>Ga0209777_10004058_pt1 | contig 17563 bp, 16 predicted proteins | sample FrelakmetHBP12HB_FD_187147 | JGI IMG/M metagenome (GOLD analysis project Ga0209777, IMG submission 187147) | Freshwater lake sediment microbial communities from the University of Notre Dame, USA, for methane emissions studies -HBP12 HB (SPAdes)... | ecosystem: Environmental > Aquatic >...
GATAGCTTTGGCATTCTTCATTTCTTTCTTGGCGCGACATTTCACGCAATAAGCCTGCATTGAGTTCTCCCTCCTTATGTTATTTGAAGTTGATATTAAACCTTTCAGGCATGCTTGTCAATAGGTTTGAGCCTGTTTTTTGTGGTATTTAAAAAATATTTTGTGCCTATTTAGCTTTGTGACAGTACTAAAGACTAAAATCACACATAAATTTTAGTAATGTGAGTACTGTTTATGATAATATCTATAGCCTGAAGAGGTGATGATTATGAGACCAAGAGAGTCGCAACAGCGCACGGATATTATCTCCGATGCTGAAGTAGCTCAATACTGGGATAAAAACGCGGACCTGTGGACGGAGCAAGTACGGCACTACCGCGACGCTTTCCGCGAGGTATTCAATAATCCGGCATTCCTGAAATTCATCGGTAACATCAAAGGCAAAGTCACGCTTGATGTTGGCTGCGGTGAGGGTTATAACACGCGTATTTTTGCCAGGCTGGGCGCAAAAATGACAGGCATAGATATTTCACCCAAACTTATTGCCCATGCCCGTGACGCTGAAAAGAAAGAACCTCTCGGGATTCGTTATGAAGTGACTTCTTTCGCCGATCTTTCGATCTACCCGGATGCCTCCTTTGACCTTATTCTATCCACCATGGCTCTGATGGACGGGGCTGACTTTGATGGAGCGGTTAGAGAAATCTACCGAGTGTTACGTTGGGGAGGCGATTTTTATTTCAGCATCACCCATCCGTGCTTTATGACGCCAGGCTTCGGTTGGACGGCATTTCAGGATGATCCTAACGTCAAGCTTACCGTAAGTGAATATTTCTCAAAAAAACAATGGATTGAGACGTGGCGTTTTTCGCAATTACCCCAACCACAGGATGTACCGGAATTCGTTGTGCCCAATTTTGGTAGAACTCTCTCCGATTACATTAATCCGTTGCTAAATTCAGGATTCAGGTTGAAGCAAATCGACGAGCCTCGACCTTCAGCGGAATTATGCCGGCAGAATCCGTTTTTAACCAAGTGGCGTAAGACAGCCGCGATCTTTCTCTACATTCATTGCCGGAAAGAGTAAACCATTCCCATCACGAGGAGCGTAGTAACGTGGTGGTCTCTCCCTTTTAGAGCTTGCCCCGTACTCCGATACGGGAGGGATTAAGGGGGCTTTGAAATCCCTCTTTATCTCCCCTTAGTAATGAGAGATTAACCGACTAGACATTAAAGAGCAGAAAGAGTAACGACCATGAAAAACCTGACTATCCGCTCATTTAATATTGATGACTATGAAAATGTAGTCGCTCTATGGCAGCAAACCGGATTAACCTACCGCCCTGCTGGAAGAGACAGCCGTAAAAGCATTGAAAAGCAAATTTTACAAGACACTTGCTATTTCTTCGTCGCGGAAACCGCTTGGCAGTAGATAAAGATTTTCGGCGACGAAAAACGGCTCAAATTCTTTTAAACACTGTCGAAAAAGAATTTAAAATGGATGGATTAGAAGTTTTTTCTTGCCTAATAGAAGAGCAAAATAACACCTCGATGCAATTCTTCGAAAAATCCGGCTATGAGATATACCCGCATATTCTTTACTATTTAAAGAGAAAAACCGAGCAGGCTTAACAGCCGTTCCCCATCATTCTTGTTCAAATATTTATCCTTTGGAGAGTGCCGAAATAGTCAGGGTACTTTAAGCACGGATAGGCTCTTTACTGGACAAAGGCTTGATGCTACCGGTCTTTACTATTACAACGCCAGGTATTATGACGCTACCATTGGGAGATTTATCAGTCCTGATGCAACCGGACAGAAGCTGACGGACCCGCAGACGCTGAATCGGTACACCTACTGCCAGAATAATCCGTTAAAATACACGGACCCCACAGGACATTGGCCTCACATCAACTGGAATACCGTTGCTAAAATAGCGACTGTAGTCCTCGCAATAGCAGCCGTTGCAACGGTTGCTATAGTGGCACCAGCATTAGTAGCAGCTTTAGCCCCAGCCCTTGCGGCTCCGATAGCAGCCGCAATATCTGGCGCAGCCGTTAGTGCTACAGCGTATACAGCAACCAAAATAGCTACTAATACGATAAAAGATCAGGCTCCGTTAGCTGGATGGAATGGGGTCGATTGCGCAACAGCCGCAGTAGGCGGCGCTTATATAGGATATGGAACCAGTATCGTCATCAATGCTTTAACCAGCGCAACAACATCAGCGCTGACGACAGCAAGTTCAACAGAAAACGCAATAGAGCAGGGAGCAATAAATCCAAGAATTGGCACTCCACTAGAAGGAGTTAAGGATGCTCCGAGAGTATATAATAGCACTGATCCTTATCATAATTTCCCAAGGGCTTATGATAGTCTTTCACGATTTGGAGAAGTTTCTACAGAGGCGTCAAAATACGGACCCACCACTCAGATAAAGCTCAATTGGTGCTATGATGAAAAATGGGGACAATTACAATGGGGGATAAACGAACAAAATGAGCTATATCATCGATTATTTCTACCTTATAAATAGTGAACAATAGGGAGGTTATCTTGTCTATTGAAGAATTTAAAAAATTACTTCCAAAGGAACTTATAGAAACTGCATATACTTTACCACCTAAAATGGGTGATTTGGTGTGGCGGGCTAATGACATAAAAAAAGTATTGGCTTGTTTAATTGGGAAAAACCGAATGATTGCTGGTGGAGAAATTTGGGAAATGAAAGAAAATGAAATTGCTTCAACATGGGACGTGTGGGACCATGGTCTCAATAATATTTCACAATCAGAAAATCCCGAGAAATGGTATAAGACTGCGATTGAAAACATAAATTTATTTGATAAACCAGGAGGGGAAAATTATTTATATTCGGTAGTTTTATATCGGACTAATCGAGGTAATCCGAAGTTTAAAAAGTAGATACAATTTTGATTAAAACCTATTTAACTTGAGCCTATTTGAGAGTAAAATAGAGGCAACTCTGATAGTTCGGCAGTGTTCACTATAAAGGAGGTTGCCATGCTCAAAGCCAAGTCTGCTCAGGAATCATTTTACGGCAGCTATCTGTATGACCGTATCGTTCCAGTCGACCACCTGCTCAGAAAGATCAACCAGGTGGTCGATTTCTCTTTTGTAAATGAACTGGTCAGGGATAGATATACACCCGATTTCGGGAGACCGGCAGAAGACCCGGAATTTATGTTAAGGCTCTGTCTGCTCCAATATCTTTACGGAGATTCAGATAGAGAAGTCATCGCTAATGCCCGTATAAATCTCGCCTACAAATACTTCTTAGGATTAGCGGTAGATGAAGATGTCCCTGATGATACCACCATCTCCGTTTTCAGAACGACACGCCTCGGTGAAGAGAAGTTCAGGCAGGTCTTTAAACAAATCGTTAAACAATGCATCAATAAGGGGTTGGTAACCGGCAAGAAACAGATCATCGATTCCACTCATATCAATGCAGATATGGCAGTCACCAGCCTAACAGGATTATTGAAGCTATGTCGTTATAATCTACTCAAGACGGTTGAAAAACAGAAACCCAAAGTTGCAGAGAAGCTGGGTTTGCAAGAATTACAGATGATCAAACAGGACAAATTCACTCGTATGGAAGAAGGACTGGATAAAGAGGTCGAGAAAGCCAAAAGGCTTTTGGATGAAATAACCTCTGAGCTTAATACCCATAATCTGAAAGTCACCCCGGAATTGCAAAAAGATTTGCAGTTGCTGGAGAAAGCAGTAGCCGATAGAAGGGATGAAGCTACTGACCGCCTCATCAGTCCGGTAGATGTCGATGCCAGAGCCGGCAGTAAAACTCATAAACACTGGGTAGGATACAAAGGACACATGATCATAGAGGAAGACTCAGAGATCATTACCGCCATAGAAACAACCAAAGGTAACCTGAACGATGGTGGACTGCTGAAGACACTATTAACTCAACAGGAACAAGACCTGAAGATCAAACCCGAAGAATTGAGTGGAGATAAAGGCTATGATAGCGGGGCAAATCTGGAATACATGGATAACAAAGCGATTACCGGGAATATCAGCTTATCTATGAAAATCAATAATCGTGATGTGAATCTATTTACAAGGAACGATTTTGTATACGATCTTGTGAATAAAGTTTTAACTTGTCCTGCTGGGAATATTGCCAGTCAAGCCGGAAGAGATTTTGTACATACCGATACCGCAAGACGTCTGGGTTGGCACTTCCAGTTCAGTCGCCTGAAATGCAGCATTTGTGAATTAAGGCCGTTATGCATAACCAGCAAATCTCCGGTATATGGACGCTCTGTACACATCAGTATATATGAACCTCTTTACAGACAGATGGAAGCCAGGATGGAGAGTGAGGAAGGGAAAGCAGCTTATCGGAACCGCTATAAGATAGAGCATAAAATCGCTGACTTAGCGAGATACGGCGGGATGAGGAGATGCAGGTATCGTGGGTTAGAACGAGCAAAAATACATACTCTGCTGTCTGCCACTGTGTCCAATATCAAGAGGATGACGAGATTATTGTGTCCTGTAGGTGGCAAACCACCCTTGGTGGCAGCATTGGCTTGCTGAATAGGTAAGGTATAACCATTAAAAGGGGGATAATATGACCTGAAAAAGCTAATTACAACTGAATATTGAGTAATTTTAGAAACCAACGACGGTTGGATAGGGGATTTTGGCTGAAGGCATACTAATTCAGCAGTCTGCTTTGAGGGTTTGTACTAAGTCCTCTCAAAGTATAAATGTAGAGAAAATTACAACTTGTACTGAGCGCTACCGAATGTTTGTGGGAAAAAGGCTATTGCCTGTTATTTCCCCTTCACCACTGTTTCCCGACGAAAGTCGGGATCCATTAAGTCACCCCTGCTTACCCAAACCGGACTCCCACAAATATTACTCCCTAACGAGTTCCCTTTTTGATGGATCCCGTTTTACAACGGGAAACAATACCTTCGTTGTGGACATGATGAATTGTATCTGGCAGGGTCGTTAGGCTATGTAACGGGATAGTTTTGGGAAAATCAACCAAAATCAAAACTCACCGCCAAGATATATCCCTCCCAGTTTTATGGAACCCGTTATTCAAAAACGGGAAACCACTGGTTTTCTTCATTGAGAATATTAGGTAAGAAACCTCCAAACCAATGACCCTTAGTTGACCTCACATACGCTCGCATCGTATAATTAAATTTAGGGTATTGGCATATATTCATCCCCATCTTCTTACTTTTTCACCGGATTATTATTACAGGGTGAATTGTGCGCCCAAGTTAACGATAATGCAGATAAATGTTTCACAACTACTAAAATCGGAAATCGGGACTACCAGGAACTACACCTTAGATGACGAACTTGAAGTCGAGGGCGTGGTTTATCCGGTTAAAGGCGAATTAACGTTGATCAATATCGGTAAAAAGATACTGGTTATCGGTAATTTGATCGCGACGGCTGCGTTGACCTGCGGCCGTTGCCTTAAATCTTACACCGCTAACCTGCCGTTGAAAATCGAGGATGAATTTTACCCCTCGATCGACGTAAACACCGGTTTGAAACTGGATTCGCCGGAAGAACCCGATGCTTTTACAATCGATGAACAGCACACCCTTGACTTGAGCGAAGCAATCCGTCAGTATATATTATTAGCGCTCCCGATGAAGCCTCTGTGCCGCCGAGATTGTGCCGGAATCTGCCAGACCTGTGGCAAGGATCTGAACGAAGGTAAATGTGAGTGTCCCTCGGAAGCAATTGACCCGCGCTGGGCGGAATTATTAAAGTTAAAAAAGAACACCCGCGTCACCGTCTCGGAAAAGCGCGGTAAAGAAGGAAGAAAGTAATATGGCACCACTACCTAAGCGAAAATACCCCAAAGCCAGACAAGGCGAACGGCGTCAACACCTCGGGTTGGCTGTCCCGGCAATGATGGAATGCCCGCAGTGCAAATCACCGAAACGTCCCCATCATGTCTGTCCTGTTTGCGGCAGTTATGATGGCCGAGAAGTGATTGAAGCTAAAACCGCCAAACCGAAGAAAGCTTCTTAGTATCGTTTATAATAATCAAGTTTAGTCTAATTAAATATGGGTCCGGTGTTTCGCGTTACCTTTTTTCGAACCGGACTCGATTTTTTGATCGGACTGAAAATACGACCCTTCTCCTAAAAAGGAGTGAGCCATGAACTGGACGGTTATCTGCAACCTCTTCGGTATCGAATTCCCCATTATTCAAGGGGGTATGGCTCATGTCGGCACGGCGGAACTTGTTTCCGCGGTTTCGAATGCCGGTGGGCTCGGAATTATCGGCTGTGGTTATTACCAGCCGGATTGGGTACAACAACAAATTCGTGCCACCAAACAAAAAACCTGCAAACCCTTCGGAATCAATGTCCCTCTTACTTCACCTTTCGTCAAGGGAGTCATAGAGGTTATCTTACAAGAAGGCGTGCCCATAATTACTACCGGTAACGGGAGCCCCGAACCCTACATCTCCAGATTCAAACAAGCCGGTATGAAAATTATGCCCGTCGTCGCCAGCGTACACGCTGCTAAACACATGGAAACACTTGGCGTGGACGCCATTGTGGCCGAAGGCATGGAATCCGGTGGGCATATCGGTGAAGTGACTACTATTTCGCTCGTACCCCAGGTTGTCGATGCCGTCAAAATACCTGTCGTGGCTGCGGGTGGGTTAGCGGACGGTCGTGGACTGGTAGCAGCGCTGGCTCTAGGCGCCCAGGGAATTCAAATGGGCACTCGTTTCGTGTGCAGTACGGAAGCAATTGCCCACATTAGGTATAAACAAAGGATTTTAGCCGCCGATGATCGCGGCACGGTCGTCACTGGACAAACCACAGGTTTACCACTCCGTGCTTTAAAAAATCTCCTCACCGACCAGTACATCGCTCTGGAGCAGGGTGGCGCTAGTAAAGAAGACCTGGAATTGTACGCTCGCGGCAGGATGCACCTGGGTATTATCGAAGGCGATACTGAGGAAGGTTCTTTACTCGCCGGTCAGATTGCAGGTATGATAAAAGACATCAAGCCGGTGAAAATAATAATACGCGATATTATCGGCCAGGCGGATGAAATTATCGCCGGACTTAAAAAATAGCAGATTGGAGAAAATTGTGCCTGAAATAAAAAAAGTAGCTTATGTATTCCCCGGTCAGGGTTCACAAACCGTCGGCATGGGCAAAGACCTGTGGGATAATTTCGATAGCGTCAAAGCAATCTTCAGACAAGCCGATGAAGCCGCCGGTTTCCCGCTCACGAAGCTTATCTTCGAAGGACCCGAAGATGAATTACGCAAAACCAGTAACGCGCAACCGGCGCTCGTTACTATGAGCATCGCTTGCTTGAAAGCCGCTCAAGAAACGACTGGCGATAAACTGCCTGCGGCCGCATTTATGGCGGGACATAGTTTGGGCGAATATACCGCGTTAACTGCCGCCAACGTCATCGATTTCAATACAGCGGTATACCTGACCAAAGAGCGCGGTAGATTAATGTTCGAAGCCGGACTCAAACAACCCGGCGCCATGGCTGCAGTCATGGGCATGGATGAAGCCGTATTACTGGATATCTGCCGGCAGACCGATACTGTTATCGCTAACCTGAATTCACCCGGGCAGCTTATCATTAGCGGGGCAACAGCGAACGTCGCTAAAGCCACTGAGCTCGCAAAAACTAAGGGTTCGCGTGTGATGCCCCTTGCCGTTAGCGGCGCATTCCATTCTCCGTTAATGCTGCCTGCCGTTGAAGGTATGTCCCCTATTCTGGCTAAAGTCACTTTCAGAAATTCTAAAGTACCAATTATCAGTAATGTAACCGCACAACCTCTCACTGATAGCGGATTATTCCAAGACGAGTTATTAAAACAGTTGACCTCAGGCGTGCAATGGCAAAAATCAGTGCAGTTTATGATCTCGCAGGGTGTAAAGAGATACTACGAAATCGGTGCGGGCAAAGTTCTGGCCGGCTTGATGAAACGTATCGATAAAGATATCGAAACCGTGAATATCGGAGATGCAGCTTCGCTAAAAGTATTAACCACGGCAATATAAATTCATATGTAATCCCACGAAACCTTTCCCGTACTCCGATATGGGGACGGGAATCCATCTGAATGTTTTACCCATGCATGAGAGGAGATAAAAAAATGAGAGTCTTGATTGTTTATGATTCCGTTTATAATAATACCGAAAAAATTGCCCAGGCAATCGGGGCGGCATTTCCTGTTGAAGCAGTGAAAGTCGTGAAAGCCAATGCGTTTCAAAAGTCGGATCTGGTGGGGATAAATCTGTTGATCGTTGGCTCTCCTACTCAGGGCGGCCGAGCGACTCAGAGCTTACAAAATATCTTCAACGCTTTACCCGCCGATGGTTTAAAAAATATTAACATCACTGCCTTCGACACCCGGATGACCGGCGAGAAAAACGGTTTTGGTATCCGTATGCTGGTGAAGGTATTCGGATGGGCGGCTGACCGCCTCGTTGCCACATTGAAAGGCAAGGGTGGTATATTGATCGCTCCTACTGAAGGTTTCGTTGTCGAGGGGAGAGAAGGACCTTTGAAAATCGGAGAAATCGAACGAGCTACCGCTTGGGGTAAACAAATTGCTGGCAAGCTTAATTAATCTGCTATTGTTATGTAAACCTATGTATGCGAAAGCCATTGTTCCTATGCTATAATAGGCTCAATAATTAACCGCCTCTCGTTGCGTTTACATCTAAAAATATAGAGGAGTAAAGCATGGTTGCAGAGAATTTCCCCGGTGGTTACGCTGGAAAAATTGCCCGAATCGACCTTACCAACGGAACAGTTGTCCAGGAAGAGCTAAATGACATCTTTTGCCGGAAATATATCGGTGGAGCTGGTTTTATAGCCCACTACCTTTACAATGAAATGAAACCTCATGTTGATCCACTCGGTCTCGATAATATGCTCATATTTGCTTTAGGTCCGATTACCGGGGTCGCCGTGCCTGGTAGCGGCCGGCATTGCGTCGGTGCTAAATCCCCGCTCACCGGTGGAATTGCGAAATCCGAAGTCGGTGAATTCTGGGGAGCCGAATTAAAGCGTGCCGGGTTCGATGCCATCATAATTACTGGCAAAGCCCCCAAGCCGGTCTATTTATGGATTAAGGATGGCGAGATCGCCATCAAAGATGCCGCTTACCTCTGGGGACAAAAAACCGGTGAAACTCAAACCGCCATCAGACAGGAACTCGGGGATGAACATGTCAGAGTATCGCTCATCGGTCCCGGTGGCGAAAATATGGTGAAGTATGCCTGTATCATGAGCGGTCTTTACGATGCTGCCGGTCGCGGTGGTTTAGGCGCGGTCATGGGTTCCAAGAATCTCAAAGCCGTTGCCGTCAAAGGCAGCCAGTCTCCCAAAGTCATTAATCCGGATGGCGTCAAAGGGATCCGCCAATGGGTACTGGACAATCCTCGCGGGTGGCAGGATTTCCACGATAACGGCACCGGTGCCTGGACAAAAGGGTTTGTTGCCACCGGAAACCTGCCGATACGGAATTTCCGTGACGGTCTGATCGATAATTTCGACAGTATCGATGCAAAAGTATTACTCCAAAAATACGGCGCGGGGATGGAAGGTTGTTTCGCCTGCCCGGTGCGTTGTAAGAAACGCATCGAGGTCAAAGAAGGCCCGTATATAGTCGATGTGGCTTACGGCGGCCCCGAATATGAAACATTGGCGGCTTTCGGTTCCGATTGCGGTATCGTAGATGGCGCGGCCGTTTCACTGGCTAACCAGCTTGCCGGCGAATATTCACTGGATACGATTTCCTGCGGTGGCTCCATCGCCTTCGCGATGGAGTGTTACGAGAAAGGGCTGTTAACTACCAAAGATACGGGCGGACTCGAGATGAAATGGGGTAACATCGATGCCATGCTCAAATCTATCGAATTAATCGGTAAAAACGAAGGCTTCGGTAAATTCATGGCTTTAGGCACAAAGAGAATGGCTGAGAAAATCGGACATAACTCCATTGATTTTGCTATCAATAACAAGGGACTTGAAATGGGTATGCACGAACCCCGTTTTAAACAGGGACTCGGCCTTGGTTTTATGGTTAGCCCCATTGGCGGCGACCACTGCTTGAATATGCACGATTCCGGCTTGACAGGCCCTTGGGCTGTGAGAGGTTTGCAATGGTTCGGTTTTAACAAACCATTATCTGCTACTGATATCGATGCCCAGAAAGTGGCTCAATTTAAGAACGTTCAATTTCATCAGATACTGAATGATTCGCTGGTTGTTTGCCAGTTCATCCCTTACAGCGATGAATTTAGGATTAACCTTACCGCTGCCGTCACCGGCTGGAATACCAGTGCCCTCGATCAACAAAAAGCCGCGGAAAGAATATTGACCACGATGCGTATGTTCAACCTACGCGAAGGTCTCTCGGTCAAGGATGATATCCTGCCGAAGCGGTTCTTCCAACCCAAGACCGATGGCTTCCTGGCAGATAAACCGCTCAGCCCGGAAAAGATGGAAGCAGCCAGGAGTTATTATTACACTTTAATGGGTTGGGATCCTACGACCGGAGTACCGCTACCTATGAAGTTACAAGAACTCGAAATCAAACCATTGGCTGAGGCTATACCCGCCGGCGCGTCAAAATAATTACCTATCCTCACAAATAGTAAGGGGTTACCATTCAAGTGGTAACCCCTTTTTTTAATGTCATTCCAGAATACGGCACAGCGAAACCCCTATCACTCTTTGTCCTTCTGAGATACGTAGTCCCGAAGAACCTAGCAGCATAGGCATCCCTGCCTGTGCATATTCCCATCCCCGATACGCCACTTCTATCCCCGACCTGATTGGGGATCCATGTTCGTATTTAGAGTTGATCACATCTTGTGTTATACTAAAATCTACATTAAATGCAATACCCCGAATATAACTAAAGGACGCTAAAATGAACTTATCTGGTAAAGTCGCCATCATCACCGGGGGCGGACGTGGGATCGGACGGGAAATCGCGATCAGGCTGGCAGAAGCCGGCGCCGATGTGGTTATCAACGATATAGGAAATCCAGCTCCGGCGGAAGAGACCGTTGAGGCCATAAAACAATTAGGTCGCCGCAGCCTGGCAGTGATGGGCGATATTAGTATCACAGGGGATGTGAACAAGATGGTGGAAGCCACCCTAACCACCATGGGTAAAGTGGACATCCTGGTTAATAATGCCGGTATCACCCGGGATGGTTTGCTCATGCGCATGTCTGACGATGACTGGGATAAAGTATTGACCGTCAATCTGAAAGGTGTTTTTCTATGCACGCGGGCAGTCCTTCGTCCCATGATAAAAGCCCGTGCCGGCAGGATTATCAGTCTTTCCAGCATCGTGGGTATCATCGGCAATGCCGGTCAGGCAAATTACGCTTCTTCCAAAGCGGGTATCATCGGATTCACGAAATCTATCGCCAAAGAAGTGGCTCCCCGCAATATTACCGTAAACGCCATTGCCCCCGGGTTTATCGATACCGCTATGACCCAGCAACTACCGGAAGAAAAGCGCAAAGAGCTCGCCGGACATATTCCCGCCGGTTATCTTGGTACACCCAGGGATATTGCCGAAGGTGTGGCATTTCTGGCTTCTGATGAAGCCAGGTACATCACTGGCCAGGTACTGACCATCGACGGCGGAATATCGCTCGGAAAGTTTTGAAATTCTTATTGATGACTTAGACACTCTGCTATCCCCCTGTGGCACAGGCATCCTGCCTGTGCTCAATGATGCCATTACCTTTATTTGGACATTGGACACCTAGCCTCGTTGTGTAGTATCCTGTTTACAGGTGTATATATGACCGGTGGCAGACGCAAGGCTAGAAGCCTGGCAATACAAGCACTTTATGAAATAGATTCCGTGAAGCACGACCCGGATGCAACTCTGACCCATCTTTTCAGAGAGATCCGCATGACCGAGGATAACGCCGCTTTTGCCACCGAGTTGGTGAAAGGTGTCGTCAGGTATAGAGAAAAACTGGATGAGCAGATTCACCGCTTCGCTCCAGCCTGGCCGGTAACCCAAATCGGGGTTATTGACCGCAACATTTTGAGACTTGCAATCTATGAAATTTTGATTGATAATAAAGTACCAGTGAAAGTAGCAATAAATGAGGCCGTTGAGCTGGCAAAAAACTTCGGGGGGGAAAATTCTCCCAAATTCATCAACGGCGTCTTGGGCGCAGTGAGCGCGACAGTTAAAGAAAAACCGGAACAGGGGGAATAAATGGCAACAGTTCTCGAGCGTGTTAAAAAGGTCGTCGTTGAACAGCTGGGCGTTGAAGAAAAAGATGTCGTCGCTACCGCCCGCTTTGTAGATGATTTAGGCGCGGATTCGTTAGATCTCGTCGAACTCGTCATGGCACTGGAAGAAGAGTTCACGACACCGGCACAGAAAATTGAAATCCCGGATGATGATGCTGAAAAAATTGTCACCGTGCAAAACGCGGTTGATTATATCACCGACCTGGGTGTTAAAGATTCTTAATTTGGCTTAACAATCCATTGATTAAAGCGATTTTCTTCGATTGGTTTAACACTTTAGCACATTATTCACCGTCTCGTGAGCAACTGGAAAGCCAGGCTCTCAAGGAGCTCGGCTTTTTTATTGACCCGGAAGTAATGCGGCAAGCGCTTTATCTGGCCGACAAAGGATACTATGAAGAACAAGCCCGTTTCCCCATCGGGCATCGCAGTTCTGCCGAGCAGCTTAAAGTTCACATCAAATACCAGCAAACAGTTTTACAAGCCTGTCATATTCCCGTTGATGACGCGTTAGTGATAAAACTATTGAAGCGTTCTCGCGAGCTGAATGACACCATTAAATTCGTACTTTACGATGATGTGATTCCTGCGCTGGAAGCCACGAAGAAGAGAAAAGTCATCGTGGGAATTATTAGTAACCTGCAAACCGGCATCAATTCCATGATGTTAGAATTAGGTATTGCGGATTTTGTGGATTTTACGGTCACCTCCATTGAAGTGGGTTCGGAAAAGCCTCTACCGCCGATATTCCTAAAGGCATTATCTCGCGCTGGCGTCGAACCGAATGAAGCGATCCATGTTGGTGACCAGTACCAGAACGATGTCGTTGGCGCCCGGAATGTAGGTATCAACCCTGTTCTTCTCGACCGTGATAATGTTTACCCGGAAATTAAAGACTGTCCCAGAATCCGAAAACTTACAGAAATCGACGAATACATAACTGAATATTCCGGTTAATCATTTTTGGGTAATTTGTTTTTCCACTTGTTCTTTGATAGTGTCCGTCACCACTCAAACCGGGTAAAACGCAGTATCCGCCCCGCGCGTTTGGTAAAATTCCCAGTGACAGATTAACTAGTATTCACTACAAATTACTGCGCAAGCTTTGTTTGTTCACCATCTGTTGATAGTTAACGATCACCGTTTTTTCCGTGTTTCGATATTCTCTTGATAAATTCTTGATATTTTCTTGACTTGTTTTTAAATTTTCACGCTATATAATATACATTGTGAACGACTTGCTTTCCCTTATGATTATCCTATTATTTGTGTTGGTAACTTTGGGTTTTATTATGCTCTGTGGACGTTTAATGAAGCAGTGACATGAATATTTTGTATGTAATTTCTGGGATTATTGCTTTTTGCTTGTTAGTGTACCTCATTTTGGCACTTCTCAAACCGGAGTGGTTTAAATGACACCTTTCATTTGGATACAGATTGGGCTCTATCTGATTATCTTGCTGGCTCTTGTTAAACCACTTGGATCTTTCATGGCACGGGTATATCAAGGTGAACGCACATTCCTCTCACCGCTCCTGGCTCCGGTCGAGCGTTTCATATATCGCATTACCGGGATAAACCCTCAAGAGGAGATGGGCTGGAAAACATATGCCCTGGCAATGTTGATGTTCAGTCTGGTTGGCTTAATAACTCTCTATGGACTGCAGCGATTGCAAGCTATTCTTCCGTTAAATCCCCAGAACCTGGGTGCGGTAGCTCCAGACCTTTCATTCAACACATCTGTTAGTTTTAATACGAATACGAACTGGCAAAGTTATGGCGGCGAGACTATAATGACCTACCTGACACAGATGATCGGGCTGGCAGTACACAATTTTCTCTCAGCTGCTGTCGGGATGGCTGTCTTGATTGCCTTGATTAGGGGCTTTGTCAGGCATTCTGCCGAAACGATCGGGAACGCTTGGGTCGACATGACCAGAAGCACTTTATATATATTAATACCTCTATCTTTGATTCTGGCCGTTGTTTTAGTGTCACAAGGAGTCGTGCAAACGTTCGATGCCTCCCAAAAGGCGTCAATGCTGCAGGCAACACAGGACACAAGTGGTCAGACCGTAAATCAACAGATACTTGCAGTTGGCCCGGCTGCTTCTCAGATAGCTATCAAGCAATTGGGAACTAACGGCGGCGGATTTTTTAATGTTAACTCAGCCCACCCTTTTGAAAACCCCACTCCCTTGTCCAACTTCCTGGAGATGCTGTCGCTGCTACTGATTCCGGCAGCACTGTGCTATACGTTCGGCAAAATGGTAAAAGACACCAGACAGGGCTGGGCTCTCTTATCTGCCATGGTGGTTATTTTTATTGTCATGTTGTCAATTGCAGTTTGGGCGGAACAAAGTGGTAACCCGGTATTTACCCAACTCGGGGTTGATCAGACGGCAAGCTCTATTCAACCAGGCGGCAACATGGAGGGCAAGGAACTGCGTTTCGGTATCACCAACTCGGCACTCTGGGCAACAGCTACTACATCGGCGTCCAATGGATCGGTGAACGCCATGCACGATTCTTTCACGCCTTTAGGAGGTTTGGTACCGATGTGGATGATGCAACTCGGAGAGGTAGTTTTTGGTGGAGTCGGTTCCGGATTATACGGAATGCTGGCATTTGTCATCGTGGCCGTCTTTATCGCCGGTCTGATGATAGGGCGTACTCCTGAATATCTCGGTAAAAAGATAGAATCCTACGAGATGAAAATGGCATCTTTGATGGTATTGGTTCCAATTGTGTTGGTATTGCTGGGAACAGCTATTGCAGTCGTTGTTCCCTTAGGAAAATCTGCGGTTTTTAATCCGGGCTCTCACGGATTTAGTGAAATACTTTATGCTTTTTCTTCAGCCAGTAACAATAATGGCAGTGCTTTTGCCGGTTTAGCCACTAATAACATTTTTTATAATATTGCGTTGGGTATCGCCATGTTGTTCGGCCGATACTGGTTAATGATACCTGCACTGGCCATCGCGGGTTCTTTAGTACGTAAAAAGCACGTTCCTGTTTCCCAAGGCACGCTTCCAACTCACACGCCGCTTTTTATCGTTTGGCTGATTACTGTAGTAATTATTGTGGGGGCTTTGAGTTTCTTCCCGGCGCTGTCCCTGGGTCCCTTTGTAGAACATTTGATGAGATAAAAATGAAACAGGCATTAAATTTCGAACCTTTAATTCCATTAGAATTTAAAAAACCAATCGGACTGAAAAGTAAAGTCTACCTTCAGGCTATTATTGATGCTTTCGTTAAATTAGATCCCCGGTGGATGGTGCGAAATCCGGTAATGTTTGTTACCGAGGTCGGAAGTGTCTTAACAACCGCCTTATGGATACAAGCGTTATTTGGACATGGAGAAGAGTCGGCGATCTTTATAGGTGGAGTCACTTTGTGGTTGTGGCTGTGCGTCCTTTTTGCCAATTTCTCGGAAGCGTTAGCCGAAGGTCGCGGTAAGGCACAAGCTGCGGCGCTGCGGCGTACGCGCCGCGAAACGATGGCTAAGAAGTTGTCTAAGGTTGATCATAATTCAAAATACAATCTTGTCCCTTCGACCGAACTCAAACAGAAAGATCTTTTCCTCGTTGAAACTGGTGATATGATACCAGCTGACGGAGAAGTGGTGCAAGGTATTGCGTCAGTTGACGAGAGTGCCGTGACTGGAGAAAGCGCACCAGTAATTCGTGAATCCGGTGGTGACCGCAGCGCCGTCACAGGTGGAACGAGAGTGTTGTCTGACTGGCTTATAGTTCGGGTTACGACCAACCCCGGAGAAGGTTTCCTGGACCGCATGATTTCGCTCATCGAAGGTGCAAAACGGCAAAAGACACCCAACGAAATCGCTCTCAGTATTTTGTTGTCGGCGTTTACGATTGTGTTTTTGGTTGTTTGCATCGCGCTACTGCCATATTCGCTATACAGTGTCAATATTAACCAACAAGGTACTCCTGTCACAATCACGGTGCTCGTGGCATTACTGGTATGCCTTATCCCTACAACCATTGGTGGTCTACTACCAGCCATTGGCATCGCTGGTATCGATCGGTTAATACGACGCAATGTAATTGCCTTGTCAGGCAAAGCCGTTGAAGCAGCCGGAGACGTGGACGTACTATTGTTGGACAAGACCGGAACCATTACCCTTGGAAATCGGGAAGCGGTTGAATTCATTCCAGTGGGAAAGGTGTCAGCCCGAGAATTGGCTGAAGTCGCCCAACTAGCTTCTCTCGCGGACGAAACACCGGAAGGTCGAAGTATCGTCATCCTTGCCAAGCAAAAATACGGCTTTAGAGGAACCATAAGCCCGGATAGCAATGAGAAGAGCATGCAATTTATTCCTTTTTCTGCGCAAACGAGAATGAGCGGAATAGATACGGATGGGTTGAGTATCCGCAAAGGGGCGGCCGACGCCATTATTTCTTTTGTCCAACAACAGGGTAAGTCTCCCCCCTTGGAGCTAACCAAAATAGTCGAAGAGATTGCGATGTCAGGAGGTACCCCTCTTGTGGTCGCACGTAACGGCGAAATTTTAGGGGTAGTACGACTCAAAGACATTGTCAAAGGTGGAATAAAGGAACGGTTTGCCCAGCTGCGTAAGATGGGTATTAAGACTATCATGATAACCGGTGATAATCCACTTACAGCAACGGCCATTGCGGCAGAAGCTGGTGTCGACGATTTTCTGGCGCAAGCAACGCCGGAGGCAAAACTCGAGTTAATTCGTACTAATCAGGCGGGAGGCAAACTCGTTGCCATGACCGGGGACGGCACTAACGATGCGCCAGCATTAGCTCAAGCGGATGTTGCTGTAGCCATGCATACCGGGACGCAACCAGCCCGCGAAGCTGCTAACATGATTGACCTTGATAGTAATCCCACCAAGTTAATCGAGATAGTGGAAATTGGAAAACAGCTCTTGATGACACGCGGCGCTTTGACAACTTTCAGTATTTCTAATGACGTTTCTAAGTATTTTGTCATTATCCCTGCTGCGTTTGCTTCCGTCTATCCTTCATTGCAGGCATTAAACTTCTTGCACTTATCAACACCGGAAAGCGCTATTTTATCAGCGGTCATTTTCAACGCATTGATTATCATGTTACTTGTGCCTTTAGCTTTGCGCGGCGTGATGTATCGGCCAGTTGGAGCCGCAAAATTGTTGCGCGATAATTTCCTTATTTACGGCTTGGGAGGATTAATTGCACCGTTTGTGGGAATAAAGGTGATCGATATTATTTTAACG
>Ga0209777_10004060_pt1 | contig 17556 bp, 17 predicted proteins | sample FrelakmetHBP12HB_FD_187147 | JGI IMG/M metagenome (GOLD analysis project Ga0209777, IMG submission 187147) | Freshwater lake sediment microbial communities from the University of Notre Dame, USA, for methane emissions studies -HBP12 HB (SPAdes)... | ecosystem: Environmental > Aquatic >...
GCGCTGGGCGCCAACCGCGCCGCCTCGAGGACTTGGCGGAGTTTCTCCTCTTCGACAGGCTTGGCCAGATACCTGCGGCAACTGTAACGAGTGCGGATTGCCTCAAAGACGTCCATGCGCATCCCTCCTAGGCCAGGCGGCATTTCTCACCACTCATTCACCGCAGAGGACGCATAGGCGCGGCCAATTCAGAATGCAGGATTCAAAATGCAAAAGGCGAGTGCTTCTTTGGTCTGTTCATTTTGCATTCTGCATTTTTCATTTTGCATTTCCTCTGCATTCTTCTGCGTCCTCCGCGGCGGAAAATCCCATCCTGCGCTTTCTTGAGCCCATATACAGTACACCCGCACCAGAGGCCCGTCAACGAGTCCGGTGTAGAGAGCGGCACAGCGGTGCTACGGAAAGGGGCGGAAGATGGACCTCCCCTGCTGTTGTCAGACAGAGGAGTTCCGGTTAGAGTCAAGTTAAGAGCGGGGCTGCCGAGGGCGGTCTTGAACTGATGGGCATACCCGGTACGACGGGTGGCATGGGGAAGGAGCCGCTTATGGAGGCAGAAGGCTTCAAGCTCTCCGGACCATTTACCCATGAGAACCTCACACTTTTCTTGATTCATGGCGCCGACCGCCTGGTAGGCAAGCCCTATCGCACGCTCCAGGAGGCGATGGAGCGGCAGGAAGTCATCGTTCACGAAACCCAGAACATCCACGAGCTGGCAATAGAGAACATCTCCGACGCGGAAATTTACATCCAGTCCGGCGACATCGTTAAAGGCGGCAAGCAGGACCGGGTGATTGCGGTGGATTTCATCGCGCCCGCCAGGTCCGGCAAGCTGCCGATAGCCTCATTCTGCGTGGAGCGCGGGCGCTGGCGCGAACGGGGCCAAGAGAGCAGCATGGCCTTCAGTTCGTCCCTACTCCAGGTCCCCTCCAAAGGCGCCAAACTGGCCACCAGAGTGAGCCGCAGCCAGCAAGAGGTATGGGCGAAGGTCGCCGAATCGCAGCATAAGCTGAGTCGTGTCTTGGGCGAGCAAGTCCAGGACGAAGCTTCGGTCACCAGCCTGCAACTGACGCTCGAACACCAGAAGGTCCAGGCCCGCACCGAAGAACACATCCAGGCGCTGTCTTCGGTCCTTGACAACAAGCCCGACGTGATCGGCTATGCGTTCGCCATCAACGGCAAGTTCAACAGCGCCGATGTCTATGCATCCCATGAGCTCTTCGGCAAGCTCTGGCCCAAACTCCTGCGGGCCAGTGCCGTGGAAGCCGTCTCCGAACTGCGGCCGGATCAGCAGTTCCCCCAGCTTAAAGCCGAGGATATCAAGGCGGCCATGCGGGATGCGCAGCAGGGCGGGACTTCCCAGAAGGAGGTCAGCCCGCGCGTCAGGATGGTGACGCAGCAGACAGAGCAGAACATCTACTTCCGGACCCACGACCGCGCCAGGTCGGAGGCGGTGGTGCACGAAAGTTGGGTGAGCGCCACCTGAAAGGACGAAGGATGAAGACTGAAGGATGAAAAACAGCAACACAAGGTTTCATCCTCCATCCTTCATCCTTCATCCTTCATTCTTGGTTACACGTCACAGATCCTGAATGCCTGTTCCAGCGAGGCAATGGGGTCGCGCTTGGGGATGAATTCCTGGCCCACAAAGCCCTTGTAGCCCGTCGCCACGATGGCCTTCATCACCGCGGGATAGTCAATGCGCTGCGTGTTGTCAATCTCGTTGCGGCCCGGCACTCCGCCGGTGTGGTAATGGCCTATGTAGTCCTTGTTAGCTTTGATGGTGGCGATGAGATCGCTCTCCATAATCTCCATGTGGTAAATATCGTAGAGCAGCTTGAGGCGCTCGGAGCCGACCTTCTTGCAGAGGCCCACGCCCCAAACCGTGTGATCGCACATGTAGTCGTGGTGGTCCACTTTGCTATTGAGCAGTTCCATGCAGAGCGTGACTTTCTTCTGCTCCGCGTAGCCAATAACGCGCTTGATACCCAGGGCGCAGTTTTCGGCGCCTTCATCGTCAGGCATCCCTTTGCGGTTGCCGGACAGGAGGATGACGTTGGGGAGTTCGTTCTCGGCCGCGCAGTCAATCGCTTTCCTTATGCCTGCCTCCAGCTTCTCATGGTTCTCCTTGCGGTTCCAGCCGTCGGCGATTGAGCCGGCGCCGTTCAGCATGGCGCAGGTGAGGCCGTGCTTCTTGACCATCGGGATGTCGCCGGGACCGAGCAGCTCAATGGACTTGTAGCCGATCCTCTTTGCCACGACGCACAGATCCTCATAGGTCAGTTTCTTCTTCTCGGGACCTGCCGGTCTTCCTTCGTGACACCACTTGCTTATGGACTGGTTGATGTTGCCTTTGATCTTGTAGTCTCCCACGGGAGCATCCTCCGCAAGCAAGCGCGAGGCGCCAAAGGCGCCGATCACCCCGACGGAGGCCAGCTTGATGGCTTCCCGGCGCGTCAGTGTTTCTTTCCTGCTCATCGCTCTTCCCTTTCTGGTCCCAAGCCCCAGTCCTGAGCAGCGCGACGGACTGGCGTGCGCAAGAAGCTCAGGTCAAGTTCTCTACACATTAGAACCATCCGGCTGATTAGACAACCATAGAATGCGGAAGGATGAACGAAGGATGAAGCATAAAGCTTCATTCTTCATTCTTGATTCCTCCTTCGCTGCCAGGGGAAGCCGTGCTCTGCCTGCGAGCGGCCCTCTGCTGCGCCAGCGCCTTGCGAAGGAAGGGCGGCGTCTCAGCTGGGCCTTCGGGATCCTGGTCGCTAATGTAGCAGAAGACCAAGACCACCAGCGCGCAAAGCCCGGCGATTGGGAATAGCATCCATACGCCGGACAGTTTGACAATCCCCGTCCCGCAGGCCCCTATGAATAGCACAACGCCCAGAAGGTGAGCGAGCGAGTAACGGGTGAAGAACAGGGCGACAATGGCTGTGCGGATGAGCGTTATGACCACTACCCAGAGCAGCGAACCGAAAAGACACAGGAATACGGCAGAGAGAAGTACCCGGGCGACAGTGCCGGGCCAGTGAAACATCAGCACCCAGAAGACAAGGCGGACAAGAAAGACTAGCGGGATCAATCCTAGCCCAATCAACATTCCCCAGACGCCCCAAGCCCTCAAGCGGCTGCAAAGAACGCACGCCCGCAACGCCCGCGGATGCACTGCGGCCAAGGGGTGTTCTGGCGGTTTGTCCACAACTTTTACGCCGCCCTGTCGGCGAACGCCTTCACCAGCGCCTCAACGAAAAAGTACTCGCCCCACATCACCGACTCATCCACGCCAATCTGCTTGTGGATGTGGTACACGCCGTGTTTGAGGATGCCTTCCCAGCCCGCATCGCGGCCCAGATACTTGTCCGTGGTCAGCGTCGCCATGATCCGGCGGAAGTATTGGCGGTAGAGCATGCGCTTCTCCCACGATGCCGACGCCAGGGACAGATCGTAAAGGCCTGACGCCGCGATTGCCGCGGCGGAACTGTCTTCCTGCTGGCGCGACTCGGGCGGCAGAGCGTCATAATCCCACGGCGGAACGCCATGTTCTGGAGTGTGAGCCATGTAGTAGCGCGCACACGCTTCGGCGGCGTCGAGATACGCTGTATCACGGGTGGAGTTGTAAGCCGTGCCGAAACCGTACAACGCCCACGCCAGGCCCCGCGACCAGCAGGAATCGCCGCGAAAGCCCTGGTGCGTCGTTTGGCGCAGGCATTCTCCGGTCTCGAGATTGAAGAGCGCCTCGTGAGCGGTCGAGCCGTCGCCCCGGACGAGGCAGCGCTGTGACGTGCGGCAGTGGGCGTTGGCGATGCGGCGCAGTTCGCCGGCCTCTTTGAGCTTGCCGCGTTCTTCCTGTTTCTGGGCGGCGTAGAAGATGATCCCTACGTTCATCATGATGTCCACGAAGAGCGAGTCTTCGGAGACAAAGCTGCGCAGGTACTGTCCCTTCTCTTTGAAACGCAGGCCCATCGTTGTCCCCGCCTGGATCAGAACTCCCTCAAGGTGCTGCGCCGTAGCATGGGCATCTTGCCCATGCATCACGGGCGGGACGCCCGTGGTACGAGCATCTTGCCCATGCATCACGGGCGGGACGCCCGTGCTACGGGCATCTTGCCCATGCATCACGGGCGAGACACTCGCGGTACGGAGTGCTTCCAGCCAGCGCAGGTAGGTGCTGCAGAAGACGAAGCCGAGGTCATGGACGGCGCGGTCGTATTGGCGTGGTTCGAGCGGCTTGGAGTAGCGGATGCCGTTACGCAGCCAGTACTCGTCACGCGTGCGCTGGTGAAAGAGCCACATCATCCCGGGCAGAAAGCCGTCGCACCAGTGCGTCCATTTCTCCCCTTCGTGCTTCCACTTGCCATGCTTTGTGTACATGGGGTAGAAGTCCGGGTGCTTCTCGATCAGCGCACGGACTTGGCCCTGTGCGAAATCGAAAGCGGACTCAAGCTGCCCACGGTATCCGCTGTCGGTGGACATTCTGATGGACCTCCTTTGGATTTTAAGTTTGAAACAATACAGAGGAAACTCCAAATCCCAAATCCCAGATTCCAACGATAAGGAACAAACTCAAAATCTCAATGGGCCAAAGCGGGTATCGCGCACGACTGCGGTCCTTTCTGTTTTTGGGTTTGTCTGCTCCTTTGGAATCTGGGATTTGAGATTTGGAGTTCTTACGGCAACTGCCTCAGAAACTCAGCAATAGCCGTGTTGACGGCTTCGTGATGCGTGAAGAAGAGCGCGTGGCCGGCCTCAGGCAGCGTCACCAGACGCGCGCCGGGGATGCACTCCGCCAACTCCGCGCCCGCCCGGTGCGGCAAGACATGGTCTATGGTGCCGTGCAAGACGAGCGTGGGCAGTTTCAGTTGGCGAGCGCAGGAGATCTGGTTCTGTGTTGTCAGGGCTTGAGCGGCATGGCAGTAATAGCCCCGAGTCCGTGCGAGCTTCGTCGAAACCAGCCAGTCGGCCTCGCCGGAATGGAGTTTGCCGAAATATCTGGTGTAGGCGACTGCATGGCGGGCCGCCGCGCGCGAGAGCTTCAGCGGGATGCAGCGCGCCAGTGTGGGACCAAGGAGGCGCAGAGGCCATGGCACATGGACGCAATCCCCGAATGTTCCCATCAGGATCAGGCCGCGCAGCTTCACTCGGGCACGGATGGCAACGGCGAGTCCCACCGCGCCGCCCATGGAGCAGCCGCCCAGAACGACTCCGCCGGCACGCTGCTCAAGGCCGCACGCCGCGATGTAGTCCTCCACATGCCGTGCGAACTCCCCCAGGCCGCGCTCGCCCGCCACCGCTTCGTTGGGCATCTGAAACAGATGCAGCTCCGCTACCGCGCCCAAGGGAAGCTGGCGGACGAACCCCAATCCGTCCATGCCCAGTCCTGGCAGCAGGACCAGAGCCGGAGCGCTCGCGCTCGTGCACAGGTACGGAAGGGCGGCAGGTACCAGCGCCTCGAGTTCCCCGCCGCCAGGCAGCACTGTGCGGCTCAATCGCAAGTGGCGCTGGTCCAGTGCCGGCACGGGAGGAAGGGCAGGCGGTCCCGGACACTCACTCGGCTGCTTCAAGCCCACGCCAGATTCCATAGGAAGCGCTATCTATCGAAAATGTCCTTGGGCAGGTTGGCTGGCCGCGGTGGCGGTTCCTCTTCGCGGGCCTGCTTTTCTTTCGCCAAAAGGTCTTCGCCGTGCTTCTTCCAGTAATCCATCCAGAAGCTGCTGAGGCCGCGTGCGTCCCGCGCCTCACTCTTCTCGCCGGTCAACTTCTGCAAGGCCTTATCGTAAGCCTCCACAAGCCTTGGGTCGGCTGCCGCGCCACGGGCCGGCGAGGAACCGGCGAGCTCGATCAGCGCGTAGGCCAGGGCCTTGATTGCCTGGCCGCGCACCACCGCGTTGCCCAGCGCTTCGGACGCTGCAATGCGCACGCTGGGCGACTGGTCGGTGAGCGTGCCCATGAGCGGCTTGACGAGATAACCTTCAGGATCGGGCGTTATGGCCATCACCGCACAGGCCGTGCGGCGCACAACCGCGTGCGGATTGCCCAGCATGCCCGTCATCAGGCGCAACGACTCTTTTTCCTTGAGGCCGCGCAGCATTTCCACAGCCTCAGCCTTGGCTTCTGCTGTCTGCGCCGTCTGATAAGCGACCAGAAAACGCTGCCGGACGACCTCCTCTGCCGTGGCATCCTTCTTCCCTTCCGCAGCCGCCGGTTGCTCAGCGGGAGCCGCGTCACCTGCCGCGGCGACGAAGGCGGAGGATATCAAGAGAGCCGCCACCAACATCCGGATCGCGCACCGCATCGTATTATTCTCCAACCACCTGCCGTTCAGCCGAAGAGAAGCAAACCAGCAGAACTGCGTCCAGGTCGCCCACATTCCGCGCTGTGTGGGGGGTGTTGGGCGGGATAGTTATGCTGTCGCCTTCGAGCATCTCGACTTCCTTGCCGCCCTCAATCGTGTGCACAATCCTGCCCTGCAGTACGTGCAGGACTTCCTCGCAGTTCGGGTGGCTGTGGCGCGGATTGGCGAAGCCGGGATTGAGCAGGCACTTGCCGATGGTCAGGCCTCTGGAGTTCCCCTGTTCCTTGGACACGAACCACGTGAGTTCTCCCCAGTCGTAGCGTTCCACTTTGTAGGTGTCTGGTTTGGAGACGATGGGTTTCTTCATGCGCTGGCCGTCCTTAATCGCCCTGACAACCCTCTTGTTTCATATAGTCCCATATCAGCCACGAGAAAGCACAGAATTCACAAAGACGGCCTGGGGCAGCAGCCAGTTGTCACGCCGCGCGTTCTATGCTTCCCAGCAGGCACTCAAAACAGCGCCTGCATCATGGGCCCGTAGATGGGGAAGGCTTCGCACAGTTCCGTGGCCGTCTTGCGCAGTTTGGCGTGCAAAGCGTTGTCCTTCGGGTTGGAGAGTGCCTGGTCAAGCAGCTCGGCGATCGCCTCGAATTCCCGCTCCTTCAGCCCGCGAGTCGTGCAGGCCGGGGAACCGATGCGAATGCCGGCGGGATCGAGCGGGGAACTGTTGTCGAAAGGCACCTTGTTGGAATTCACCGTGATGCCGACCTTGTCAAGAACATCGCAGGCCAGCTTGCCCTTTATGTTCTTATTGCGCAGGTCAAGCAGCATCAGGTGGTTGTCGGTCCCGCCGGAGATCACGTGGTAACCACGCTTGACCAGCGAGTTGGCCAGCGCCTGTGCATTCTTGATGACCTGCTTGCCATAATCCGCGAACGAAGGCTGCAGGTTCTCCTTGAATCCCACGGCCTTGGCGGCGATGACGTGCATCAGTGGTCCGCCTTGCACTCCTGGGATGACCATGCTGTCAACCAACTCCGTCATCATCTTCACCCGGCCGCTCTTGGGCGCCTTGATACCGAACGGGTTCTCGAAGTCCTGGCCCATGAGGATCAGCCCGCCGCGCGGGCCACGCAGCGTCTTGTGCGTGGTCGTGGTGACCACATGGCAATGCGGGATGGGGCTGGGAAGCAAACCCTTTGCGATCAAGCCCGCGGGGTGCGCGATGTCCGCGAAGAGGAATGCGCCGACTTCATCGGCAATCTGCCGGAAGCGGGCGTAATCAATGGAACGCGAATACGCGCTCGCGCCCACCGTGATCATCTTGGGCCTCTCCTTCCTGGCAACCTCAGCCACCTGGTCGTAATCAATCCTCTCCGTCTGCTTGTCCACGCCGTAAGCCACGAAGTGGTAAAGCTGGCCGGAGAAGTTCACGGGCGCGCCGTGAGTCAGATGGCCGCCGTGCGAGAGGTCCATGCCCAGGACCGTGGCGCCGGGCTTGAGGAAGGAGAAATAGACCGCCATGTTGGCTTGCGAGCCCGAGTGCGGCTGGACGTTGGCGTATGCGGCCCCGAAAAGTTGTTTGGCGCGGGCGCGCGCGAGGTCCTCCGCCACGTCCACGTATTCGCAGCCGCCATAGTAGCGCTTGCCGGGGTAACCCTCGGCATACTTGTTGGTCAGCACGCTGCCGAGCGCCTCGAGGACGGCCAGCGAAACATGGTTCTCACTGGCGATCATCTCAAGCTGCACGTGCTGGCGGCGGACTTCGTTGCGCACAGCATCAAAGATTTCCGGATCGAAACGGCGGAGTTCGTCAAGCATGGCTCTGAAGCTTCCTCCTTCTGCGCGAAGCGAACGTAAAGCAGCAGTAAACTACAGAAGCACGGCGGATGCAACTGGCGAAACGAGCATGCCGTTTGACTGCTTTCCCCGACCGTGCTACATTCGGTTTCCCTGATCCATCTGTCCACTGGAGGGAAGCTGTCATGCGGAAACTGCTTGCTGTTCTGGCCTGTGCGGTCCTTTGGCTGGGTCTCACCTCTTGCGGCAGCCCGGGCACGACGCAGGGCGGCGGGGGCGGCCAGAAAAAGCCTGTCATCGCCGTCATCCCCAAGGGCACAACGCACATCTTCTGGAAGTCGGTGCACGAAGGAGCCAACAAGGCTGGCGCCGAACTAGGCTGCGATATCAGGTGGATTGGCCCGGAACGCGAGACTGATCGCGAGAAACAGATTCAGATCATCCAGGACTTCATCGTGCAGAAGGTGGACGGCATCGTGCTGGCGCCATTGGACAAGAAGGCCCTCGTTCCGACCGTGGAGAAGCTCTTCTCGCTCAAGATTCCCTGTGCCATCATTGATTCGGGCATAGAAACTGACAAGATCGTGACCTTCGCCGCCACCGACAACTACCAGGGCGGAGTACTGGCGGCAAAACGGATGGGCGAGGTCCTGCAGGGCAAGGGCAAGATCGTCGTTGTGAAGTACGTGCCGGGCTCCGGTTCCACCACCGACCGCGAAAACGGCTTCATGGACACCATCAAGAAGGACTTCCCCGGCATCACCATCGTGGATGACAAGTATGCCCAGGACACCGTCGAGACGGCGCTGCAGGCCACCGAAGACCTGCTGACGAAAAACTCCGATCTGCAGGGACTCTATGCTTGCAACGCCTCCACCTCTGTTGGCGCGCTCCGGGCACTGCAAACCCGCAACCGGACCGAAATCAAGATGGTCGGGTTCGATGCCGAGGCCGCGCTAGTTGACGCGCTCAAGGCCGGCCAGATAGACTCCCTCGTCGTGCAGAACCCGCTCAAGATGGGCTACGAAGGTGTCAAAGCGGTAATGGCTGCAATCAAAGGCCAGGCGCCGCCGAAGAAAATTGACACTGGCGTGAAACTCGTGACCAAGGAGTCCATGAGTGACCCCGAAGTCCAGCAACTCCTTAAGACCCAGTGAGCCTACAACGGGCGTCCCGCCCGTTGAAGACGAGCACGGGCAGGATGTTCGTGGCACGCCGGTCGCCCTGGAAATGCGCGGCATCTCCAAGCGCTTCGGGCCGGTGCAGGCGCTCTCCGAGGTGACTTTCCACGTCCGCAAGGGAACCATTCACACTCTCTGTGGAGAGAATGGCGCAGGCAAATCCACTTTGATGAAGATCCTCGCTGGCGTCTATCGCCCGGACTCCGGCTCGATACACATCCACGGACAGGAGCGCACATTCCAGGTCCCTGCCGATGCGCTGGCCGCGGGCGTATCCATGATCTACCAGGAACTGGACCTCGCTCAGGACCTGACCGTCGCCGAAAACGTGTTCTTGGGCGCGGAACCGGCCGGGTTTCTGCCGTATACGATTGGCCAGCGCGTCATGGAATCCGAGACCGCCAGGCTGGCAGGCCAGTATGGCTTCGACGTAAATCCCCGTGCCCGCGTGGGCGACTTGCCAATGGGCGACTGTCAGATCGTTGAGGTGCTCAAGGCCCTGCGCCGGAATGCTTCGCTCATCGTGCTCGACGAGCCGACGTCGTCGCTGTCGGAGAACGAAGCGCAGCGGCTCTTCACGGTGGTCCGGAGTCTGCGCGAACGGGGCATGGCGATAGTCTACATCTCGCACCGCCTGGAAGAGGTGGTGGGCCTGGCCGATGACATCAGTGTGTTGCGCGACGGACGGGTTGCGCATTCGGCCTCCGCCAGTTCCCTGGACATCCCCGCCATCGTGCGCCACATGGTGGGACGGGAGCTGACGGAATTCTTCCCCCCCCGAAAGGCTGCCGCCGGCGATGTCTGCGTGCAGGTTGAGAACCTTTCTTCCGCGCGCGGCTTGCGGGATATTTCGTTTTCGGTTCGCAAAGGCGAGATCGTGGGGATGGCCGGCCTGGTCGGAGCCGGACGCACCGAGGTCGCGCGGGCGCTGTTCGGAGTGGACAAAATGACATCCGGGCGCTTGCTGCTCGATGGCGAGGAGGTCCGCATCGCTTCTCCCGCCGATGCCATCCGCCAGCGCGTCGCGTTCCTGACGGAAGACCGCACGCGCACCGGTCTGTGCCTGGAACTGCCTTGCGCCTGGAACATCACTTTGCCCAACCTGGAAACGCTCGGCATGCAGCGCGTTATCTGGCCCCGCCGCGAAAGCGCCGTCGCCGCGCAGATGGGCGAGCGCATCAGCATCAAATGGAGCGGACCTGGCGCGCCGGCCACTTCGCTTTCCGGCGGCAACCAGCAGAAGCTCTTGATTGCGCGCTGGCTGCTGGCACAATCCCGCTTTCTGATCTTTGACGAACCAACGCGCGGCATTGATGTCGGCGCCAAGCGCGAAGTCTACGGGCTGATGAACACGCTCGCCGAGGAAGGGCGGGCCATTTTGTTCATCTCCTCTGAGTTGCCCGAGTTGTTCGGAGTGACCGACAGGATACTGGTCATGCGGCGCGGACGGCTGGTCGGTGACCTGAGGACCTCGGAAACCAGTCCGGATAAGGTCATGCATTTGGCGGCCGTGGAAACGAACTGATGAACACTCTTGTCCGCAAAGTCATCCCTTTTGCCAGCTTGGTTATCATCGTGCTGGGGCTATCGGCGCTCAGGCCGGACACCTTCCTGACGGCGGACAATTTCATCAACGTCCTGAGCCGTTCGAGCGTGAACGGCATTATCGCCGTAGGCATGACGGCCATCATCATTTCGGGGGGCATTGATCTGTCGGTCGGCTCCGCGCTGGCGTTGGCTGGCATGGTGGGCGCTTGGACGATGCTATGGCTGGCGGGTGGCGACCCTGCCGGAACGCTGTGGTCAGTTCCCTCCGACATTCCGGCTGGCCCTGGCCGTCCGCCGGAACCAACCGCACTAGCCATGGCCTTTGGCACCCTGGCCGGTGTCGCAGCAGGTACCCTCTGCGGCTTCGTCAACGGTGCGCTGATCTCAAAGCTCAGACTCCCCCCCTTCATTGTCACGCTGGGTACCATGAGCGCGCTGCGCGGCATTGCCTACGTCATGAACGATGGCGAACCTTACAACGTGGCCACGTACAAATACCTGGGCGAGGGGGCCTTTCTCGGAGCGCGCGTTTGCGTGTTGATCTTTGCAGCGGTCGCGGTGCTGGCAGCCCTGGCTTTGCGCTACGTGCGCCTGGGGCGTTACACCTACGCGATCGGCTCTAACCGCGAGGCCGCTTTCCATGCAGGCATCAACGTAGACCGTTGCCTGGTCTGGATCTATACGCTGACCGGCGTGGCCATCGGGATTGCCGCAATGATCCAGACCAGCCGCACCGTTTCCGCCCAGCCGACCGCCGGCCTCTCGCTGGAACTGGATGTGATTGCCGCGGTTGTCATTGGCGGGGCCAGCCTTTCCGGAGGACGCGGAACCATCCTCGGCACGATCATCGGAACCTTGCTCATCAGCTTTCTGCGCAACGGCTGCACGCTGCTGGGCATCTCGACCAACGTGCAACTTATAGTCATTGGCGCCATCATCGTCGCCGCAGTCTCCGTGGACCAGCTCGCACGCTCCAAAACGCAGTAATGCAGTAATGTGCCAACCCTTTTGTTGTTTGACTGTCTTCGCGGGCCTGTGCTACGCTTGAACACTGTTGAGGTTGCGGCCTATTGCCCGAGGTGCTGAGTATGGGGAGAAAGGCGGTCATGCCAGGGGTTCCGATGTTCGTTGAAGTCGCGGAGACTCGTGAGAAGGCAGATACACGGGTGTGCTGCAAGGTCGCGGACTTGCTGCTCAGCAGGCAAGTCGGGCCAGTAGGGCTGGCTGGCACCGTAGAGGAAGTTCAGCGTATCATGGAAGAGATGAAGCAGCATGGCCTGTCGCCCGCGATCTTCGTTATCAACACCTTTGGCGCCAAGAGCATTCTTCACGTTCTTGACCCGCTGATTGGCAAGTTGCCTATCCTTTACCTCCGGCGGCGCCTGTTTGCGGGAAGAAGCGGTTTGCTCGCTCGGGCTGAGATTGCCAAATCCGATTCACGCCGCACAATGGCGGTCCTGGAGGGTAGGGCCACCCGGCTCACCGCAATGTGGTACTACGGGGGAAGGAACTGCGATGAGATCGCCAAGCGGGTGGCCACGGCCGTGTTCCGCTTCCTCGAAGACGGCGACTTCCTGCACATCGAACGGGCCTGCATTGCAGAGATTTCCGGCCGGAACGTTGAAAGTTGAGCCCCTGGGCCTGACACTACCGCACTCATGCGCAAGAAACTGGGGCAGAGGATCAACCTGGCGAGCGCCGAAGAGCCGCCCGTGCCTCCGGGTGAGTGTGTTTTTGAAAGAACATTCCCTGCCTCAAATGAGACGAAGAATGAGGTCCTCGACGCGCTGCTGGCGAACTTGCAGAGGCGCGGCGCGATGAGCAGGCCCGAGGACGAGATGCGCGTGCGTCTGTGCCTCGACGAAGCGCTGCTCAATGCTGTCATGCACGGTTGCCAATACGACCTGGCCAAGACAATCCGCGTGCGCGCCTATGCCGGGGCCGGCAAATGGAGCGTCCTGGTGGAGGACCCTGGCCAAGGGTTCAACGAAGAGGATTTGCCGGAACCGAACGACGCAGGGAATCTGCTGGAAGAGAGCGGCCGGGGCATCCTTCTGATGCGCAGCTTGATGGATGAGGTCAGTTACTGGCGCGGCGGTTCCGCTGTGCTGCTCAGCAGGAGACTGTGACAGATGCCCCACGCTTCCGTTACGTCTATGCACCAGGTCCCGCCCATGACCCGCCTGCGCGACCTTGAGGCCATACTCTCGGTCACGCGCGCCATGGCCGCAGAGCCTGACTTGGCGCGCCTGCTCATGATGCTGGCCGCAGCCTGCACGAAGGTCCTGCAGGTTGAGCGCACCAGCGTCTGGGTTGTTGACCAAAGCACAGGCGGTCTTTTGACGCGCGTAGCTGAAGGCATGGACGTCATCCGCGTGCCAAAGGGCAAAGGTATTGTGGGCGCCGCCGCGGCAGGCGGCCAAGCCATCCTGATTCCCGATGCTTATGCAGACCCGCGCTTCAACCCGGAGGTGGACAAGATGTCCGGCTTCCATACGCGTGAGATCCTGTGCCTGCTGCTCAGGGATGTCACGGGTAAGCGTGTTGTAGGCGTCCTTCAGGCGCTCAATAAGAAAGACGGCAAGCTCAGCGCCTACGATGTCGAGTTGGCTTCCACCATAGGCGCCCAGGCCGGTGTGATGCTGGAGCAAGCCGCGTTGCGCGAGGAAGCGCAGGAGCGGAGACGGTTGCAGGCGGAGGTGGACTTGGCGCATTCCATTCAACAACGCCTGCTGCCGCATGAGAGTCCAAAGATCAATGGGCTGGACGTGGCAGGCGCCAACAGGCCGGCCACTGAAACCAGCGGCGACTACTTCGATTACATAGCGTTGCCCGACGGCCGCCTGGCCCTCGTGATCGCCGACGTGACAGGCCACGGTCTTGGCGCGGCCCTGATGATGACTGCCACCCGCGCCTACGTCCGGGCGTTGTGTGAGACGAACACCGAGCCCGGAAAACTGCTCAGCCACGCCAATGATCTGCTTGAAAGAGACTTGGAAGGCGGGAACTTTCTGTCGCTGTGCGTCGCAGTGTTCGACCTGGGTACCGTCGCGCTCAGTTACGCCTCGGCCGGCCACGATCCACCGCTGTTGTACCGGCCCGGCGAAGACGCCTTTGCTGAACTCGATTCGACGGGGCCGCTGCTGGGCATTCTGCCGGGAACGCAGTACGAAGCGCGCGGTCCGCTCCCCTGGCAGAGCGGCGACGTGCTGGTCTTCATGACCGGCGGACTGTTTGAGTGCATGAAATCGAACGACGAGACCTTCGGCAAGGAGCGGCTCAAGGACCTCATCCGCGCGCGCGCCAAGGACACCGCCGCCGCAGTCCTCGCCGCGCTCCTTCGAGCCACCAGCGGCTGGACAGCCGGCCGCCCCCCTCGGGACGACACCACTCTGGTTGTGGTGAAGGTCAGCTGCGGATTCCTGTCTGTCTACACGCCAATCCCGGCTGCCTGGGGCAATATGAGTTTTGCCTGGTTGTCTACCCTCACCCCCCGAAAGGGGTCGTTGGTGATAAGAAGGTTCCCGTCAAGGTCCGCGTAGTCGGCCAACGGGGAAAGCTGCGCCGCGGCGCTGATGAGCACGGACGACTCGATCATGCAGCCCAGCATGATCTTCAGCCCGCAGGCCCGCGCGGTATGGATCATCTGCATCCCGGCGCGCAGACCGCCGCACTTGACCAGCTTGATGTTGATGCCGTCCACACAGCCACGCAAAGCGGGAACGTCTTCGGGCGCCAGGCTGGATTCGTCGGCCATAAGCGGCAGCCCGATGAAGTTCTTGATCCTTTTCAAGGCCGCGTTGTTTCCGGGCGGAATCGGCTGTTCAATAAACTCAATGCCGAGCTTCTCCATTGCCCGGGCCTTGGCTATTGTTTCCTTCACCGTCCAGCCGCAGTTGGCGTCCACGCGCAGCGTCTTCCTGGGCGCCAGACGGCGCACCTCGCGCAGGATTTCCAGGTCGTTGGCCACGCCCACTTTGATTTTCAGCACCGGGTACTTTTCAGCCTCGCGCACTTTTGCCACGACTCTCTCCAGCGAGGCGATGCCGATGGTAAAGGAGGTGCGCGGCGTCCGGCTGGGGTCCAGGCCCCAGTATTTCCAGAGCGGCAGGCCCAGCCTCTTGCCGATGAGGTCGTGCAGCGCTATGTCCACGGCGGCAATGGCGCTGGGCTCTTTGGGGAACCTGTGCCCCAATTCCCTCAAGACGGCCTCGAGGTCGAAGGGAGTGTGTGCGCGCAGGCACGGCGCCATGCGCCGCAGCGCGCGCAAGCAGCTCTCCTGCGTCTGCCCGTAATAGTGCACCGGCGCGGCTTCGCCGCAGCCCTCGAGTTCGCCTGCGCGGAGCCTCACCAAAACATTATGGGCAATATCCGACGCCGACCGCGCGGTAGTGAAGGTATGACGCAGCCGCAGATTGAGAGGTGACGCCAGCAGGCGCATGAGCCGATAAGCTGGGCCGCGGTTACCCGGCCCCCTCCGCATCCATGAACGCGTACACCAGGATGTGTCCCACAACCATCTGTCCGTCCTCGACCAGGCCCATGTGTTCCGCTGGTACGAGGACATGATGCTTGCACAAGCCTTTCAGCTTGCCGCCGGCAAAACCTGACAGGCCGACCGTCTCGCAGCCTGCCTGGTTGGCGTATTCAACCGCCTTGAGGATGTTGCTGGAATTGCCGCTGGACGAGATCGCGATCAGCACGTCGCCCTCTTGGGCGAAGTTGCGGAGCTGTTCGACGAAGACGTCTTCATAGGAGACGTCGTTGGCCAGCGCGGTCAGCCAGGGGACGTTGTCGCTGAGCGAGAGCACACGAAAGCGCTTGGGACGGTTGCGCGAGCAGCCCTTGCCCAGGTCCACGGCGACATGGGAGGCCAGCGCCGCGCTGCCGCCATTGCCGCAGAGGAACACCTGCCGGCCCGTGGCGCGGGCGTCGGCAAGCAGTTGGCCCACGCGCGACACTTCTTCAGGTTTCAGCTTTCCCAGCAGCGCCCCCAGACGATCCAGGTATGAGCGGACAAAAGCGGGAGTGACAAGGTTCACCGCAGCCATCGTGTTCCTCCGTTCAAGGGTTCATCTCTTCTTCGCATCGCCGTCAATCGGCTCGAGTTTGCGGACGACATCGGCTGGCAGGCCAAGCAACTCATGGAAGTCCTGATCCGAAGGTTTGGGCACGCTGGCGATGTCGAAGTAGCGTTCCAGAGTGGAACTCTCCTCCTTGCGCTTGGGCACGAACTGGATTTCATGGAAGAAGAGAGCATTCTCATAGACTCGTGCCTGCATGCTCTTGCATTCCAGGACCTTTTCAGGCCCTGGTTTGTTCATCAGCACGAAACGGTAGCAGACCGGCTGGTCTTTGCGCTCCCCCTCGTGGCGGAAGACCCATACGTCGAAGGATTCGCTCAGCGTCTTGATATCGGCCGAGAAAAAAGCCCGCACCAGTTTCAGTTTCCGGGGCGCGGCGGAGAAGTCCTTGATGTAGAGCACCTTATTGGCGGGCGCGTATTCCTGAAGCTGCGCCCCTTCCATCAGCCACAGCTTCAGCGACGGCTTGGTGAACTTGCGCAAGATGCGCATGGGCCGGTCAAGGAACAGTTCACCCTCGTCCTTGCGTGGGCCAAGAAGGTCCTCCCATTGGCTGACAATGCGCGCCTTTATGCAGTCCTGGTTCTTGAAGACGGGAAGCTCGGCCAGGACTTTGTCCACTTCGACCGCGGAAAGGAGCGTCTCACCGGCTTCGGCGGCCGGCGCACTCCCTTCGGCTGCGCCACACTGCCGGGGGCAGAGGGCACTCAGCAAGAGGCCATAGCCTAGCCCAAGCGTCAACTGTCTCTTCCTGCTGCCGATCATCCGACCTCTCTTCCTGTACCGCAGACCTCTCGCCGCCAAGAGCCTTGCAGCGCCGGCAGGACAACCAGCGCGCCCAAGAGCGCTCCTGTATAACCGAAAAGCGCCGCTACACCCAGTGAAATCAGGCGCTGCCGAAGCTCAAGCCCCACCATGCGCGTGGCGGTCACGCGGATTGCAGTGCCTTGGGGTGGGTCCGTCTCCAACTCGCGCGCCACATCCATGTACCACTGCTGTGGCATATCCGGACGAGACGGAAACCAGGATGAGGCCAGCCGGACGCAAGCCGGGTCGAGTCGTACATAGGGCGCGAGCAGGTTGCCGAGCGGTGTGTGCATGACGGCAGCCAGCGTCAGAGGAGCAGGCTCGCGCGTCAACAAGCCGTATCTCCTCAGCCACTCCAGGAATGGCTCGAAGCGTCCGGCCTTTGAGCCGAAACGTTCCATGGCTGCCGCCTTGAAGGTTTTCGCCGCCGCTGTGAAGTCGAAAGTCTTGAGCGCGGCGATGGTATCCTGCTGTGAGCGGCTTGAAGGCACATAGTCCAGGATGCATCCGCCCGGCGCGGGCAAAAGCTCTCCACGCTCAATGAACGGCTGCAAGCGCCGCGCTACCTCCTCCGCTCCTGCGTAAGCGTGGTCTTCGTCCGCCGCTGTGACCAGGACGCGCACATCGGCGAGACCCGAGCCGAAGCGTTCGGCCAAGCGGCTGTTCGGCAGCATGGCGCCGCTCTTCGCTGCGCGCAAGCTGCCAGACTCAGGATCGAAGCGCCCGCCGGCGACAGTCTCCAGTCCAAGGCCCAGCCCATACCTGACGAACACAACCACGCACGCGACCGCGATCACGCCCGCGGCCAAGCCGGCCGTCACTGGAGGGCGCATCTCCAGGCTGCCGT
>Ga0209777_10004061_pt1 | contig 17550 bp, 18 predicted proteins | sample FrelakmetHBP12HB_FD_187147 | JGI IMG/M metagenome (GOLD analysis project Ga0209777, IMG submission 187147) | Freshwater lake sediment microbial communities from the University of Notre Dame, USA, for methane emissions studies -HBP12 HB (SPAdes)... | ecosystem: Environmental > Aquatic >...
TATGGCTCAAAAGTGCCTCTGGGTCCTGAAGATAAATAGTGAGAACATCAACCTCAGGGTCATATTCAATCTTTAGAGCACTTTTGGGTACTTCTTCTATTCTTGCTTCTCTTACCATCTTCCACCTCTATCTGGTCTTGATTATGGTTACCACCAGAGCATATGAGCCTACGACAACCCATATTATTCTCAGCTTCCCGTATCGGGACTCCCACTTATCTCCTTGATTCAGCCTTTCCCCCGTGTTGATAGCCTCTTCTACATCCACTGGAGACAGCTTATACAGCCTCAACTTATTCTTAGCATGGCGGCTGAATCGTATCTCCATTTAATTCAGTATAAGCGATTGCGCTTATAGTTGTCAATCTGGCGTATCCGACCCGAAATCAGCGATTGACCGACAATCTGTCATCCGCCGCAGGCGGGTCTCCCTGGACAGCAAGAGTGCGAGATTCCGAAACAGGTCCGGAATGACAGCCAAAGCAATCGCTGTTCTTAGGATCCGACCACATCTGTCAGACTGCGGCTAGGCTGGCATTTAGTTCATTTATGAAGCCTTTACTCAGGACGGAGAGAGGATACACTAGAATTCAAATTGTCCCACACTAACTCCTTACGCTTCAACTAACCGATGATGCCGTGATATAATAATGCTGGCTGGGCAGGCAGAGGTGGTGGAATCTAGCAGACGTACTCATACAAAGGAGGTAAATAGCAGTGGCAGAAGGCTCAATGACTGTCGATGAGCTAAAAAAACTGGTGGGACATGAATTCAAACCGGTTGTTTATGAGGTTGAGAAGGGCGCCATAAAGAAGCTGACACTGGCAATACAAGACCCCAATCCCCTATTTCAGGACGAAGCATATGCCAAGAAAACCAAGTTTGGCAGCATCATCTCTCCACCAACCTTCATATCATCCTTTAGAATGACAGAGGCCGATGAGTGGATGATGAAGCTGAACGTACCTCAGAAGAGGGGAGTCAACGCCGGAGTTGACCTGGAATTCTTCAAGCCCATCAAACCGGGAGACGTGATCACTGTGAACGCCAAGGTCACTGAGATGGACGTAAAGGAAGGCAAGTCAGGTCAGATGATCGTGTCGGCTACTGAGAGAACCTATACCAACCAAAAGGGTGAGATAGTAGCCAAGATGCGGATCAGGGGAATGCGGTTCTAGATAGACCTCCCAGATATCTCGATTGAACCAATCAATATTATTTATCGCGAAGGGAGAATAATGGCCAAACAGCTTTATTTTGAAGATGTAGTAGTAGGTAGCGATATACCCACTATTGTCAAGCATCCTACAACCAGACAACTGGTTATGTGGGCTGGCGCTAGCAGTGACTACAATGAAATACATTACGATAAAGACGTTGCTCTCGCTCAAAACATGCCCGGAGTCATCATTCACGGCTGGCTGACAGCCTCATATTTGTGTCAGTTGCTAACCGGATGGATAGGTGATGAAGGGACGTTAAAAAAATTTAGCGTTGCCTTCCGGGGCATGCTTTTCCCGGGGCAGGATGTCATCTGCAAAGGCAAGGTATCCAAGAAATACACTCAAAACAAAGAAAACCTGGTGGAATGCGAGATCTGGGCAGAGAACCCCAAGGGAGAGAAAACAGCGCCGGCCACCGCGCTAGTCAGTCTACCATCGAAAGCCTAAATATTAATAAAGGTAATTATTATCTAACGCTTACCGCAGTAGTGTGAGTGACAGCCTTCACTCACACTACCTTATTTTGGAGAGTACTGAAAAAATCTTTATCAACCCCTCTTCCCCTTATGTTATTGATACCCTCACCCCACCCTCTCCCAGTGGGCGAGGGTGTTTTGGTTTATATCCCCTTAATTCCCTCTCCTCGCGGGAGAGGGTTAGGGTGAGGGAAGTTTCCTGTACCTCTTTTTCAGCAGTCTGTTTTAGTTAGAAGAGCCGTTCGATGTTGGTCGCCTCAATATAGGGTTGACCAGCCTCGGTAACGCGGACAACGCCTTTGACCTCGAGAATGACGCCTGTGTCCTCCGGTGAGCCGGGTCTCAACCCTTCGGGAACCTTCGCCTCTGAATCAGCGCTGACGTAAATTGCACCTGTCAAGTCCTTGAGCACCCAGTCGCTGCGGCTGACGGGGGGTGATGTATCGGTCTCATGCAACAGGTCCCAGCCCCGGTAGTAGCCGACTACCGTTATATCCTGATCCTTGAATGAGAGTGGTTTAGCTATAACAGAGCCTAGAATCCCAGTCTGTTGTGGCTTACTAACAATTAAGTGCAACCGGTATTCATCTTTGGCTATCTTCTGGCCCGCCACAGGGTAAGGGGTTACGTGAAAAGCTAGCTCATATCCTTCGTATGTCTCCTTGGAATATTCGGAGGTCAAGCCAGACTCGGTCAATGCCATGCGGTATGAAGAACCTGCTTGCTTGAGTTCAACCATACAGGTGACTCGACCCGCCCAGATACAGGTCACATTACTCGGACAACGGCTATCTTCCGTCACCTCCTGGAACCTGATTTCCAGATTCTCTCCCGCTATCGAGGCACGTTGACCCCTGAACAAAGAGAACTCCTCACTCAGGCGAGACTGGACAGTACCGGAACCACCACCACAGCCGAATGCGGTCAAAACGATGGCCAGTAGAGCTACAAGATAGAGACTATACTTCCACATTTAACCCTCCCAATAAGTGCACAAAGCCCGGGAGAAGCGGTTTCTACAAACATCCTATCACAACTACGCTGAGTCAGCCAAATTATTAACTTGCATAACTGAAGGAATCTGCCATGCCCGGTTGCACAGGGCACCATGAAGTACGAAAATGTCATTCCGAACTTGTTTCGGAATCTTAAAATTGGAGAGGCTTGAGCAAGGACATTATAGATGCTGAAACCAGTTCAGCATGACAATGAGTCAGAGCGGGCGGTGAAAAAAACTATTTTCGGGAGAGTAGCCTGTGGTTTCGTTTGACCAATTCCCCTGTCTGCGCTACAATGCCCCAGGGACTCTTTACATTGGTATTCCCCAATCCGCTTTAGGTGAGCACAAGTTGGATAACAAGAGCCTGGTGTTGCTCGAATTCCCTAAGGTCAGGGAGATTCTGGCCGGTTTTACCTCCTTTTCGGCAAGCCGGGAGCTAGCCCTGTCTCTTCTGCCCACCACCGACCCGGTAGAAATATCGCTACGCCTGGAACAGGCGGCAGAAGCCCGCCAATTGTTGTATTCCGGCACACCGTTTTCACTCGGCGGGGCCATCGATGTGCGCCAGGCCGTTTTTGAGGCAAGCCTGGACAAGACGCTTGAGCCAGGCATTCTGCTGGACATAAACACCACGCTGGTCTCAGGCAGAAATGCCCGCACCGCGCTGGGCCGACTCTCCAAAGAACTGCCTCGTCTCTGGGATATAGCTCAGCAGATCACCGCGTTTCCCGATCTTGAAACAGACATCAGCCAGTGCATCAGCGAGCGGGGTGAAGTGCTTGACTCTGCCTCTACCGCTTTGGCTGACCTGCGCCGCAAGATAAAAGAGGTGCATGAGCAGCTACTGGCAAAACTCGATGCCATTACCAAATCACCCCGCAACCGCACTTTGCTGGAAGAGCCTTTCATTACTATAAGGGATGGGCGCTACGTGATCCCGGTCAAAATAGAACAAAAGAGGCAATTGAAAGGCATTGTCCACGATGTATCCAATACCGGCGCCAGTGTCTTCATGGAGCCCTGGGCCACGGTGGAGCTGGGCAACACCTGGCGGGAGTTGCAGGTAGAAGAGAGCCGGGAGGTACAGCGGATTTTGCTGGGGCTGAGCCGCAAGATAGGTGCACAGCGAGAAGCCATCTCTCAAAATATCGAGCTGTTGGCCCAACTAGACCTGACGCTGGCCAAAGCCAGGTATGCGGATAAGCACAAGGCTGCCGTAGCGAAGCTAATGCCCCTGGAAGCGTCTGATAAAGCGGATGGGGCTAGCCAAAACAGAATCCTCCTCAAGCTGGTGAGCGCACGGCACCCGTTGCTCAAAGGCGAGGTAGTGCCCCTCTCCGTAGAAATAGGCAAGGACTTCTCTATTCTGGTGATAACTGGCCCCAATACCGGCGGCAAGACCGTAGCCCTCAAGACTATCGGCCTGTTGACACTTATGACCCAGGCAGGAATGCCTATCCCCGCCAGTGGTGACAGCCTGATCCCCGTTTTTGACAGCGTCTTCGCCGACATCGGAGATGAGCAAAGCATTGAACAGTCGTTGTCCACCTTTAGCTGGCACATGGGAAACACTGTGAGAATCCTGCAAGGAGCTACGGGTAAGAGCCTTGTGCTGCTTGATGAGATAGGCAGTAGCACAGACCCAAACGAAGGTTCGGCACTGGCACGCGCCATTTTGCTCCATCTTCTATCCCGAGGCATTATGACTGTGGCTACTACCCACCACAGGGACCTGACCATCTTTGCCCATGCCACACCCGGGCTTCAAAACGCCTCTCTAGACTTCGACTCGGCCACCCTGTCTCCCACCTTCAGATTGAGGGTTGGCCTCCCCGGCGGCAGCAACGCCATGGCCATTGCCTCTCGCCTGGGACTGAGCGCCGACATCGTCGCTACAGCCAGGGAGATGCTTTCCCCAGGTACACAGAAAATGGAAGCCCTGCTGGTTGATATAGCCAGGGAGCGTGACCAGGCAACCGCTCAACGCCAGGCTTTGGATGTGGCCAGGGTTGAGGCAGAGAATCTGAGGGACAAGCTGGCCCGTGAGTCACAAGAACTGGAAAGCCAGAAGCGGCGCATTCTGGTCGAGACTCGTGAAAATGTGGAGGCAGAGGCCGCTGAGTTGCAAAGGCAGTTGCGGCAGGCCTCGTCAGAGCTTAAGAAGACGTTGACCAGGCAGAGGCTGGAGGATACTCGCAAAGCCCTTGAGGCGGTGCGAGAGCAGCTTCGAAGCACACTCTGGAAGCCCCAGCCTGTGGAAGCCGAGGGGGTGGAACAGGTTGAACCAGCGAAGGAACTGGCTATAAATGACCGTGTATGGCTACCGGAGATGCAGCTTTGGGGCACGGTGCTCTCCAAACCTAACGATAGAGGGGAGATGGAGATCCAGGTGGGGAACGTCAAGCTGAGGTTAGGCATAGAACATATTGAGCGCAGAGAGACAACATCGGCCGGTACCACCACACCCCTCCAGATTACTATTGTCCGGCCTCACATCACACCAAGTATGGAGCTTGATCTGCGTGGTCGGCGTGCTGACGAAGTGCCACCAGAGCTGGAGCGCTATTTGAACGATGTCTCACTGGCCAAACTGCCTCAAGTGCGCATCATTCATGGTTTTGGCACGGGGGTGGTGCGCCAGATTGTCCGCTCCATCCTCAGCCAGCACCCACTGGTCAAATCATTCCGTCCTGCAGATGCCGCCCACGGCGGCGATGGGGCAACCGTGGTAGAGCTATGATGGGAAGAGCGCGCTGTGCCTCTACGGCGATACCAGGGAGACTTGACCTTTATAGCCCAATTTAGCCGATTGCCTGATTCCGCCTTAATTCTTCGATCTGCTGCCTGGAATATCCCAGGATACCCTGGAGGATTTCTTCAGTGTTTTGCCCCAACTTCACCGGATACCCGTAAGGTTGCTGGGTAGTTCCGGACATCTTAATGGGATTCCCGACCAGCCTTATCTCTCCCCCTTCAGGACGCTTCAAGGTGACAATCATGTTGCTATGGAGCACCTGAGGGTCGTTGAGAGCCGCATCTACAGCATTTATGGGAGCACAGGGCACATCACGTTCCAACAAGCGCCCCAGCCATTCTAAGGTGGTCCTGGTAGCAAAGATTTCACCCAGCAAATCCCAAATTTCGTCAGCGTTCTGGTGGCGCTTCATATCCGTGTCGAACCGGGGGTCATTTATCAACTCCTCACGGTTCATAGCACGGCACAGATTCCTCCAGAAGGGTCCCCTGTGGGCACAAATGGCAACATAACCATCTTTGGTCTTGAGAGCTCCATAGACCGGGTTGTTTTGATGGCGCGTTCCAATTCGTCCTTGAATCACCCCAGAAACAAGGTAATAGGCAGCTACATAGCCAAGCATAGAAATTTGCCCGTCCAGCAAAGACACATCTACCTTCTGCCCCTCACCCGTGCGCTCTCGGGAGTAGAGTGCGGCCATGATACCGTGAGCAGCAAACATTCCCCCGGCCAAATCAGCAACGGCTATGCCAGCCCGCACCGGCGGACTACTGGAGTCAGGGTCGCCAGTGATGCTTATCCCACCGCTTAAGGCCTGGATAATCAAATCAAAGGCAGGCCTATCCTTGTATGGTCCGCTAGGCCCAAAGCCAGTCAACGAACAACAGATAATTCGTGGGTTAACCTTCTTCAGGGACTCGTAGTCAACGCCCAATCCTTCCATGACATCCGGTCTGAAGTTGTCGAAGACAACATCAGACTTTTTGGTCAGCTCATAGAAAACCTGTCTGGCTTGGGGCACTTTCAAGTTAAGAGTCAGGCTTTTCTTGTTACGATTGACACTCAAGAAATAGACATCCTCACCTCCATACGAATAGCGTGGGTCCAACGGTGTCCTTGATCCAAACTCCATGGCCACCTCTTGAGGAGTCTCAATCTTGATGACCTCAGCCCCCAAGTCCCCAAGAATCAAGGAGCCGTAGGGTCCAGCGAGAGCCCTGGTCAGGTCAAGAACCCTAACTCCCTCCAGAGGCCCTTTTTTCTGTTTCTGCCGTTCCATCATACATTCTCCCAAAGCGTGCTACTAAACCAGTGCAAAGGGGATTCCACAAGGACTGTAATCCCTTGGGTGGGGCATAGGGTTGCTCCCGCAGGGCGAGTGCAAGACTCGCCGCTACAAGTCCCCCTAAAAGAGGTGCAGGATACCTCCTGCCGGGGGTTTGGGGGTACCCCCCAAACTCTCCACAATCTCCCCCAAGAATGGGGGGCAGGGGGGTTGAAAAAGCTATTTTCGAAGGAATCAAATTTATGCAGGTTGTCACCCTTTACTGCCGATAGGCTATGTGTTCTCTACCCAATAGCTCCCTGGCCACAATCAACTTCATGATCTCCACAGTTCCTTCGGCAAAACTGAAGGAGCGAATACCTCTCAGCGCTTTTTGCTCAGGACAATCCTTGGAGTAACCAAAGGCACCCTGCCATTGCATAGCATCATTGATAACTTCAAAAGCCCAGGTAGGAGCAACTGCCTTAGCCATAGCTATCGCCTTGCTTACCTCAAAGCGAGAGAACCTACCCGCCTTTTGCTCTCCTTGGTATATCCAGAGGGCTTTATAAGCTAAAAGCCTTGCTGCCTCGATCTTAATGTAGTCCTCAGCCAGAGGGAACTGAAGCCCTTGGTGTGAGGCAATAGTACTGCCGAAGGTCTTTCTCCTCTTCATGTAGGTCATAGCGTTTTCCAGAGACTTCGAGGCCGCACCAACACATACCATCGCTACTAGACCTCGGGCAAATTCATAGCCTTCGTGCACGATGTAGAAACCCTTGTTTTCCTCGCCGATAACGTAATGCCGGGGAATTCGCACATTATCAATATGCATACTACCCCAGGAGACACCATCCCTGCCCATCTCCTCCAGGTAGGTTGTGGTTATGCCGGAAACACCCTTGAGGGGCAAATAAAAGAGAGTCATCCCCCTGGTCCCTAACTCCGGGGTCGTCTTGGCTAGAGTAACAAAGCCACCTCCCCATACTCCAGCCTCTCGCACACCACTGACATAGCATTTCTCCCCGTTCAACAGGTAGCCATCTCCATCTCTGGTCAGCCTGGTTTTCATGGAGGCCAAATCGGAACCCATGTCTGTCTCTGTGGTAGCTATACCCAGAAAGACTTCTCCCTTTTTTATCCTGGGCAATAACTCATCCTTGAGCTTCTTCGTCCCGTGTTTGTCAACAAGGTAGCTCCAAGCGGTATGAATCAAAAAGAATGCCGGAATGGCACCGCTAACATCGGCCTGGGCCAATTCCTCCGCAGCAATCCCAGCCATCACCGCATCCAACCCAGCGCCCCCATATTCCGGGGAGACAGACATAGCTAAAAGTCCTATGTCTGCCATATCATAGAGTAGCTGGCGTGGGATTTCCTTCTTCTGTTCCATCTCCTTGATTCTGGGAGCAACCTTACTCTGACAGAATTCCCTTAAGTTGGCTCTGAAAAGCTCCTGTTCTTCACTGAAGGAGAAATCAAGCACAGCCTTTGCTCCTTTCTTATGTTTTCAGCCTTTCATACGAACCCCCAAATTATATCACTGTCATCCTTAAGATTGAAAATCTCTGGTTTTATGCCTTGAAGCTCTGTGTAGCGCATATTTAGCTAGTTTGCGTTGATTGCCCGGAAAGCTAAATCCACTTCGCAAACCCATTCCATCTACAGTGAAAAGCGCACACCTGGGCAGCAGGTATACAGTGGTAAGGATACTATTATCTAAGGGTCACACGCAGCATGACCACAATCATTTGCCTTGTATTTGAATTAGAACTGATCATTAATTGAGAATGTTGTAAGATTATGTGCTTCGACGTCGCCACCATAACACATAGGCCACAGCCGCAGTTGCCCCGGCTAACGTCGCCCCCAGTGCCACCCACCACCACTGGAAACCTGAGTCAGACGTTGGACTGGGTGTAGGACTGGGCGTTGGACTGGGTGTAGGACTGGGCGTTGGACTGGGTGTTGCGCTGGGAGTTGGACTAGGTGTCGGGCTGGGAGTTGGGCTTGGCGTTGGGCTGGGCATTGGGCTGGGTGTCGGGCTGGGCATTGGGCTAGGCGTCGGGCTGGGCATTGGGCTGGGCATTGGGCTAGGCGTCGGGCTGGGCATTGGGCTAGGCGTCGGGCTGGGCATTGGGCTAGGCGTTGGGCTGGGAGTTGGGCTGGGCTGAGAGGGAACACTACAAGTCACTAAGCCCATGGATTGGGATTTAGGTAAATAGCCAGTGACATCAATCCATGCCCCAACCTTGACCTTAGCTTCAATGAGTTCCCCCACCACAGTGTAGTCGCCTGAGACACTTCCCTGAGGAAACTGCAGGCTGACTTGCTGATCTATGCTGTAGCTCTGCCCTGCCTCTTTGGGGAAGGGATATATGTCTATGGTATAGCTAGGGTTTAACACCTCAACAACGCCAGTTGCCTGATGTTGCGCTATAACTCGGCTGATGATAGTGGCTTGACTTGGGATTATGGGCAAGCCCCCCTTGTATATGGCCTCACCCCTAATATGGGCATAAAAAACCTCATCGGGGCAAACATCAGTCTTGCTGAGCTCAACCGGTTGGTAGCTGAACTCAAAATAGTCAGATGCGTTCAAGGCTCTAGCAGTGGAAGCGCTTACGATAATCAGGTAGATGACCACCACTAGGGCAGCAGATAAATACAAGACTCCTCGGCGCTTGGCGACTCGCTTAGTCATCTTTCCAGTCTATCATCAGCCTCCCGAGAACATCCCCTGAAGCAGAGGCATAAGTTCCCCAACCTGCTCCGTTGTTAGCCCCAGGTGCAATGTCAGCCAGTTGTCATTAACGCTCAGCCGCGACGAATCCAATAGATTTAAAAGGGCAGTCATCTCAGGTATATCCCCACTACCACCAGGAAACTTTATTAAATCCTGAAGACCACTTATGAACCCGTCAATAGTACCTTGGGCACCGCTGGCTGAAACACCATCAGAAAAACCAGCCCTTACTTCAAGGTTAAAATTGTCTCCGGCTTCATCTAAGGCAGCCGTAGCCATCTTCATCTCTTTGAAATATTTCAATTCTAACGTGCTTATACCACTTATGTCTTGCTTATCAGGGAGCTGGCTCAGCCACTCACTGGGAATATTCAGGGCAAGTTTGACCAGCGATCCGTCAACTCCCTCATAGGCCTCAAGAAGATCACCACTCAGCCCTTTCTCACCATTTTTGACATCGATTACGTCTTTGACCGCATCAACAGAGCCAATAACAGAAACACCTTCGTCTAAAAAGGCCAGGTTGGGGCTCTCAGCACCAGAATTCTCTTCAATCGCAGAGTAGATATCGTATCCCTTGTAAGCTTCAGACTTTAGCTTCTTCCCCGTTCCCTTCTCAACGGCTGCGATCAGCTCATCCTTCTTAAAAGTTCCGCTGACGATGACCCCCAGATAACCTTCGCTTGGTGCAACCCCATTCTTAGAAGATACTTTACTCAGATCGATGATGTCTCCGAAGAGCGTTGCCTCTTTGAAAGCCTTGAAATCAAGCCCGGTTTTGTCTCGGAACATCTGCAGCAGCTCATCAAAAGTAGCCGGCACTCCTGTCCCTTTATCCACTTTATCATACAAATCCGAAATACCCTTGTCAGCCAAGATGGACTCCAGCGGTATACTGGCTATCAGGTTGGCCCTCTGAGGAATCGCTTCTATCGTTGGGCTAGATGTTGGACTTGGTGTTGGGCTGGGCTCAGAAATCGAGCCTTTTGGCTCTGAGCCACAGGCTACTGCAGCCAGTATCAAAGCCACAATAGATAGTGATACAACCAGGAGAGCAAACTTTTTTAACATCGGTATCTACTCCACCGTAAAGGCTCGGGACTCCTCCAACCCCGCCCAACACAATAACATATTCAATCTTAAGTTGCAATCCGACGGTAGGCGCTCAGATGGTGATAGCTGCTCACACGATTGGCAAGGTTGAGGCTACTACCTCTGAGGTCAGTGCCCGGGATGAAAGCTCTGGCGGTGGTCACCGCTCACCTTTGAACCAGCTTCAAATCGCTGAGTCTGAACGGCTGCGGCTTGACCAGTTTTCGTTGACCGCACGGTGGCGGGGCTAACTCCCTACAGGAAACATGGCAATTGGCAGTACAGCCCTGGATAGGACGGAAGCGGCCATCAGGGCCTTTGGCGCTAAAAGGCAGCGGCAGACCCTCGCAGTGGGGTATTCCCTCAGAGTCGCTATCAGCGGCGGATAGTTCCTGGCAGGTGGCGTAGGTCATCCTTTTCGCTTCCACCACCTCCCTGACCCTGCGATGAAATGCCAGACGCAAATCCTTGCGCCACAAGTATCCCTGGCTGGTGCCCCCGCGCTGGTAGACGTATTCTTTCTGAAACATCCGAGCAGCCGTCGGCGAACAGCCCTCGATTGCACTGGCCACTCGCTGCCACATACTCGGCCCGCCTAGCCGGGGAGCTTTCCGGGAAAGCCTGCCAGTGCTGGCCACTATGTGCCTAGCCCCATTGCCGGCGAAAACTTCCACCAGCTTCTCGATTTGATCAAACCATTTATCCCCGTAAAGAGCCTGGAAAAGGTGAGGAAAAACGGGGTCAAAGCGTATAACGGTGCCTATGCCCAGCCCTGAAAACCGGCTCACCGCCTTGAGCCGCTCTTCAAACTGTGGCGCTTGAGGGGAGAGGAGCCTGAGAACATCAGCGGCGCCCTCTATGGTCACCGCCACAAATTTAGGTTTGTGCTCCACAAAGCCTGGTATATCGAGCAGAAATGATGGGTCACCTTTGGTAGTGGTAGCGAAGGAGACTCCATATCTGACGAGCAACTGCACCAGGCGCTTGACCTCTCGCCTCAACTCCGGGACATCCTGGCAGGGGTCGGTTATATTCGACAGCGAGATGGGCGGGCAGAGGTCAATTTTGTTCAGATCGCGCTCTACCAGCTCAGGCAGATTATTGTATATCTTCATCCGGTCTGAATAATCCGAGTAGATGGCGTCCCTGCCATAGCAATAGAGGCAGTTATGGATGCAGTGCCTGGGCCCCGCCGGAGTGACGTTTATGATCCAGCAGTGGAAGCATTTCCTGGCCGGCGAGGCGTAGGGGAAATCGTGCAGCGTCGAGCCTTTCTTGGCTATGAGTTGCACTGCTATGTTGCTCATGCTTCAGTATCCTACTAGCAGAAGATTTAATAACGAAGCCAAGAAATAATAGCAGACTGACCTAAGAACAGCAACATTGACCTTAATTCCCCCTATAGACAAAGTAGTTCTCTGAGGTTATAATCGCAGACACAGAATAAATTTAAAAATGGGGACAGCCATGAAATTAAAACTAGTCTTACTGGTTATTGTAGCTGCCACCTTGTCAACCCTGTCTGCTTGTGGTTCATCCTCAGCCCCAAAACAAGTATCTGTAGATTCTTCATATTCAGGCAAAGAAGTAGAAATCGCTGCTGGCGGTTCATTAACAGTGACCCTGGAGTCTAATCGGACAACAGGCTTCCAGTGGGAATTAGCAAACATTAGTGACCAAGCTGTGCTAGAACGGGTAGATCAGAAATATGTGGCTCCCGAAGCTACCCAAAATGGTGCTCCTCTGGTGGGCGCTCCCGGCGCAGAAGCATGGACCTTCAAGGCACTAAAGAAAGGTAATAGTACCATCTCTATGGGATACAGTAGGTCTTGGGAGAGCGTCCCACCGGCTAAAACTTTTTCCTTGACCGTCTCTGTTAAATAGAATAACACAGAGACAACAAAATGCACTCGGAATTCCTTGAGTTCGTCAAACTTTATTACTAGATACACCGACCAGGGAGAAGAAAATGTCTCACACTACGCAGCTCAACGTGCTCTTCAGCCGCCAGCAGATCGGGACCACCGTGGCCCGGCTGGCAGCGGAGATCAACCGTGATTACCAGGGTAAACGGCCTCTGCTGGTCGGTGTCCTTAAAGGCTCTTGCATCTTACTGTCTGACCTGGTGCGTCAGTTGACCATCCCCGTAGAGATAGAGTTCGTGGCTCTGGCCAGCTATGGCCGGTCCACCCAGAGCTCAGGGCGGGTCAAGGTGGTGAAGGGTCTGAGCGACGCTTCAGTGCGAGGCCGGGACATCCTGATCGTTGAGGATATCCTGGATACCGGGCTAAGCCTTTCCCGACTACTCAACTATCTGAAGAAGAAAAAACCAGCTTCCGTGAAAATTTGCATCCTGCTGGACAAGCCATCGCGCCGCAAGGTGGAGGTCAAGGTAGACTACGCCGGCCTCATCGTTCCTGACCGCTTTATAGTGGGCTATGGACTGGACTGGAATGAGCAGTTCCGCCAACTTCCTGATATTTGTGTGCTGGAGGAAATATGAAGGAGGACACCGCTCATCGAATCTCTGTAGCCCTGGGCCGCTCGCCCGCGGACCTCTTGTTGACCAATGCCAAGGTCATCAACACCTTCACCAGCGAAATTGAGCAGGCCAACGTGGCTGTGTCTGGAGACAGAATAGCCGGTGTGGGAGATTATGAGCAGGCCGCCGAGGTGGTTGATCTGGAAGGCCGCTATCTGGCCCCCGGTTTCATTGATGGGCATGTCCATCTGGAAAGCTCTATGTTGCACCCTGCCCAATATGCCCGGGCGGTGGTGCCGCATGGAGTGGCTGGTATAGTCAGCGACCTCCACGAGATTGCCAACGTGGCAGGCTTCGCCGGCATACGCTACATAATGAACTGGGCGCGCCGCCTGCCCCTTGAGCTTTTCCTCATGGTTCCGTCCTGCGTGCCCGCCACTAACCTGGAAACCGCCGGGGCTTGCCTTACCGCTGAGGATATTCGCACTGCCCTGCGCTGGAAGAATGTCATCGGCCTGGGAGAGATGATGAACTTCCCCGGAGTTCTTGCCCAAGACGAGTCAGTTCTGGCTAAGCTATCCAGCAGCCACGGCCAGGTGGTGGACGGCCATGCTCCCTCGCTCAAAGGCAAAGAACTCAACGCCTATATATCGGCAGGCATTTACTCTGACCATGAGTGTGTTACCTATGAAGAAGCACTTGAAAAGCTGAGGCGGGGCATGCACATCATGATACGTGAAGGCTCTTCGGAGAAAAACCTGGAGAGCCTGCTGCCCCTGGTAAATGATTATACCTATCAGAGATGTCTCTTTGTGGTTGATGACCGTAGCTGTGCCGACCTGGTGCGGGATGGCGACATTGATGCTGTGGTCAGAAAAGCGGTGCGGCTAGGTATGGCCCCGGTACGGGCCATTCAACTGGCCACCATAAACCCAGCCCGCTACTTCTGCCTGCAGAGCATGGGGGCAGTGTCCCCTGGCTATTATGCCGACATGATTGTCCTGAATGACCTGGATAGTTTGAAAGTGGATATGGTCTTTCACCGTGGGAAACTGGTAGCCAGAGGTGGTCAGCCCTTGTTCTCCCAGCCTGGCTCAGACAAGGGTCTGAGCTATACGGTACATATCAAGCCCTTCGACATCTCGGCACTGCGCATCCCCGCATCTCGCAGGGACGACCCCATTATAGAAGTGGTTCCTGGCCAGATAATCACCAAGAAGGTCAAGGCAGAAGTAAAAATAAGCGGCGGCCAGGTGGTGCCCGACCTAGAGCGGGATATTCTTAAACTGGTGGTAGTGGAGCGCCACCAAGCCACAGGTAACATCGGCCGGGGCTTGGTGAAGGGCTTTGGACTGAGGAAAGGGGCGCTGGCCTCCTCCATAGCCCATGACTCGCACAACATCGTGGCAGTGGGCACCAATGACCATGATATTTACGCCGCCGTCAAGGAGGTGGAGCGGCTAGGCGGCGGCCTGGTTATCGCCAATCAGGGCAAGGTGCTATCTTCGCTGCCCTTGCCCATCGCCGGGTTGCTCTCTGACCTGCCTCTGGAGGTAGTAGTATCCAGGCTTGAGAATTTAGAGAGGACTGCCAGAGAGATGGGCACCAAGCTTACCTCCCCCTTCGCCACCCTCTCCTTCCTGGCCCTGCCGGTGATCCCAGAGCTGCGCCTCACCGACCGCGGCCTGGTTGATGTGACCGAGTTCAGGCTGCTGGGCTAGATCTACATGCACTAGGATTCTTCATGGTGATTTTGACTATAAAATCTTGAATGGAAGGCAATTATGCAACTAAATGAGAGGTTAGCTCAGCTCGTTGGTCATGAAGTGTTTGTAACCACTCAAATACAGAACGAAGATAGTGACATTCCTGGGGGAACACTACAGGAAGTGGGTGTTGACTATCTGGTAGTCAAGACCGAGGATGAGGAAAGAGGGGGCCATGCCATAATTGGCGCTGAATGGCTCGTAACATTGGCCACAGTGGTGGCCATCACCCATGGCTCCGATTGTCCGAAATGTGCCGTTAACGTTAAGAACTCCCGAAGGCTACCAAAAACGTCGGCCCGGTAAATATACGTGGCTCACCTTTAGTCCTCAAGGTAAGCTTTGGCCAATGGCCTTTATAGCTGACGTGGATTGCTAATAGTAGCTCGATGAACCATCCTATTATTTTTATAATCAGCTTTTAATTACGCTGACAGATGTATCTTTGAATGAGGCGAGACGTGTCTTCTAATCTGATGTGAAAATGACGTACGGCTACAAGGTTTCCCATGCTATGCTTTGGTGTTTAAACTCACGATTCTAATCCACCGCAACCATCACGTTGGAGGCCTTAATGACGGCGTAGACTTTCTTACCATTGCTTAGTTCCAAGGTTTCAGCAGACTCTTTAGTAATGATCGATACTAATTCAATTCCCCCAGGTAGCTCTATAATCACTTCCGTGTTGACCGCGCCTGGCTTGACCTGTTTGACCTTACCGCTTAAGATGTTGCGAGCACTTATCCTCATAGTTCCCCTCTCTCTAATAAAGACGATAAACTATTCTTTATGTAATGTCAATGGCTTCTGCGGCCATCGCACCCAATCTTCAGAATTCAAAAATGTTTTGTAAACTTTGCCAAGCAAATATGTCATACTGAGATACAATTTGCTCCGCAAATACCAAGACTCATGGATTGTGATTGAGTCTATAATAACCCAAAAACAAAGTATAAACCAACCTTCTGACATGCGTGATTTAGTAAATTGCGGTATTGTTAAGAAGGTCGACTAGACGGTTTACCATGATCATGCCCGTGTTCGCGTTCCAGGACGGCGACACCAGGGTACTCACCTGTGATTACAATTCCAAATGTTTCTAGCAGCATCGCAGGTGTCAGAACTTCTCTTGGAGCGCCAATCGCTACTACACGGTGCGCCAATAGCATCACCTGATCGCAGTAAGCCGCCTCTTGAATGTCATGGGTAGCTGTAACCATAGCAGCACCGCGGGCAAGTTCGGCACTTACAGCCCTCAAATATACTTCTCGGCCAGCGGCATCCAGACCGGCGGTTGGTTCGTCCAAGACAAGCAGATCTGCTTGTCTTGCAAGAATTTGAGCAAGATAAACCCGTTGCTGTTGCCCCCCAGACAATGACCGCAATGGAGAGTCTCCAAGATGCCCGATACCCATTGTTTGCATGGCAGCCTTTACGAGCTCGTTGTCTTCCCGGGTCATACGTCTCAACAATCCACAATTGGGGAATCGCCCCATGCGGACTACGTCCATGGCACAAAGAGGCAGTACAAATCCGGACGCATGAAACTGACTGAGGTACGCAATGCTCCGTGGCATGCCGCCCGGATGTCTCCCGAGAATGGTGAGTTGACCTTGAATCGCCGGGAGCAACCCAACGACAGTCTTTAACAGGGTAGATTTCCCGGAGCCATTAATTCCAACAAGGGCAAGTGCTTGGCCTGCCTGTAATTGAAAGTTGATCGCTGCCACAACAGACTTGTTATTGTAACCAATGTTAAGGTTGTTGGCATGTATTATCATCTGCTCACCAGAGCTAATTAACTTAGGATCATCGACTTTGTTGACGGGGCTACTTCCCTGCCTGTTGTTATTCATGAAGCGTTAGCCTCTGATTGGTGCGACCGTTGAACGCGAACATTTTGTACAACGAACACGACGAAGAATATCGTTATGGCTGTTAAAACAATGGCGGCCCCGGCAGCAATGTCGAAGTGGTAACTGAGAAGCAGTCCAACATATACAGAAGCTACACCGAAGATGGTGGCCCATGCTATCATTGATCCTATCCTTCGTGCAATGAGTGCCCCTGTTCCAGCCGGTGCAAGCAACATGCCGAAAACCAGCAGTGTCCCCACAGTTTGAAAGGAAACAACGATTGTAAGAGCGATCAGGAAGAGCATGACATTGTGGTAGCGTCTCGCAGAGAAGCCCATGACCTGTGCCTGCTCGGGGTCAAAGCATAGGAGCAGGAACGGCCGGGCGCAAACTGCTGCAGTTACGGCAATCACAATAGCTGCAACAAGCTGAGTGAAGATAGCCCGTGTACTGACGCCAAGAATTTCCCCAAAGAGAATCTGGGTCAGATCGCCTCTGAATGACGTAGAGCGCGAGATGATGACCACACCAAGAGCCAGCATCCCGACAAATAGAAGCCCGATTGCTGTATCCGATGAAAGACGTGAGCGTTGAGTAATGAGGCTAATGCCACCAATCATTACGACAGCTCCAACGACAGCACCTGACATCCCGGAATAGCCAAGCAACATTGATCCTGCAATTCCCGGAAGAACACCATGAGCCAGGGCATCACCAATGAAAGCCAAGCCGCGCAGTACCACAAATGTGCCCACAATTGCACAAGAAATGGCCACCAGTACCCCGGCAATAAGAGCGTGGGTCATAAAGGCGTTCGACGAGAAAGGGGTGATCAACCAATCCATGATGACGACCTCAACGGGTTAGCGACCAACATATTGGACATGTG
>Ga0209777_10004062_pt1 | contig 17550 bp, 6 predicted proteins | sample FrelakmetHBP12HB_FD_187147 | JGI IMG/M metagenome (GOLD analysis project Ga0209777, IMG submission 187147) | Freshwater lake sediment microbial communities from the University of Notre Dame, USA, for methane emissions studies -HBP12 HB (SPAdes)... | ecosystem: Environmental > Aquatic >...
ACAAAGTCCCACTTCTGACCCTTCGTATCTACCATTGACTTCGTTGCAGGCGGATTGATCGTGAACGGTCGTATCGATGTATCGAATTCCGCGACTGTAAACTCCATGTGGAGTTTGGTGACATTCGTCGAATCGTTAACAATGTTGAGGACGAATTCCACCTTGTCGGGTTTCAAAACATTCACGATCGCCGTCGGCAAACCCGTGTTCGCAATGCTGTCGGCGCGGAAGCTCCGATAGGTATACAGGTACGCAGAATCACGCACGAAGGTCGCTGTAATGCTCTTCGCGCTGTCCATCACAACGGTGATCGGACTCGTCGTTCCGCTCGTGTCGCCACTCCACGCAGAGAACTTCCAGCTTCGGTCATTGGGAGTGGCCGTCAGCACAACGCTCGTTCCATACTCGTAGAGCGCCAGGTCGGGATTCTTCGCCACCGTTCCGCCGCCCACCACCGGAGTCGCCAGAGCGAATTGGTTGATGGCAAAATTCGCCGTGACGACCTTATCGCTGTTCATCGCGATCGAATCCGGATTGTGCGAGCCGGTCAGACTGTCCGTCCAGCTCACGAAGCGATAGCCCACCGCGGGCACTGCCGCCAGGTGGACCATTGTGCCGTAGTTGTACGGTCCGGTCGGCGGATTCAGCGTCACCGTCCCGTGAGTTGCGTGAATAGTGAGCGTGTGCGTGTCAATCGCAAAGTTCGCCGTGACAACCATATCGTGATTCATCACGATCGAATCGGGGTTGTTTATACCGGTCAGACTGTCCGTCCAGCTCACGAAGTGATAACCCGTCGCCGGCACTGCCGTCAGATGTACGACCGTAGACGAATCGTACGGTCCGGTCGGCGGATTGAGCGTCACCGTCCCGTGCGTGGCATTGATTGTCAACGTGTTGCGACGCTGCTGACCAAGTGCGAAATCACTGAAGGACGTCAGCCCGGTGGCCTGTGTGGTCGAATCAGTTCTTAGTCCCACCGTCGGATAGGACCAGGAACCGCCGCTGTATTTGCCCACGATGAATTTGCTCGTGTTCGGGCTGCCGACGAGATCGCCCGGAACGAATTTGAACGCCGCGTTGTAATTATCAAATCCGACGCCATTGTTGGTGAAACTGTAGTACCTGTTCACCGACCTGGCCGGATCGATCATTGACGTGGCGATGTTTGGTTGTTCAGCCGGGGTTGTGCCCGCAGTGAGATTGCCCGCCCCGGAGACGGTGCCGAACGTCATGCTCACCGGAGTGTAATTGGCCGAATCACCGATGTCAAATGATTTCTGGACGCCATTCCAGGAAGAATTGACACCTCTCCTGAGATTGCCCACCACGTGACCGCTCACGCGATTCACCGATGCGGTGGCAGCAAGCGCGAGTGTATCCGAGTGAAGGATATCGGTACCGGTCGTGAACGTACCGTTGTTGAATGTGACCGTGCCGTTAACGGCAACTACCGCGGTCGAATCCATCGTAACTCCTGCCGCGTTAGTGATCGTTAAGTTGTTCACCGCGGCCGGCAAGCCGCTGCCGGTTGTCTGCGCGAACGCGCCGTTGTATTCGTAGTTTCCACCCGTACTGAATGTTCTGACTCCGCTTACTTGAACTGCACCCAAACTGCCGTGGCCGGTTGCCCGGATGCCGCCTGTGTCACCGAGCACCAACGTAGCGCCGATGTCCATGGCAAAGTTGCTGGGCGCCGGCGGGCTGTTTGAGTTGGATCCTCCTCCGATATATCCGAGGGTCCCGACGATGACTTTCGCGTTGTATTTTATTCTCTGTACGCAGGCGGAACCGATGAACGGGCTGTTGCCGATATTCACCGTCGTACTCGTACTGCTGTCGCCGAACTGCATGCTACACGGTCCGGTCCAGGCAACGAGCGGATCCAGGGCTACGATCTGCGTGCCCGCTTTGTTGAAGATAAATTTCCCTCTCGACGTAGCGTTGGCGGAAACGGCGTCGGAAGAATTCTGGTTGTTGGTGCCTGGCCCATAGATCACGCTATCGCTCTTGATGTACCATGTCGTCGTTCCCGTGGCGCCCTGTGAACCCCTGGAAATGGAAAGTTGGGTAGCGTTATCGCGAACGGTTATGTTCCCCAACACGGTCACGTACACATCCGTGTACCCGTTCCCCGTGCCGTGAGCGCTGAAGATTGATGCATTCGAGACATTGATCTTGCCGTTGATGTTTATTCTGGCAACCGTGTGCGCTAAAGCCGTGCCGGTGGGCGGCCCGCACAGATACGCTCTGTAAGCGCCGTTGCCAGTGTTGAGAATCGTAATATCACCGCGCACCGTCGTTGTCGTATCCCTTGTGGTGGGAGGATGCATCCCCATATTCGTATTGGCGCCCTGGCTGGGACAGTTCCACACGATATTATAGTAGCTTTGGCCGGGGTTTCCACCAATACTGGTCGAGGTTGTCACACCCGTCACGAGAAGCGTGGAACCATCACTCCATGTCGCATTGGGAACGTTACCCGCGTCCCTATTTAGCTTGTAGGTGCCAACGATAACTATCGAAGGGGTCGCACCTCCTGTTGTATCGGTTAAGATTCCATACCGTTCCTTCTTATTGACACTTGGCGGGTTTACCGTAAACGTTACTCCCGAATTGATCGTGAGCGTACCATTTACGTAGACAGAGTCCGCTGCGACATCGGCGGTAACTGCAACCGAGTGTCCGGACAATATCGTTTTTCTGCCAAGTGTATCAACCGGCGTGCTCGGGGCAGGATTGACCCAGTTCGTACCGTCGAATCGTTCCCACGTGGCGACGTCGTTCCAATTGCCCGCCTGGTGAGTTCTGAAATCTCCCGTACCCAACACCGTGAATGAACTGCTTGAATCTGGCGTTAATACATTCGACGCCGCGCCTATTTTTCCCGCGCCGGCCGTTAACGACGTCATATTTGCCCACGTCGCAACACCGGAAACAGGCGTATGTGTCAACCTTCCGGCATCCGTGGAATTGAGCTTGAACACGGAGGATGAGATAACAACGGCGGTCGAATAATCGACATCGACGTTGTTATCCGCGTCTTTTGCCGTTACCACCACCGGGCCGAAATTCACCGTCGGCAATTTCCCGGTTGTCGGCTGGGTCGTGAAGACGAGTTTCGAAGCCGTCACGGCCACTTTGTTGTCGTTTCCGGAAGTCGAGCTCGTCGCCCCACCGCCATTGGCCGCCGCAAACCCGGAACCGGTTGCGCTCGCCGTGACCGAGGACACTGTAAACGTCATCCTCGCATTGTCCGTTACCGTCGTCTTGAACACAACTCTCAGCATGAGGTCTTTCGTTCCGTTGTCGGGAACGCTTACACTCAATCCCGAGAAATTGATCGGCGATGCGGAAACTGCGACTTCCGACAGATTGGTCGAACCATCGAAGAGGGCTGCGTGGTCGATCATCGAGAAATTTGTCACGGTCAGACTCAATGCCGTCAATATGGTTGGCAGGGCGTCTGAATCATTAACCGCTGTACCGCCATCTCTGACCGTAATCCCGAACACTGAATCCGAATTCACAGTCGTCAATCCTGCGGTGGGCGGATAGTTCATGTAAGGGATATTCGTTGGATACACAAATCCCGGGGTCGCGATGACATCGGAAAGATTGCTGAAGGTGATCGCGTTCGCCGTCGGGATCGTCCCATCGGTCTTGTAGTTGTACGTCGCCGCATGAGAGCCGTCGTACCCGAACGGAATAATCGAGAAATTCAAGCGGGTATTGCCGGCGAGGCCGGTGATGTTCGCGGCGGTTGTCGCGCCGGAGGTGATCACGGCCGCCACCGTGTCGGTACCGATAATCGCAGCGACAGAATATCCTGATGCATCGACCGGCAAACCAGCCGGGTCGACGCCGGCGTGTTTGAGAATGATGTAACCATCGGCGCCCGTCGCGGCACTCCACGAGAGGTCGATTTCATTCTTCGAAACCGCAGTAGCCGTAAACGAGCCGGCATGTGTCGTCGGCTCCGTGGCAAGCGTGTAAAATGTCGTGTCGGAGGTATAGCCCGTTCCACCGGCGTTCGTCGCAAAACCCCGATAGTGAATCAGCGTTTTTGCAGCCAAAGTCCCAACGTGAACGGTAAAGACGCCTGTTGTACCCGTGGTGGTAACTTTGTTATTGGCTGTTGTTGGATCAGGAGTCGTCGACCAAACGATACCACGTTCAGTGACGGCACCTCCTCCATCAGACGTGACATTCGCGCCGAGGGTTGCCGAGGTGTCTACAATGCTTGCTGCAGTTGGCGTCGTCACTGTTGGAGGAGGCTGCGTGGGCATCGTGACCGAGATTCGATTTGATTGATCGCTCGTTCCACCTGCGTTCACCGCACGCACTCTATAATAATAGGTGGAATCGGGATCGAGACCCGTTACGGCATGACTCGTTGCCGTGCTCACGTTCAGATCGTTGTAACCGCCCAGGAATGCGCCGAAGAGACTATCCTTGGAAACATCGAGACGGTACGTGACTGCGGCAGAGCCCGAGACTGCGCTCCAATTTGCGGTAAAGCTGGTACTGCCAATGCCCGTTGCAGCACCGGCGACCGGGGCAGCCGGCAGCGTGGTAATTGTGCTGTCCGCCGAGTAACCCGTACCCGCCACGTTCGTGGCATAGCCGCGAAAATAGTACAGCGTGTTCGAAGAGAGACCACTTACATTCACGGTGAATAACCCGGTCGTGACCAGTGGAGATGTCGCCACCGTGGGGGTCGTGGGAGCCGGGCTTGTCCCGTACGCGACACCGCTTGCCGTGACTGTCCAACCGTTGTCCGTAACAATCGTTGCGCCCAGGATCGCTGTGTCCTTTGCCACTGCCGAGTACGTTGGCGTAGCCATGGTCGGTGGCATTGGGCCTTCGCCGATCGCAAAATCGCTGAAAGAGGACAATCCGGTGGCCTGAGTGAAAGTAGAGTTTTTGGTCCCGGTTGTCGGATAGGTCCAGCCGCCATCATACTTACCGACGATAAAGTTAGAGGTATTGCCGCCGCCCTGGATATCGCCGTTGACGAAATTGAATGTCGCATCGTAGGTACCGGAGACTCCACTATTCGTGAACGTCCAGTAGCGCTTGACATATTTCGTCTGATTGATCGTCGACGATGCGAAGTTGGGTTGGGTATTCCCGGTGGTGTTCACGGTGAGGTTGCCGCCGGTCGTTCCTCCTCCAAAAGAGAGTGCGACGGGCGTGTAGTTCGTATTGTCCCCGACATCGAAGTTCTCGAGGGATGATCCTCCGGGAATTCCCCGTTGCAGGTTGCCGTACACGTATTGTCCAGAGCCGGCGCCCGAAACGCTTCCACCCGTTGCAATGGACAGAGTGTTCCCCCCGGTTGAAACGATGCCGCTCGTAAACGTGAGCGTGCCGTTCAGACTCAAATTGCCCTGGAGAGTCGTGCCGTTGATATTGTTAAGCGTCAGGTTGTTAAGGGATGTGACGCCGCTGGGAATATTTATGCCACTCGCCGACCCGGCGATCGAAATCGATGATGTACCGCCTGCGCTGAGGTTCGCGGGAGTCCCCAGTATCGGGTTATTGAGCGTAAGGGTGTTTGCACCGACGGTGAACGTACCGCTGCTGAGTGTCAGAGCGCTGGTAACATTACACGATCCTCCTAGCGTCACCCCGCCGGAGTTGTTGATCGTTAAGTTTGAATACGTTGTCGGTGTTGAGCCCAGGGCAATGCCCGAAGTTCCATAGTATTCGACAGTAGAACCGGCGCTCAACGTGACAGAACCTGTTGGATAGGTACCGTCATGAAACCGCAGCGTACCGGTACTGCCGACCGTCGCAGTTCCGATGCTTCGGGTGCCCGTCGCAGAGTTGTTGAAGTCCCATGTACCATTCATTGTGTTTGTAGCGGCGGAAATGTCGCAAGTACCCGCGCCAGTATGGTTAACCGTGCCCCCATTGTTGATATTGACGACCACAGTTCCGGCTGTCCCTGTGGAAGCCTGAAGGTTACTGCCGCAGTTGACTATACCCCCGCTGTACACGTTCAAGGTAGTAGTTTTTCCAGATCCATTCCGCAAGTTAATGGGTCCATTTGTTGCACTGGTGGTTATTGTACCATAAACGTTCAGCGTTAGGTTATCAGGACTGGGATCACTTGATCCACTCGTACCGACCGTAATGTAAGAATTGGCCGCCATTGTGAGCGTCTTGCCGGCATTCACGGTGAGTGTATAATTGTCAAAACCATTATTGTAGACACCCGAGGATCCGGTTCCACTACTACCTGCGTAATTTACACCAACATTCATGCCCAAGACAACAGCTATACCCGCTGCGCCAGGTTGAAGGCGTGAAAAATTCGTGGTCCCACCTCCCGTAATCGTGACGGTCGCAGCTGCAGTGTAGAATCCCAAGCCCAGAGCGTCAGCGGAACCGCCAAGCGTTCCATCATTGGTGACAGTCGTTCCATATATTCTGATGTACCTCGGAGACGTAACAACCGAATTGGCCCACAGTTTCGAACCAGACGTTATCGTGAGGTTCTTAGCGTTGATGGTGGTACCACTAGTGTTGAGAATAACAGTCTTATTATTGGTGATCCAGACGTTATCATTACTAGTAGGTATCACAGAAGGCGTGGTATTCCATCCGGAACCGTCCCACTGCATCCAGGTTCCGACCGCGTTCCAGTTCCCGCCGTCCGTCACGGAACCGTAATCGCCCACTGCCTGCCCCCATGCCGTTGTCGACAGCATGGCGACGCAAACGAGCGCGAAGAGAATTGCATATAAGGTTTTCATAAACCCTCCATATGGAGTTGTTGATTAATGAATGATGAATTATGTGAAAATTTTGACAAAATTACTTCAGGTGATAGTTTATTTTCGTTAGATTGTTAGAGATTCAGATGGAACTTTCTCAATTTTCGGCGATGGTTTCACCTGCGCCCTTTTCGAGGCGCATGTCTCCCGTATCACGAGCTCCGTCGGAAGCAATACGTGGTGTTCACGGGTTATTTCATGCTTCGCGATATTCTCCAAAAGGATCTCCACGGCGCGAACACCCATCTCGCGGGCCGGCTGCCGTACAACACTGATAGCGGGCGAGAGGAATCGTCCGACATCGCTGTCGCCAAAACAGATCATGTCGACATCATCGGGAATTCGAATCCCCAGTTCTTTCGCGGCCTCGTACATTCCCAGCGCGACCGGATACGTCGCCGCGAAGATGAACTCGGGCAGCGTCCCGCTCTGGTGCAATCGTTTCAGGCCGTTATATCCGTCGTCTTTGCCAAAACCGCCGGGCACGATCCATTCCGGGTTCATCGGGATACGGTACTCCTTCAGGGCTTCCTCAAAGCCCTGCAGCCGGTTCTTGCCAATATTGATCTTCGGGTTGCCGCCAATGAATCCCAATTTGCGGTAACCGACCTTGATCGCGTGCTCAACGGCCTGGTACGCTCCCTCGCGGTCGTTATTCAGCACACTGCTGAACCCGGAGAGCGGCTGCTCCGGTTTCCGGTCGACGAACACAAGCGGAATTCCCATTTTCCGGATCCACGTGAACCGCTTTACATCCTGCGTCTCTTGCGAGATCGAAATGATGATCCCATCCACTCTCATCGAGACCAGTGTCTGTAAATGCAACCATTCCCGGTCGGCATTCTCCTGTGACACGGTCAGAATGGTTTCGTAATGATTCTCGAAGGCCGAATCGTATACCCCTTCAATCACGGAGCCGAAGAAGTTATGAGCGATCTTCGGCACGACCAGCCCGATCATGTGCGACCGCCTGGAAGACAGGCTCCTCGCGATGATATTCGGAGAATAGCCCAGCTCCTTGGCGACGCTCTGAACGCGCTTCGTCGTCTCCACGGAAATGTCCGAATGGCCCCGCAGCGCCTTCGAGACCGTCACCCGTGAGACTTTTAACCTCTTTGCGATATCATCAAGCGTAATATGTGTGCGTTTTCTCATCGTCAACCTCTTTCATCGTATGGCAGCGCCTTAGTTTGAATCATGTCGTCCAAATTAAACCCCTCTCCGACTCTCCCCTGTTAGGGGAGAGTGCAGTCCAAGTGGATTGGACATCCTCCCCTAAGAGGGGAGGATTATAGGAGGAGTTTGGACCAGCACTCAAAAATGAAAATGATGCACTACCCATCGTATTCCTTACTCGTACCATGTCACTCAATTAGTCTTAATAAGTCCTTGGATCGTTATGTCACTCGCGACCCTCTCCCCTTCAATTCCCCTCTCCCGCTTGCGGGAGAGGGGAAAGGGGTGAGGGTTAAAAGCCGCAGAACTTAATCAATCTATTTCCGAGACAGGACACCATGATCACGTGTTCAAAATCAATTACCGTGAATTACTTTTCCAGCATTTCCTTTTTCAAGCTCGATTGCCGCAAGCAGGAATGGTCCAATGCCTTTCATATCGTTCGTCAACTGCGGCTCGCCGGTATAATACTCGAAGCTGCCGTCCCTGTACGGGATGCCGCCGAGGCCCAGGCCGCGGCAGGTCCCCCGCAGATCGACAAGCGCGCCGGCATCGACGACGACGAATCGTTCGACAATCCCGCGGAACGACTCTTCGGCGGCGGCGAAGAATCTCTTATCCAGGTACCCTCTGTTCGCACCTTTCGCGAAGCTGTAGGAAAACATACACGACGAAGACGCCTCGAGATAGTTGCCCGTTCGATTTCCCTGGTCGACAACCTGAAACCAAAGATGCGTTCTCTCATCCCGGTTTTTCAGTACAGCGTCGGCGAGATCCTTAAGAATCGACGTAAGTTCCTTTCTCTTCGGATGAGCCGGCGGGAAATCATCCAGCACATCCACGAGCGCCATCATGTACCATCCCATCGCCCTTCCCCAGAAGGTCGGGGAACATCCGGTCTGCGGGTTTGCCCAACGCTCCTTTTTGCTTTCATCCCAGCCGTGATAGAATAAGCCGGTTTTGGGATCGCGCGTATGGCGGGCAATAACGATGAACTGATTCGCGATGTCGTCAAAAGCGTCGGGCTCATTGAACAGTGCCGCGTACCCGGCATAAAATGGCCCGGCCATGAACAATCCATCCAACCACATCTGGTGCGGATAGATCTTCTTGTGCCAGAAACCGCCTTCATGTGTCCGCGGTTGCTTTTTCAATTGGCTCATAAGCAATATAGCGGCTTTCTTGAATCTTTCCATATTGGTTGCTTGATAGATCGCCAGCACTGCCCTGCCGCCGGATATGTTGTCGAGATTGAAATCTTCGAGGTCATACGTCTTGATGTTTCCCGCTTCGTCAACATAATGGTCAAGATTCTTCTCGATAAAGTCAAGGTACTTCTTGTCGCCTGTCAGCAACCACATTTGATGAATCGACTCCAGCATGAGGCCCTGTTCATAGTTCCAGTCCATGTTCGGCGATGAGGAATCGTAGGTGACTTCGCCTGGATGGCGCAGCAAGAACGAGTCCGCGATACGTTGCGGCCACCCTCCGTCCATCGTCCTCGAAGAATCGCGCACACCGCCCGGGGCGGATGTCGCAATAAGAGCAAGAAGCGATATGACCAACAGAGACTTCACGCGAGCTTCCTTTTCATGCCGGAGCCGTTTCTTGATCGAGCATCTCCTGCCGGATCATTTGTTGAGAATCATTCGCTTGACCTGGACCGCAGTCCCTGCCTGGATACGATAGAAGTAAATCCCCGAGCAAAGGTTCGAGGCATTAAAATCCAGGGTATGGACGCCCGCACTCTGGCGGCCGGCAAGCAGCGTCGCCACCTCTTGTCCCAGCAGGTTATACACTCTGGCTGTCACAAAACCCTCCTTCGGGAGGCCATAGGTAATCTCCGTCGTAGGATTGAACGGATTTGGATAATTCTGGTTGACATAGAACGACTGCGGGATCTTATGCGTCGACGGTGATGGTACCCCGTCCATGGTTCCTCCGCCATTCACCGTGAATGCGTTGGGACCGAGCGTAAGATGACCCTGGGGATGAAAGACACCGGCGAGAAGGAAGAGCGTATCCATGACAGTCGTCGCCTGTGTCAGGGTCACGCCGCTTGCGTTGTTAATCGTCAGTTTGCTGACAGTGTCCGGCATGAGAGCACCGGTGACCTGCGCCGCCGAACCATTGAACGCATAACCGGCGGTCTTGCTGAATTTATTGCCCCCGCCGGATTCTCCCGTGCACGTCACGTTTCCATCGATACCATCCGGATGGGCCGTCACGATGGTCGCGTGGCTCAACACGTTGAAGCTCCCGGTATTTGTGGACGTGGTACCACCGCTCAGAGCTGTCATGCCGAGGTTCAGTACCGAGCCACTGTCGACATCGATGTTGACCGCAGCACTTCCGGAAGCCCCAAACGTCACGTTGTTAAGGACGATGTTCTGCATGCCGGATTTCGCGAAGACGAATTTCGCGTTTGTCGCATTCGAGTTTATGGTTGTTGCATCGGACATCGTAAAATCTCCGTACAGCTTCCACTTTGTCGTGCCGGTACCACTGCCTTGTGAGCCCCTCGAAACGGAAAAATTCGTCCAGGCGGTGTTGGTCGGATTTCCGGTCACGACGACGTTCCCATAGGAGTTGATAATAATATCCGTGTAGGCGTTGCTTGTTCCGTTCGATGTGACGCTTATCTCTTGTGCGGAATCCGTGGCGCTTCCATCCACGATAATGTCACCATACACGGAAACAGTCGCCGAATTCCGGACCGTTTTGCTCGACCCCGAAGCCGGCGCGCACCAGTTCCATCTGCCGGTGGTTCCGGTACATCTGACGATAACATTTCCGTAGATCGATTGTGGCAAGGGAGTATTTGGACTTGTACTGGTCGATCCCCAACCCATGTTCATATTGGCGATCCAACCCGGACTGTTGACGATGAAGTTATAAAAACCCTGATTCCCGTTGGAGGGCACGGAAGTTGAGACACCCGTTATCAAACACGTTGATCCGACACTCCACGTCGCCACGGGAAGAGAACCGCCGTTCAGGTCGTGTTGGTATATCCCTCCACTGGCAATGGTCAAATTGGAAGCACCGCTGAATTTGCCCTGGTTCTTCAAAGTATCCGTGATGGACACTGCGACGTCGAAATAGACGGAATCCGTACTTTGAATGGTGACAACCGCCGCGCCGGTCGGTGCGCCCGTCGCTGCCACCCACGTTGAACCGTTGTACTTTTGCCACGTAGCGTGGGCGCTCCAGTTTCCGCCTCCGGTACCATTACTGCGGTAGTCCCCGGTTGCCTGTCCAAACATGCTCGCGGAAGAAACGAAGAGCACGCACAGAACCGCAATCGATGTGTAGAATGATTTCATAGCAGACCTCTTTTATTTTGAGTATTGAATGATTTTTGAAATTATATAACTGATGTCACGCAAGACAATGGTGGATTTCCGAAATCCTAAGCACGAAATCATAGACAAATCTTAAGCACGAAATCCGAAATCCTAAATTCCGCCTCTCAGAATCCCGCTACCCAGCGGAATCCAGAAGCGGGACAAAATCCAAGCACTAAATTCAAAACTGTCTTAGGAAGTCTGCTTTTTCGTGTTTTAAGCATTCGAATTTTGGATTTGTTTAGTATTTCGATATTCGAATTTAGAGTTTTTCAGTAACAATCATGGGCCTGCGTAACATGATTCATATAAGTTTCATTCCTGTTTTCAAAGCGTCGCGCACGCCGGTAGACCTCAAATCGAAGTCGTGTCTTCCAGGTGAAGAGCAATAACCCCCCTGTTGTGCCCGCCACATGGCATCCCCCCTTTATCAAAGGGGGGATTGAGGGGGGTTCGGCACTGCACTCTAAGGTCAAAATGATGCACTACGCGCACGTCGATCCCTTACGTTTCTTACTGCGTCCAGGGTATATCATACGTCACATCAGCGATGACATTCTGGTAACTTTCGCTATTGAGATTGACATTGGTTTGCCACACATCTTGATACTTCATGAGCGCGTATTCATATGTCACATTCAAGCGAACCCGGCCGAAGGAAAAACCGCATCCTGCTGAATACGTCGAATAGTCGACAGGATCGCCGATCAGGGGATTTCCGGTCTCTTCGAACACCTCCGTCTGTCCGCGCATGCCTGCACGCACGGCAAGCCACGGAAGAGGAGTATACTCTGCACCGATATGAACCACAGAGGATGAAAGCCAGGGATTTGATTCCGTCCCGCCCGCGTCCCTGTACACAGCCGAGGCGTACGATCGCAGCTCATACTCCATTCCGAGGGTGAGATTGTTCGCTACGGCGATCGACAAACCAAGCGTCCCGCGCCAGGGAAGAGTCAGGCGGTCCTGACCGCTCACGTTCGTCGAGGAGGGTGAGCCCGTCGTGTCGATACGAACCTGTTCGGTGTATTTTCGAGTTACAGGTGTGGGCGGCTTCACGGAAAATCCCAGGGTGACATACCGTCCGCGGTAGGTTCCACTGAAGGTAAACTCCTGGCCGCTGTAATCCGATGTTCCCGTCCTGGTGATGCGGCTGTAGACGGAATCGAGTCTGAAGTAGTTGGAATAAAAGACGAGTTCTCCACGGCCGACATGCTGTTCATAATCGTCCGTGCTTCCGTTGAGTATCATGCCGCTGATACCGAGGGAGATTTTTTCCGAAACTGCCCCGGAGAGAGCCACTCCATACCCGCGAATCGAGCCATCGCGCGAACCGATATACTGAGACCATTGCGTTCGAACGGGCAAGGAATCGTTGCCGGGCAAAGGTGTTGGAATCGGGCGTTCTGAGCCGATTGACGGCGAGAGGACATTGTTGTTCTGGTAGTAGTAGTTCAAATTGGCATACTCCACGGCGCCGATACCCACGGCGCACTTGGTTTCGCCCAGTGAGAACGGGATGGCAAGAAGAGCCTGGATGGGATTTCCCTTCGTTTTTGAACGCGACCAGTTGGGCCCGATCTTATCAAACGGTCGCTGAACCGTGTCGCCCGCGTTCGAGCCGTGAAACGAAGTGTCGGGATTACTGATGTAGCCCGTAAGCCCTTCCATGAGGAGACTGAAATTCGAGTAGTATTTCAACGGAGTATACTGCTGGGTTTGTTGCGCGTACGAGAATTGCTGTACACCTCCGAGCGACAACTGGACGTCTGTCAGAGTCTGGAGTGATGCCGGATTGGAGAACATCAGTCCCGCATCGTTCCGTATACCGATCGTCGTTCCCCCCATGGCTCTCGACGCGGCTGACGTAAGTGTGTTGTGATCAATTCCCTGCGAAGTCAACGGGTCACCCATGCCCTGGCTGAAGGCCGGTTGCGCAAGAAGAAGAAAAACAAGAGCGTGTTTCATCGATGTGAGAATCCAATGTGATCGTTTCATGGCAGTCCGGCTCCCAGGCTGATGCGCTGACCGTTGCCAAGATATGTTCCGAGCGACCCATAACTATAGTCCACCGACAGTTTCACCGACCCGACGGTCTGTCTGACACCTGCACCGTACGTCAATCCCTCATAGTCATAATTGAATTTGTACCCTACCCGCAGCGCGAACGAGCCCATGTACTCGTACTCGACTCCGAGATGCTCCTGCTGCGTATAATCATTTGGCTGAAAGAGATCGAATGCCATGGTGATGCGATTGTTCTCCTGAGAGAGAAACAGGGCGTTGGTACCGATGAGGTCTGCCGCAATCCCGAACCTGAAGAGGAGCGGAACAGGGTTTGATTCCTCCGCGTACTTCACATCGGCTCCGAAGTTCTGGACTGACGCGGCAATCTGGATGGTGCGGTAACCGGTGTTGTACCGAACGCCAAAATCGAACAGAAGGCCGTCTGCCCAGGTCTTGACGTCCTGTGTCACCCCCTGACTTACCTGGGCGGGGACAAGCTGACCGTTAAACAACGATTCGTGAGCGTACTTCACGCTGATTCCCGTCGAAAATCTATCCGTCAGGCTCCGCGCGTACGTCAGGCCTACAAGATAACTGAATGGTCGAAAAGTCCTTCCAGTCATACCCGGCTGCGTAGGGTCTTTGATGTACGGTTCATCGGCTCTCGTTTCCTCAATTTCCCCGAAATCGACGTACTGAAGTTGAAGACCGACGGCGCCGAACCCTCCGATCGGTACGGCATAGGAGAGCGCTCCCTGCTGGGTATCAAAGATCCACTTGATGTACGTCGACGACAATTCCTGATGTTCTGCCAGGGCAAGTCCGCCGGGATTCCAGAAAACGGCTTCAGCGCCGGACGCCAGGACACTGTACGCGTCGCCCATCGCCGTCGCACGCGCGCACGGCATCACCTCCAGGAATTGCATCGAAGTGCTGCCGACCTTCTGGGCGAGAGCCGGCGAGCAGATCACACAGAGGACCCAAAGCAACAGTATAACTCTCTCGATGATGTTCATGCCGACCATATTCCTTGATCAATGAATAATAACGAATTTGCCATGCGACCTCGCACCGTTCTCCTTGTCTTCCACGACAAAGAAATAGACCCCCGAAGCAAGCAACTGATTGTTCCTTGTAATCTGGTACCATGGGCTGTTGACGGCGTCGACGTCGTGCTCGATCGTAGTAATAAGCTGGCCGCTGTACGAGAAAATTCTGATCGTGCAATGCTTCGTCAGGCCAAAGAACTGAAGTCTATCCGTTACCTCGCCGTTTGGATCGCTCCCGCTCAAGCCATTCGTAACGATGAGCGGATTCGGCACCACGTAGACTTTCCCGAGGGTTGCGACGGCCGGAGCTTGCGTCGCGTGAGCAGTCATATTGGTCAACCCGCTGATCCCGCCGAGCGAATCCACGGAAACGACGGTATAGTTGCAGTACTCGCCGAGATTACTCGCAGTATCGTACACAACGTAGACTGAATCCTGGAAGTAGCGTGGATCCCGTTTGCCGACGCTGTCGATGAGCTTCCAGGGGCCCAGGGGGTCTGTTGAACGCAGCGCTTTGTAGTACTTGAACGGCGCATGAAGCCGGCCATGCGCCTGGACATTCGAGAAGGATTCGACCTGCGGCCCCCAGATGATCTTGTTAACCGCCGCACGAGTGTTTTCAATTTGTATGACGGGTGCCGGGACGGGGATACTCACTGTGTTATAGGCCCCAAACGCCTTGGTAGAGTCGGGCTTGAACTGGAGAGTATCGTACTTTATGAGTGACCACCCCGTGTACATTTGGATCGCGCGGTCGGCGACATCGCGTATCGAAACAACATTCGGGTTAAGGATGTACCACGGCAAAGGATGAGTCTGCAGATAATCGCTTCCAATGACAGGAGGAGTTCCTACATTTGCGTACGTCAACGTCTTGTACCAGCTCGGCACCGGATGCATCATAGGTTCCGGTTCCCCGCGGATTCCTCCTCCGATGTCCATATAGACGCTGTCGCCGGCCACACCGGGGCCGTATCCAACGACCTCCGCGAATGCAAATCGCATCTTGTCATGCGGAGGCAGAGTGTAAGGACCGAACCCATATCCATGTGACGCCGGCTGCCACCAACCCAATTCCACCGAAGGTCTCACACGCCCCAACCAGTAGTAGGGATCGTTCCTCTGTGAGTAGTCCTTCTTCATGTAATTGAAAAAGGCGGTGTCTCCGGCATTGGCCCTGTAGGGTCTGGTTTTTCGGGTCAGCGTTGGATCCAGCCAGGCCTGCATTTTCGACGGGTAAAGGTTCCCATTTTCGTACCGGTTGAGAAAGGGCTGCTTGATCTTGTTATTCGCATCCCACGAAACGGTATCGGAACCGGTGACAACAAGTTGCGTGTTCCCTTTGATGGCAAGATGGTCGTAATCGTAGTGCAATGTCACCAATCCTGCCGCCTGGGGCGAATTCAAAGCGCCCCTGTCGCCGGGCTTGGACCAAGTGTCGAAGAAAACGCTATCGGGTTTTCCGATGCGGTCGTGATTGTACGTCATGAATCGCCTGAAGTCGAACCGTGCGAACTGGTTCGTCTGCCGCAGGTCCGCTTCCGACCACCGGTTGTAGGCGCGCTGGTATCCGAACATCGAAGTCCCAAAGACGTACGGAAATGCGACGATAACATCCGCAATCGTGTCGGAGTTGGTGTTCTCCATCTCGTATTCGTAGATGATGAAGCAGTCGTACCCGGGAAAGCTCCAGGCACGGCTTGTACGGGTGATGGTTATTCCGAGGGCGTCCGGAGTTTTCCACTGGGCGGTAATGATCTCTTCGGCTTCGTCCGGATTATAGGCAGGATTCAAATTACCGTTGCCAAGCACCGGGTAGTTTTCCGTCCGGTCGATCGAGATCGGGATGCTGTAGGTGTTTTCAACCGGCGTGGCATTGCCATTGTTATCGGAGACCGCTCCGCAGTATTCGAACAAACGAATGGTGTCCCTCGTCCCCGCAATCCACACTCCGCCGCCGAAGGAGTTGTGCTGTCCGGCATAGACTAAGCGATCGATAATTTCGTACGAGTTCGGAGGCCATTCCATCGATGGAAAACCCTGCACTATGCCGGCAGTTCCACCGTCGTATCCCCTGCCCAATTCGCCGGTGTTGTACACGGTCTCGTGAAGCATTCCGCGCAGGTGAAACCGGTAGTCCCGGAGCTGTGGGAATGCCACGGAGAACGAGAGCATCAACAAGAGAATCGAAAATACGGTATGTTTCATTTTTGCGTCCTGCATTTTCCGTGCCATGGCTTAGAGTTCGATCGTGAGGCCGAAGTTGAACGACCTGGGTTGGTTACTGTAAACCAGGAACGACTGGTCGACTCCCCAGAGAAGCGGTGTGTTCGTATCCGGCCAGTAGAGAACGCCGTTTTTCGGATCGTCGAGTGCATAGTTCTCATACCTTCGCATGGTGTTCGTCGTCGTGTTGGCGTTGGGGGTCGCGAAGAGATAACTGTAATTAAGAATCTTGTTGTTGAAGAGGTTAAAAACTTCCACGTACACTGTGGCACTTGTACCGAAAAAGCTGGCAATCTTCTTGGTAAGCCTCGCGTCGGTGTTGTATTCCCCGGGTGTCCGGGCTGCATTGATAAGCGTGGGATTCGCCGGAGAAGTATACGGTCGACCGCTCCTCAGGAACGAATTAGTCGAAAGGACGAAGTCTGCCAGAGGATGGCCTCCGAAGATTTCCGGCCCCCACTCTTCCGGAGTCGTGTAACCAAGATTGATGATCAGATTGTGCGTCCGGTCAAAATCGAGAAGAATGTCCTGAACCGGAACTTTCTGCAGGTCCGTTGTGAGCTGGTGTGTCTGCGGGTTCTCAATGTACGCGACCGGAGCGTTTGAAGTGGTGGCACTCTTGCCGGTCGCGACGCTGAATTGATAGTTGATTGAGCCGGTAAACGCTCCCATCCTCTTCGTCAACGCCACCCGGAACCCCCGTATATCGGCATAGTCCCTGTTGAACCATGTGCTGTACGAATAGCTTCCCGACGTGTAGGTCGCGGTCTCGACGAGGTTCTTGACGTCCTTATAGTAACCGCTGACGTCAAGAGTGAATCCCGAACCGAGCCTCTCCATGACGCCGATATCATAGCTGTTCGTCTCTTCGGGTTGGAGGTTCGGATTGCCCAGATTGATAGGATTATTGGACCCCTGTTGAACTTGCGAAGACACCACATATTGGAACGACGGCCGTTG
>Ga0209777_10004063_pt1 | contig 17549 bp, 28 predicted proteins | sample FrelakmetHBP12HB_FD_187147 | JGI IMG/M metagenome (GOLD analysis project Ga0209777, IMG submission 187147) | Freshwater lake sediment microbial communities from the University of Notre Dame, USA, for methane emissions studies -HBP12 HB (SPAdes)... | ecosystem: Environmental > Aquatic >...
AATCATCTATTTGTTTATCAATCTTTCTAATCTCCGCATTTGTTGCGTCGATGAACTCCTTATTCTCCGCATCTATTTTTACTATTTCATCTCTATTATTTTCAATAGATTCTTGAATCTGTGCTTCCTGGTCATACAAAGATTCGAGTTTTTTATCTTCATCGGGATTCCAAACTAATAGTTGTGATGATAACTTTGCGATTATCTCTTGTTCGTCTGCAACATGCTTCGCTAATTCTTCTTTATTAAGAATTGTTCCGCAATACGAGCATTTGCTTTCTTTTAAAGATAAAAGTATTTTTTGATGCCTATCAATGTCATTATCAATTCGTGTTGTTTCTAATCCCAATTTAGTCTTTTCTTTATCAATTTTATTTTGCTCTTGAGTAATTTTAGTTAATTCGTTATGTAAATTATCAGACTTTTTTAAAAATTCGTTTTTCTTTAATTGTCCAGTTTCTTGTAATGTCCATAATTTAGTGGACATTTCAGTTTTGTGGACATTTAGCGTGGAAAGTGAAACGTCTATTTCTTCGGTTGTTACACTTGGAACAATAATGTTACCCAACAAAGTAGTGAATTCATCAATTTGTTGGTTAACTTTTAATTGTTCATCTTTTAGTGAAGATTGGGTCTTGAGTGAACTTTCAATCTGTTCTTTAAGATTTTTCTGTTGTTCAGAATTCTTCCAAAGTTCATTATCTAATTTTACACTACTTTGCTCTAACAAATCAAGTTGTAGTGTAACCTCTTTCTTCTTTAAATCCATCTGAACATAAAGAGAATCATACGTTTCGAACCCAAGCAAGTTGGTTACAAGATTGGTGGTGTCGGCTGCGCCGAGCTGTGCCAGCGTAAGCAATTGTTCTTGGCTAAAATAGCACGATGCTAGATAAGTGTTTTTATCGAATCCAAGAATCTGTTTCTCTAAGAATTCCTGGGCCTGAACCTTAGTCATTCCGTCAACAAGGTTCTTATTATCAGTGAGAACTTCCAGCCCATTCTTACTACTTCGACGTACAGTATAAAATTGTTTATCATCTACCAAACATAATTCTCCAATTGCCTCTTTTTGTTGGGTAGGTCTATCACGAACAACTTCTTGCTTCGCTAAGTTTTTACTTGTAGAATCAAACAATATCCATAGAATAAGTTCAAAAATTGTTGTTTTTCCAGTTCCATTTTCTCCCATCACAAGCCAGAACCCATTCTTCAATTCAACCTTAATTTCATCAATAGAAAGAAAATCTTTTCCATAAACGGAATTAATCTTTCCATTAAAGAATGTCTTGGCGACTTGGACTTTATCAGTAATATCTTTCTGAATCAAATCTAAATAAGAGTGTGGCTTCTGTTCCCTATCAATCCATTCAACCAAAATGTCCTGAAAAGAAGTGGCCTTAATTCTTTCCTCAAATTTAGTTTCTTCTTTTCCTTCAACTTTTTCCAATCTCTTGAGTTCTGGATAATCAAGTTTAATAAACTCAACTTTCCAATCCTCTGAATTAACAAGATAACAACCCCTATCTTCACCGACATCGTTCATGGTGAGTTGAAGGGGTGAGCCAATTACATAACATGTCTTGGAAAGTTCCCTGCGTGTGTGGTCATGCCCGAAGAAAACTAATTTATTGTTCTTGGAAATCTTCTTCCAGTTAACCCCCTCCATGTGAAACTTATGTTTATTAATTAAATCGGGTTGAGCATGAATAACAACAATATCAAACCCCTTAACTTCTTCGACATTATCCATTTGGTCATAATCTACCAATCGTATTGTTGGCTTCAACAAAGCGATAGTTGTATCTCTTTCTTTACGATTCTGAAATGGTGATAATACGCTATGTGAATCAGGACAATTGTTTCGTAAAATGAGGTCATGGTTTCCGAGTACAGCGTAAATTTTAACATCCAACTTTTTACACTCTTCAAAAAACCAATGAATTACATTCAATACTTCTACTGGAACATTGCCAACAGCGTGAACCAAATCTCCTGCAAAAAGCAAAATAGCATCCTCTTGGATGGCTAGGTCAATTACTTGTTGAAGAATAGACTTCTGAATGAGCAGACGCTTAGACATTCGAGTTTCAGGGTCAACTCCACCAGAATATGTATGAAGATGCAAATCACTAAATATCACAAATTTCATTTTTTAAATCTCCTAGCCACATTTTCAGATAATTCAATAAATCTACAATTTTCTAAGCAATAATTTCCATCGTTATTTTCTCTATCAATAGAGGGTTTTTTCATTTGAGAAGCATTATCTCTATCATAAAGAAATTTAATTTCGTTAGCGTTTTTAAATAAATTTTTAATACCTCTTTTTCCATAGTTTTTATATGCAGCATCGTTTGGATTATTACATCGCTGTTTAATCGCCGATAAGCATCTATCCCAAGGATTTTGCTTAATTCGTTGTTTTTTATTTATTTTTTGAACCTTTTTTTTATTTTTAGACCGCCAAACTCGTTGTAATTTTGCCCAATATTTTTTATTCTTTTTTCTCCAAGAAGATAAAGCATTATATTTACATATCTTACATTGCGAGGTTAATTCATCGGGATTATGGCTATCTTTATGAAATTCAGATAGCAATTTCTCTTCCCCACATTTTGTACAAATTTTAGTTACCATCATTCTTCACTATCCTCTTTTAACACTTCTTCTATCCTTTTAATAATCTCTTCATCTGACATATAAAACAAATTCTCGCTCCTAAGAGCGAGGTTGTGCATTAAGCATCCAAAGGTTAATTCTGGATATTTTTTATTGAACTTATATAGCAGTTCCAGTAATGTATAGAAATCATTCATTTTATTTTCCTGATAGGTCTATATAATCGGTATAATTTTTATTCCATTTTCTTGAAGGCCAAATTGAATCAGAATAACAATAAACTTCATTCTCATAGAATCTACACTTTTGCTGATACCATTGAACAATACCATGTGTGGTGTGTTCATCAGATACTTGTAAAAGTTTTATATAATAATGAAAACATTCTTGATAATCTATCGCCATAGAAATAATCCGTTCGCAAGAAGCAACAAGAAAATTGCTATTTGAAATCTAGGTTCTGGATGAAAGATTGCCATACCAAGAAGTCCGACTAACATTATGATATAGGCTAGGAAATACATTATTTCTCCTTCTTCTTTAAATTCTCACGACCTCTAAACCAACCATAACATTCTTTACAAGAGAATCGTTGATATTTTGCAACGTTTGTATAATCATATCCTTCTTTTTTAACATTCGTTGAACGACATTTCGGGCACTGTGGATTACTGTTGTCAATATAAATATTTACATTGGGATGAGTGGTCATGTACGGACGAAGTTTTAAATAAATCTTTTCAAGAAGAACAACATCGTTCTTACAATATCGAACCATCTTTTCCCAGGCTTTTAAATCGCCAGCCATACATTGCTTCCAAAGTTTAAATCCACCAGTTTCGACTTTTTCCCCACAGTCTAAATATTTACCCAAATCATTTAATTTGTTGGATGTGAAGAAGAAATATCTCCTGGCTTCTAAAAGTGTATCAACCACTTTATAGGGCGAGGGCGGGGGCATACGATTCATAACAAATCGAGCGTTGGCCTTACGAACATCAAAACTCTTTCCATTATGAGCAATTACAATATCTGCTTCATCAAGAAGTTTCCAAAGAGTTTGAAGAATCATACTATCATCTTCAGAATTCTTTTTATAATTACGTGGGAAATCAACCAATGCGCTCGAATATATCTCTTTTTTTCCTAACCATTTGGCAGCCCAACAGAGCATGAACCAGGGCATTTCGACCATCTCTGAACTGGTTGTTTCTTGCCACAATCCCCAAATGTAAGCGGTGTTCGGTGAATTTTCAATATCGAAGAGTAAGATTTTTGGTTCGTTCATAATTTATCTCCTTGTAAATCGGTTTATTCTGTCACTATAAATATAACACATTAAGACCCTTGTTGTCAAGGGTTAGAGGCGTTTTCTTATTTTATTTGAAATACATGAGTTTATAAAATATATCCAAAAAGATGGTCTTTTAAAGTGATTAAGATTGCGGTATCGGTATGGGTAAAAATAATAAATCGTGATGAGTAATTCTATGGTAAAAATAAATCCTACAAATGTCATTAATAAAATGTACAAATCAAATTTAAGAATCATGTAAAGAAATATAGTAATATCTTTCGCCAATGCAGCGTTAACGAACTTTCTCGATTGGCCTTTCGCTGTACCTGCTTTACGAATAGCTATGGCGAGCCAATGGTATTTCCAACCATCGTAAATACCAGAGATAATTAATGCTGCACCAATAATTTGTGTAAAAATATTAAACATTATTTCTCCTGAAATTCATCATAGATATGATAAAATTCTTCAGCGATTTTCCAGCCTTGTTTTTCATAATACTTTTCGGCTTTTTCTCCAAGCAATAGCCACTTTTCGGCATTGGGGTTATCACCAGCCTTTTCAAAGGCTTCTGCGTTCTCCATACACCGCTTTATAAGAGGAAGTTCGTTTCTTTCCATTTAGCCCCCACTATCTGTGTCACAAGCGATTTTATTCTTCTCATCTATGATAATGTAGTGACTTTCTTCATAGACGCCTGTACCATTACAAACTGTACACTGTTCTCGAACTAATGGATGAGTTTCGATAATAACACGTGAACCTTCTCCATCACATGACCAACATTTTTGTTGAAATAATTTTTTCATCTAACACCTCTTCCTTCATCATCTCTTCTCATATTACTCCTTTTCAAAATAAGCGAATCTTACTAATACGTTTGTGGGGTTATCTTCGTCGTCAATATAAATGTTAATAATTGTTTCAATAACTTTTATATCTTCTGTTTCGTGAACTAACTTCCAGCGACGCATGGTGCAAAGCCAAGAAGATTTTTGATAAATTTCAAAACCATCTCTTTTGAATCCTTCAATAATAGCTTCGTAAAGTTGAACGTAATTATTCATAGTTTAGCTCGCTTTTCTAAATTTTCATACCACCAAAGCGGTTGAAGATTACTCCAATGAAAACAAACTGCTTGTTCTTCTGGTTTACTTAAATCAAATGATACACAAGGATAAATATGGTCTATATGCCAACCTCTAAGATTATGATTATCCCAAACCATCCCTTCTTTAAACTGCGATTCCAAATGCTTCTTTAAAAACTCTATGGAACAACCTAAAAGTTCTAATGTATGACCTGATTTTTGATTATTTTTTAAAGCACAATTTAATCTACGTCTTAAATTATCTTTAAGTTTAAAATTTGGGTTTATACTTCTCTGATTTTTACACCATTTTGTTATACGTTTAGAAATCACATTTTTATGTTTTTCTCTATATAATTTTGTTTGCTCTTTAATATGGTCTTTATTATTTATATGATAATCTTTATGTTGTTTTAAAAGTTTTTCTTTATTATTCAAATAATACTGTTTTCTTTCTTCTTTATGTTTATTATTATAACTAATTGCTTCTTTGGTAGAACATAATTTACATTTTGAACGAACTCCAAATTTTCCCAATGGATGCGAAGAAAATTCGATTACCTTTTTTTCAATTTTACAAGTTGTACAAATTTTAGTCATTATATAAACCTAAATCCTTTAAAAATAATTTAACACTAAGACTATCTACTGCTAATGTGTGTGTTATTCGTGCTTCGGGAATACCCATAAAACCTGAATACATTTCAAGAGCATAAACAACTCCCACCAAATTTCCTTTTGAATCCCAAATAGCACTACCGCTTGACCCATAAATACAAGGTAATTGAAATAAAAGCGAAGTATCTTCATATCCAGCTAGAATTCCCTCCGAATAAGTGTACTTTACTCGAAGAGGATTTCCAACAACATAAACAGGGTCTTGAATATGAACTGTTGATATTTTATTCATGGATGTTTTTCCAATTAATTTCCCAGGAATTTTCGCTACAGCAATATCTTCATATTTATTATATGCCACTATTTGAGCTTCTATATTTTCTTTACCGTTTTCGATATAGATACGAACATTTTCTTGTCCTTTTCCAAATACGTGATTATTACTTAGAATATAAGTTTCGGTATCGGTGATTTTTATGACGGAACCTGTTCCTGACCAGCACATTCCTTCTTCCTCACCAAGTAAATATTGTGTTTTGGTGGCTTCTGGTAATTCTTTATTAGAACATCCAATAACATAAACCGTTCGACTTTTTAATTCTTCATAAGTTGGCTTCCCACTATTTTTAAAAGATTTAGATGAACTATTATTTTTATCTCGAAGCTGGTCAATAATGTATTGCTGTGTTTTTGCTATATCAACCAATTGTTCAATAATTATTGATAGAGCTTTAAATGTCACAGTCGTTGTTGCGTCTGCTTTATCTTGTGAATCGCGAAGTTGGTCAATAACATAAGCTTGAGTAGTCGCAACATCTTTTAAATTTTTTCCTAAATTACAAACCTCACTTTTAATAGTTGAAACATACAAACATCCAAGGAATACTCCCAGGATTAAGGTTGCTGTAAGTACAATTTTAATTGCGTTTTTATCGAGATACTCAAAAAATTTAGTCATAATCACCTCTTATTTCTTGGTTACTTCACATTTTAGGATGTACTCATCAGCACCATCGGAGATAGTGATAACAAGGATAGGTTTCTTCTGAATTTGTTTATATGTTTCAAAAAGGGAATCAAGTAAACTCTTCGTAATTCTAAAAGAGTTTTGGCCCTTCTTGGCAGATTTGTGAACTATGAATGTGTCACGAGATTTAGAAAATAGAGAAATGTTTTGCGTGAGTTCTTCTGGTGGCACACCAAATAGTTGTTCTGTTTTTTTACGTTTCATTTTCTTTCCTTATCTTCAAAAATTTTTCCAATAAAATAAACACAAGCTAAAAAAATTAACGCTTCCATTTTAGAACCTCTTCTTTCCAATATGCTTAACTTCCTGGGCCTTTTTATCTTTAGGCATTTCATCTCTTGGCTTCACAACAATCCCATGCTTATCGGATATTTCTTTAAGTTTAGTTGCCAGTTCTTTCATACCAATCATTGACCTGGCTGAAAAAATCGGCAATAACCATTCACTGTCAAACATAATAGCATCAAGTTCTACCCCTTTTTCGGAATCAATCAAAGCACAACGATTACAATCTTCATCACACTCATTCTTTTGAGGTATGAGGGATAAATCCCAATAGTGGGTTTCATCTACATAAATCAAAAACTTGCCATCATTTTCCATTTAATTCTCCTTATCTCTAAAATATCCAGCAATAGCTGCGGTCATATCATAACCAGACCAATTAGGATTAAATTTTCCACCAACCCAATGCACTCTGTGTAAAAATTCACATTTAAGAGTGTTATCTGCTTTATCCCATTCTTCAAGTGATTCTTCTATAGAAATTTGGCGACCCATCTTTTATCCTTTGATTTAAGTATAGCACATCTAAGCGGATGTTGTCAAGTTTTTCTTTGGTCTACCACGTTTCTTCTTTGGTTCTTCAATTCCTGTTTTTAAATTAATTGAATCTTGAATTGTTTCGATTTCTTTTGTAAAATCCTCATGTTCAACTTTTAATGGTTTAATTTCGGTGTATTCAACAAACGGCTCCAACTCATTAAACACTTTATCAAGATTTAATTCTTTGATTGATAATTTAGCGTCAACAGCTTCTTGAATGGTACAATATAAATCCCCTTTACCAGCCTTCCCAACTTTATTATTCTTTATTAAACGAATAACACCATCCATCCCTTTGAAATAACCTTTACTAATTTGAGCCTGAATACAATTTGTTTTATAAGATGAGGCTGCATTAACTTTATACTCCTGGCTAATTAACTCCATAGCTTCAGGACGCTGTAAGTATTCGTTCACTTTATTTTCAATAAATGATTTAGGAAACTTGGCTCTGGTATTCTTGATAATCTCTGGTTTAAGAACCTCTTCGAATATCTTTATACCTAATGCCGTTGCATTGTCCTTTATGATGGGTAATCCGACTAATTTAACTTTAGTTTCTTCTTTATCTTTATAGATAAAAAGGTAGTTTTTCTTTTTACCAATTCGCTGTAAAACTAAACGATTTTTTTCTTTAACATTCTTGCCATCTTCACCAACAATAGGTTCTTCACTAAATGGAACCATTAGGTATTCTAAATAATGTTCGATTCCTATTTTGAAAGTATCGACAGGATAAGGGAAGTTGTCCTTGATTATCTCCGCAATCTGCGTCAAACATTCTTGAACGTAGACCCTTGAATTATCTGTTCCTTCTTTGGCGATAAAGAAACATGAATCGGTATCTCCCATGACAACTTCAAAGCCGAATTGTTCAAGCATCTCTTTAATCAATGCCTGAATCTGTTGCCCAAGATAGCAAATATCCCATCCTACGTTTGGAGTATGAACCTTTTCAAAGATAGGACTTCTCATAACACCGTACAATCCATTCAAGAAAATCTTTAGAGTATAGATGAAAGGATTCTTTGGGTCTGTTTCCTTTAAAGTGATTCTCTCTTTTAATTTCGAAGCAATGTATTTAGCTAATGGATGCCATTCAGTAATATCGTAGCAACCTTTAACCTGAAAAATATCATTACCTTTCCAAACCTTACGTTTATCGGAAATGTTATCTGGATTTACTTCTGCGGTTAAATTTCCCATCACAGCTACATGGGGATAAAGTGAACCAACGTCAACATACCAAACCCCTTTTAACTCCTCATACTTTGGTAAATAGACGTTACCACCCATTTGCTCTGAAGTATCTTCTTCACCTTTATCAGCATAGGTCGGCTCCACCGATAAAATTCGACACGCCGATTTATATGTGAGCGAAGCAATTGAACTTCTAATCCAGCTCAAATCGTAGACATGACGGATTTCAAGTAATTCAGAAAACGGAAGCCAATATGACCATAAGCGTTCAAAAAGTTGTTTAGTAGCCAACACATCGTTACGAAGATAGTTAATAATTTCTTTTTCTTCTTCGATTGACCATGTGTTCTTTGCAAAAATTTTATAATCAATGTTTCCTTTTAAGTAATCGAGTTTAAAAGATTCTGCCATACATCGTAACGAATTACTTTTTAATTTAACATCCATTAAAGCAGCTCTGTTTTTATTTGCAAATCCTTGAGCGTTTTTATAATTGGACGTGCCGAGTATCGTCATAATATCAATTTGAAGATACTTCTTATCAATGTCAAGAAAGCCGTTGGTTGTTAAAATGGGAATATCAAATGCTTCACCATTAAAATGAACTAAAGTGTTATGTTCTTGAAGAAGGGTCATAATATCTTGCGTAGAATTACTGGCAACGAAAAAATACTCTTTATCGTGAAGATAGCTATATGCTCCGAACCACTTCATCTTTGCAAATTTAATATAAGATTCAAAGTCAGAACGGATGTTCACTTCTCTACCATCAGGATAATGGCTGGAAGTTTCTAAATCGAAAACAAGAACCGACTTTTTAACTTGCTCTAAGTTTGCTAGGATTGATTTATCTAACATTAGGTTTCCTTATCTTTTTAAGATGTTCTTTTAAAGTCCAAATTCTCATTGAAGCTAAATGACCTAACTTAATTAACTCGTCTGAAGTTAATGTTCTTGCATTTTTATTCACAATAGGCGATTTAACAATCGAGCAATATGACGCTTCCCAAACATTAAGCGTATGCACTTTAACAACAATTAATCCTGCGTGTTCTGGAATTAATGGTAACGCTTTTTCTTTTAATTCTTCTGGAATAGCATAATAAAAATATTTAATCTTCTTACTTTTATGATGGTGTTCTTTTTTAAAATCCGCTTTTAAATCGCTAATCGAAACTTTTATTTCAATTTCTGTACAATAACCAGATTTCGAAACAATTAACAAATCAACTTCGTGTAATCCTAGACCATAAGAAACATTTGGAACAATTTGATTTTGTCTATAACCAAAATGATTGGCTAAACAAATTTCTATTTCATTAGAGGTCACTTATTTATCCTCTCGGTATCGAATCATCACAGGATGCCTGGGAACGTTTTTACTTCCAATAATCATCCCCTTATACTCGATTGTTTTGCCTATTAAACTGGCCCTGTTAGCCCATACAGCCATTTTTTCAGGGTCGGTCATGGCGAGTACCACCTTTAAAGGCTTTCCCTCATAGTCCACCCAAAATGCCGAAGCCTTCTCAATTAAATGCCTATCATCCTTCTTCTTGCTGGTCACAGAGCGACCAAGTTCATTGGTTTTCTTTTCAGCTTCCTCATTGACTTCTGTGGATTGTTCGACACCAGTAATTTTAGCATCAAATGTAACGAAAGGTTTTACCTTGAAGATGATTCCCTCTTTTACTGTACCTCGCCCAAATTTATAGTATGATTTTGGATTGCGTAAAATAAGGCCTTCATAACCTTCTTTCAAGACTTCATCAAAATAAGATTCGACTTCTTGAGAATCATTTACTTTCACATGAATAACTGGAATCATTAAATCACTAAATTTACTTGAAACTTCAAAGACAATACTAAGTCGAAATTCAAAAACGGTATTGTTACCCAAACCATCAGGGTCTAAATAATCAAAACAATAAAACTTTAAAGATTCGGGAATAGGTTCATCCCCTAAATCCTGGGTCATAACAAAATGGGTAATCGCTTGAAATGATAATTCTGGTGAATAAATTTCTCCATCTAATATACAATCGGTTTCTTCAGAATATTTTCGAATAGGTTCTAGCTTTTCTCTTAATTGTTTATTCTGAATTTGTTTCAATGAACGAGAAAGAATCTGACCTTTATAGAAAATACAACGAATCCCATCCAATTTAGTTGAAGCTAAAAGCGGATAGGATAACGTTGATAAATCTACTTTTTCGTTTGGTGCAAGTTGGGGCTTAAAGGTTTTCATTACCAGCCAACATCTTTCTTTTCTTCAACTTGTTTTTGTTGAACGGCAGGAGCATTTACATCACCAGTAAAGTCAACTCCTTTTGCGCCTTTCTCAACACTCTGGCGTTTCAATCTCGCTTGGCAAGTGATAATACCTTTTTCAGCACTCTCGGAATAGTTAAGGAAGTCACCGCGATACGTTCTCAAATCCTTTGTAGAATTCCTGGCCTCTTCTTCAATCTGGCAAATGGTTGGCTTCTTTCCTAATTGTTCAGCGTGTTCGAAAGCAGTAACCTTATAATTGAGTTCTTGATTTGTTTTGTACGAATCAATAGCCTCGGCAATAATATGAAAGCGCATGTAAATTCCTGTGAGCCTATCGAGGGCTTGAGAGAGTTCGTATTCATTTAACAAATCACCAGTGGCAAATCGGTCTGCCCAGGTATCAACTTCCACAAAGTATTTTTCAAATTTTTTGTAGAGTTTATCAATACCTTCGGATTTTAAATAAGTATAAACTTCGCGTGAGGTCATTATTTATTCTCCTTCTTTAAAGGTGGTCTACCCTTTTTCTTTGGTTTATCCAAAGCTTTAATCTCTTCTTCGGTAAATGGGCGTTCTTCAATTTTATCAAGATTTTCAAATTTTTCGACAATTTCATTATCTAAGTTTGTATCTCCTGTATTTATTTTTATAATCCCGTTTTTATCTGATGTAATTCCACTTTTAATAATTCCCTTCTCAATCAAGAGTTTCCTAATCTTCATCTGTTCATCAAGTGTTCCTTCAATTTTAATCTGTTCATCATCCTTGGAAACAGAATCAACGAATCCTCTTTCAAAAGTAAATGGAACATGAATTTCAGAATTCTCAACTGCCGAACTGGAAGATTTTGTCTTGGTTAATTTTAACACCGCATCAAATCCACAAGGAATGTTCTTTCCCTCATGGTGAAGTCGGGAATCGGGGTCAAGAAAGTATTCAACAACTTTCTGTGAAGGGGCATCGGCTCCCTGGCCTCTACGCATGAAGATTGTTTGATAAGAAAAGTGTTTTAATGCTTCGCCTCCCGATAATTCGCCTCTAACAATAAAACTTCCAAGGTTCATACGAATTTGCCCAATTAATAATACTGCCATCTTTGCTTTAAACACATCGGGAGATACAACTCTAAAAAATTTACTTAGTGTTCTCGCTAATTGAGCCATTTCAGCAGAAGCTAAATCTCTTTGTTTCCCTTTATTTTCTTGTTCACCTTGTGGTGACATTGATTGGATGCTATCCAATACTAAAAAATCACACACCTTATCTTTAGAAAGAGTACGAACAATTTCCAACGCTTCCTCGGCTGTTTGACACGTGGAAACAAGAATTAATTCGGAAAGATTAACACCTAATTGTTTGGCTCGTTCTTTACTAAAAGAACGTTCCATATCTAAATAAGTACAGATTTTTCCTTCCTTCTGTGCGTTTGCAATAGTTTGAAGTGCAAGAGTAGATTTTCCACAACTCATTCCTCCATAAACAATTGAGAACGCCCCTTTTTTGAAACCACCAATAAATTTATCTAATGCTGGAATACCAACATTAATAACTTCGGTTTCGCTAAGATTTTCTGCAAAATCCATGAACTGACCCTGTTCCTTATTTATCTTTTTTAAAGTTTCGAGCAATTTTGCTCTACGTTCATTTGGTATCATTTGTGTTCTCCTTATATCTCCAAAGAAACCCGCCAGCCGATTTAGCTGTCCCTTTAGCACATTCACAAATTGTACTATAATCTATCTTTGTAATGATACTGGCTTCTTTCATTTTAATATCTCAATTTGTAATTGCAAACAAGATTCATGAATATTTTCTTTAATAACTTCTTCAATAACTTGACTAATTTCTGAACGAAGAAATCCTTGATTTTCTAATACGGCATAAATAGCATTTAGATTGGCCATCAATTGCTTATTCGAAGTCGTTCTATCAAAATTTTTAATTTGATTTTGAATATAAATTTTTATATCCATTTATTCTTCCTCTTCTTCACCAAATAATTCTTTAACAGAATTTGGATGAAACCCGATTCCTAAAAGTGCTTGTTTAATTATATCTCCATAAGCCCAAATATCTTCTCCATTTCCTTCAATTTCAACTCTCTGATAATACGGCGATTCCATTTGGTTATCTAAAATAATTTTCATTTTATATCCTCCCGTTTAAATTTTCGAGGTAGCCTTTTAAAATTTGAAACATATCATTCGCTTCCAAAAATCTCATTAAAAATGTCCATTCCATCATTCGGCGGTTTATTTTTACAATGAGGACAAACACCCCTTCCACAATCAAAATAACATTTCCCACAAATAGAACATTTAATAACAGGTGGATTGTCCATAATTAACTATAACACATCTGAAAGGTTGTTGTCAAGTTTATTTACCATCCATCCTTTTAAAATGGTAAACATATCATCTAAACTTAAAACACACCATACTTCTTTTTCCTTATTTCCTAATACATACATAGCTTTCCTTTTAGAATGTAAAGGTATAGAAGCCACTAACTTTTTCCACACTTCAGCGTTTAATTGAACGCTTTCTGTATTCTTTTGTTTGCACTCAATAATAAAATCATCCACATTTATGTCACCAAGATTATAACCCGAACAGCCCGAATTCTTAGATAAAGAGGCTTTAACCCCTATTTCTAAGAATTTGTTTACCACTTTTTGCTCTAAACTTCTACCGATTGCTCTAGTGTCCATCTTTATATCTCCAAATAAAACCACCAGCAGATTTGTGGTATTTTTTCTTTTTTAAACAATTAACAATATCTCCGTCTGAAATAGATAACGATTTTGCAGCATTGATAATACTATCCCATTCTTGTATAAAATTATTATTCTTATCAAATTGCAAAATTGGAATTATATGTGCTTTAATTGTATTTTTACCTAATTCTAAATATCTACAATTTTCAAAAGTGTAATCGCCATCGTTGTCAATTCGGTCAACAGATGGTTTTTCCATCTCATAAGCTTTATCCCTAAACCAGAGTTCTTTCAATTCATTAGAAGTAATCTGACACTTAATTCCTCTACCGCCATAACAATAATAAAATTCTGAATTAGGGTTATTACATCTTTTTCTAATATCGTATAAAGTAAAAGCCCAAGGCGACAATTTTCTTTTTTCTCTTTGTTTTTTATTAATTTCGTTTTTATTTATTTTGTAATTTTTATCTCGTTTATTTTTTAATTCTTCTTTATGTTCTTCACGATACTTTTTACATTGAACACTCACACAATCTCTACACCAAAGACTTAATCCGTCTTTTGTTTTTCTATCATTTCCAAAATCAGACAGTGGTTTATTAATATAACATCTATGACATACTTTTAATTCTACGGTTGATTTATCTTTCATTTTGCGTACTCCACATAATGCCATTCACAATTTTGTTTTATAAATTGATATAAATCTGCAACAGAAGGAATAACCTTTCCTGTCCATTCACTTATAACAACATCTTTATCTTCAAGCATATCAACTTTTGCATTTAAGAGTGTGTCGAATTTACATTTATCGTAATAATAACCAAATTTACAAAGTCGATTTAATAAACGAACAGGATTCTCTTTTGAAATATGAGAAATATGACGATAAGGACTTCCACCATTATCGTTACTTAAAAATCCCTCGCCAGCAAATACTTTTTGGCATTGAGATAAAGTAATCATTCTTTCACCATAAACCTTTTCATTAATAAAGAGGTGTCAAAATTTACTCTCAAATCAACTTCCTCTACTTCGTATTCGTCCAAGTAGATGCGAGCTTTTTCTTGGTAATCTTTAATAGGGTCACGACCAATTGATTGTATGTCAGGACGTTTCCTAGAAAAATAACTATTAATATGATAACATTCTAACCAATAAAGATTCATTATTCTATCCTTTTCAATAATATAAAAATAATTAAACAACAGATGGTTGTGAATAACCATGCACTTGTTGGTGTCCATTCCATTATTTTTTCCTCTTCTTTTTAGTTTTCATCTTCTTAATGGCTTTCTTCTCTTTAGCTATCTCTGTAGCACTTCTAAAATCCATTCCTTCAATTATTCCCAACAATGCTAAAATCACACCATCGGCGCAATTATCTTCATCAATTTCAATACCAATACTTTTTAAATAATCAGCAACAGCCTCTTTAGGCTTACCCTTGTACTTCTTCCTATCTAAAGTAAATAACTTCGCCCTTGAAGATGATGCTCCTATTGTTGCAAAAGGAACTTCATTATTAATAGCTTGAGCCATGACAAGTCCACCAAAACGAGATAGTTTAATAGTTACGGCTGGCGACATTCCTAAAAATACATCTTCAACTACTACAAAATCAATCGACTTATCAATAAAATTTCCAAATTCTTTATACATTTGTTTATATAATTCTACCGTTGAATTTGCTTCAAATTTAATAAGTGACCAATCAATTTCTACCATTTTATCGGATGTAGAAACAAACCCAACTCCACAAGTTTGGGCTGTATCTACTCCAACAGATGTATAATTTCGTTTTAATTTTTTTCCCAATCTATTTTCTAATTCTAAAATATCTAGTTTAAGCATAACACATCCTTATCTTGTTTGTCAAGGTTTTCTTAATTCAACGGTTTTATTGTCAGGGTTGAATTTTGTAGGGATTGTAAGGTATTGCTGTCCACTTTTACTCTCCCTAATTTTTTCAACCTTAAAATATGTATTTTGTGTGTCAACGACACCGCCAGCCCGAGTAAAGAGGTACTTCGCTACTAAAGCCCCATAGAATTTTAATTGATTTTCCGCATAAAAAGCGTCGTTTGAGTTTAACTGACTAAAAATTATCAATAATCCGTTATGTTTATCAAGTTGCTTTTGTAACAATTTATAAACCTGCCCCGTAGTGGCAAAATCGTCAATATCAAGCCAATCAAGTACTGTTACGCTGTTATCCTTCAATTCAATTTTTGATGGTTCATAACCAGAAGCATACCAATAATCACCTTCTTTAAGGCCAAGTTCCATACCAATTTTTAAATATCTTGATTTAGATTCAGTTCCATAGTAGTAGGGGGTTATCCCTTGCTCAACGAACTTTTTAATAAAATTCATAGCAAGATGGGTTTTTCCCGTACCAGGATTCCCTCCAATAACCAACTGGTCGCCTTCACGACACACACAATAATCGTGAAAATAAGGAATTTTATATGGTAATGTTTTAATGTCGTCGATAAAAGTTGACTTCCAATCAATGTCTTTAATAATTTTGTAGAGATTTCGTTGTTTATAAACTTTATTATCCTGAATTAATTGAGCTAAAACTTCTTGTATATCACGACGCTCCATTTTTAAAACTTCAACTAAGTCACGTGCCGAAGCCTCATCGTGTCGATTTAAATAATCGGTAACTTGTTTTTGTAAAACACTTACATCGGCTGTGCTATACTTTTGAATTTCCTTCATCATGTTCCGAACATCTTTTTTTGGCATCGGCGAATCTAAAAGAATATCGTTAATAATTCCAACAACGTATTCGGTCTGCTGTAAATTAAGTTGTTTTCTAAATAATCCTGCAACTTTCAGAATAGATGTATTACATTTTCCTTCTAAACCTTTAATTTTTAAATCTTCTAATAATACTTCTGTTGGAGCAGAAAGAACTTCTTTAGGAGTATCTTTAATAATAACTCGTTCAAGCAGCCACGACTTTAATTCGTCTGGCATTTTAATTGGTTCTTTTTGATTCCAATGACGTTCTTTTCCGTCTGTAACACTTGGAAATATAACTGTCTGATTACCATCATTACGAATTTCAACAGGAAGATTGCAAGGAGTTGTTCTTAAATTAATAGTTGGTAAATCTGCTTCATAAAAATAGACCAAATGAAATCCATTCGGAGAATCTTGAGTGAGAGTTTCTCCAACGAATTTTTGTAAATCAATAGGAACTTTTTTACTATCAATGTCAATCAAAGTGACATTACTAATTTTTCCGCAATTCACACCAACATTAATTCCAGACGACAACCAATCCAACCACTCATCGATATTTGTGTGACTCTTTGATTGCCAACCAGTTTCTATGTTAGCACGTTTAGAATTCTTTTCGACAGGTACTAAACTCCACCCCCACTTCTGATATTTTTGAAGAAACTCTTTAATTTCATTTTGTGTTTTAATCCCCAATTCCTGAATCAATAAATCTGCTAAATCCTCGTCTGGAATGTCTTGGTTATCAAAATCTAATTTCCTACAGAGGTCAAAAATATCTCCTTGTCTGGAACATTCTGGCGTGAAACAGTGGACAATCCCGCTTTTTGGTGGGTAAATATTAGCACTTAACTGTTTACATTTAGGGCAAGTGAAAAGACCTTTAGAACCATTATGCTGAAAGTCAGGAATCCTTGCCTTCAAATAATCAATTACATAATCTTTTATTTGCTTTTTAGAGATTGGGTCAAGCATTTATTTATGGCCTTTCTTTGGGGATGTTGTGAATACCACTTATCCCAAATAGCTTTAATCTCGTCAAAATTGATAGGATAATATTTATGCTGGTCAACTCCGCAATTGATACAAAGAGAGATTAATCCTTTTTTATTTTTAATTTCTT
>Ga0209777_10004064_pt1 | contig 17544 bp, 27 predicted proteins | sample FrelakmetHBP12HB_FD_187147 | JGI IMG/M metagenome (GOLD analysis project Ga0209777, IMG submission 187147) | Freshwater lake sediment microbial communities from the University of Notre Dame, USA, for methane emissions studies -HBP12 HB (SPAdes)... | ecosystem: Environmental > Aquatic >...
ACTAAATGGGGCGGTCAGAAAAAAACCACAAATGGTTTATAAATAAAAGATAAAGGGGATACTGAGATACAGATTTGTGCGATACTAAATTTTTATGATTTAATTATTTTTCAAAATAATCTTATTTTGGATTTTGTGGTTTATAATTTTTATTTAAAAAGAACTCTTAGAGTAGTAGTATTTATAGACCGAAAAATTAATATACTACCTCTTTACATTTTTGCAATTTTTTTGCTTGACCTCATTTACTCTTTTATCTATCAAAAAAATAATGATTAACCTTGTTCTCTATCATAACTATCCTAACCTGTGCTTTCGGAAATGGCAATCCTTATTAACCTGATACCTGATTCAAAACCCCACGATGGAAAACTCTGGAACGCCCTGGAACACTTTTCTCAATCACCAAGTCTGTGTTATACTCAACGACCCACCTGACCCAAATCCCAAAAAGAAAGAGGGAGTTGTGGTCGGTATCACAGATACCCACTTGATTCTCGCCTCTGGCAACAAGACTGAGGCTCTTTTGCTTACGCTTATCAGACGCATAGAAATCAGGTGATATGACTTGCAGGAAATCCAACCTTATTGGGGTATGGGGAAAATTGCCTATCTCCAAGAACTTTGTAATAAGTATGGCGACTACAAAGTGGCGAAGGGTTGGAAAGGAGAGGATGGCGAAATACGCTGGAGCAAGCACAGGTCTGTCCTTGAGTGCTGGCAGTCCGATGAGGGAATTGCTTTCTTGGGGCAAGTGAATAACCGCACAGGTCTGAAAGGCGAGGTCAGGATAGATATTGACCCGCCCAAAGATGAGCCAGCAGAACTGACTTTAAAGCGGTTCAATGCGATGTGCGACCACCTTGAGAGCAAGAATATCTATGAATATCAGGGCTATTTCTCTGGCTCAAGAGGCTATCACATACATTTCGTTGTCCTCAATCTTTTCTCGCACCCACAGGAATCAGAAAAATACAGGCGGTTCTTTATTGAATTGGCGGATGCCGATAAGTGCAAGATTGTGGATTCCTCTATGCTTACGCTGGAGTTCGCACCCAACAACAAGACGGGCAATCCTAAAATTCCCATACGAGGTGACTTCACTTGCCCGTTCAATTAGACGAAAGCACCATCTCGGAAATCAACCAATGGGATGCTGTCAAGACCGCCAAAGACACCATCACCGACCCGCTTGCCAAAGACCTCTTTGATGACATTACCGAGCATTACGCTGGCAAGATTACTTGTGTGGGCAAGCTCTGGTATCTGCCTGTCCTTTTTGAATCTGAAACCCTATCCTTTTTTGAGAGAGGCAACGAATACCTTGAATGGCTCAACACCAAGCCAAAAGAGTTCATCAAGATTGTTGAGACTGCCCTGACCTCTATCGCCCAATCAGAAACAAAAGCCACACCGCAAGTCATTATTGACATCAAGACTGACAGAGCACCCCTGCCTGTCCGAGCACTTGACAGCAGGCTGATGGGAGAACTGCTTGTTATCAACGGAGTTGTCAGGGCTAAGTCAGAACTGCTTGGCAGGTCTGTCTCGCACTCCTATATCTGCGAGAACTGCCAATACCTGATTTATTCTGACATCTATTCACCTGGCAGAAAACCCACGATATGCCCAAGTTGCAAAGCCAAGAACTCTATGAGAATCAAAGACCAGTATGATAGCCCAGTCTATTTTTTCAAACTTGAAGATGCCGAAGCCTCGGCTGTGGGCGGTATCAACAGGGTCGTGAATGTGGTCGTGATGTTCAGGCAGGCTGAGACCGACAAGTATGACGAGCTTGCAATAGGCTCAAAAGTCAAGGTCACGGGCATACTTGAACGCAAATACAAGAGCAAGGACACCAACGACTACAATTATGAAATCACCAGCAAGAACATAGAGCAGGTCGAGGTCAAGCAATCCCTGACAATCTCTGATGCCGACAGGACTGAGTTCCAAAATCTTGCCCTAAATCCAGACCTTATTGAAATGCTTGCGGAATCGCTTGCACCAACTATCTCTGGGATGGAACTCGCCAAGACTGCCTGCCTCCTGCAACTTGTGGGCGGTAATGAACTTATGATTGATGGCTTGCTTGAGGAGAGAGGCAACCTGCATATCCTGCTGGTGTCCTCACCTGGACTTGCCAAGACCCAGCTTGCCAAAAAGGTCATCACTTTCCTGAAAGGTAGCAGATTCACAAGCGGTAAGACCACAAGCGGTGCTGGCTTGGTGTGTGCGATGATGAAAGACGAGGACATAGGGGGCTGGTATGTTTCGGCTGGCTCGGTGGCTCTGGCATCTGGGGCAATCTGTGCTATTGACGAGCTTGATAAGGTCAATCCTGAAGACCTATCCTACCTCAACTCGGCTATGGTGGATTTGAAAGTTCCTGTGGATAAGGCAGGACTGCATCTTGTCCTCAATACCAAGACATCTATTCTTGTCTGTGCTAATCCCAAAAACAGGGTTTTTGATGCCTATGAACCTATCTGGAAACAGCTTGGGATGCCAAAGGACTTCCTTGACAGGTTTGACCTAATAGTGCCGATTGAGCCACCAAAAGATGAGGCTGGTATGCAGTGCATAGCTGATGTAATGGGTGGGAAATATCTGCCCAACTCTAAATATGCCAAGCCACAACTATCACACGATTTCGTGACTAAATACATAGAATACGCAAGAACTTTCACACCCATACCTAACGAGGAGGTCGTGAAATACCTCAAGGACAGCTTTATGATTCTCTCCAAGCCAAAGCAAGAACAGCAGTCTGACAAGGGCAGAGGCATCGGGGCTTACCTCAGCAATAGGCTCTTCACAAATATTATGAGGCTCGCACAGGCGGTCACAAAACTCAGGCTCTCAAATGCAATCACGACCAGTGACGCACAAACCGCAGTCACTATTATGATTCAGAGCCTCAAAGCCCAAGAGATTATCACAACTGACAACCTGATGGACTACCAGAAATCCGAGGCGATTCCCACACAAGAGAAAATGTCTTTGCCAATATTAACTCTTGAAACTATCCAATATCTTGATGAGCAAAACAAAGAACACCAATGGGCAGAGTATGAAAAAATATTTGAAATGCTGAAACTTAAAGGTAAGATTTCAAGAGAAACAGAACTCGATGAAATTATTTCCGATTTAAAACGAGATGGAATGATATTTGAGCCACGCAACGGGGCATATAAAGTTTTGAGGCGAAGATAATGGATGCCAACTCTCACCTATGCCTGTGTGGGCGGAACACCAGCCAAGAAATCTGCTCTGAGTGCCAGAAAAAATACAAGAGAAAGAAAGATGGAAACCAATAAGATTTTCAATATGGACTGCCTTGAGGGTATGAAACAGATAGAGACAGGCACGATTGACCTGATTGCCTCTGACCCCCCATACCAGCTTACCTCAACAAGAGTTTATAGGCAGGAGAAAGATATAGGCGACATCAAGGGCGATGGCACTCTCAGAGCCAATATGCAACAGAATACTGCCTATGGCTCGCTTGTGAAAGGATTTATGGGTAAGACCTGGGATGTCCTGCCCTCGGTAGAAATACTGAAAGAGTGCCTGCGTGTCCTCAAGCCTGGTGCGTTTGCGTTCTGGCTGATGACACCTCGGCAGGATAGCCAAATGGAGTTTCTGACAAGACTGAAAGAGGCTGGATTCATAATTGCCTTTACTCCGATTTACTGGACTTATATGTCGGGATTCCCCAAAGCAACCAATATATCTAAGGCGATTGAGAAACGGAATGGCGTTAAGCCAGACAAGATTATTCCCGCTACGCTTGGTATGGCTAACAATCCGCAATGGCACACGCTGAAGAACCAATATATTATGCCTGAATTGCAGACTGCCGACGCTAAAAGATTAGACGGCTCGTATGCAGGCTTTCAGCCCAAGCCAGCAATAGAGGTGATTATAGTCACGATGAAACCCCTGTCAGAGAAAACCTATGTAGAGCAGGCTCTTAAAAATGGCAAGGGTATAACCTGGCTGGATGATTGCAGAGTGCCCTATGCTCTTGACGAGAACCCACAAGAACTGATTGGTGGCAGAGCCGAGCATACCAGAGGCGAGGGCTATGGCTATAAGGAACTGGGCGAGAATGCTTTGGCAAATGATAAGGGGCGTTTCCCAGCCAACCTGATTGTGAGTGATGATATGCTCAACGATGGCTCGGTCAAGACCAGCCCCTCTGGTGAGGTCAATCGCCAGCCACGAGAGGGACAGGTATTCACAGGCAATAGCTGTGGATTCAAGTCTGAGAACCTGACTGATAGCGGGTTTGGGGATACAGGTTCAAATTCAAGATATTTCTCGCTGGATGCCTGGTGGAGCAAGAAAGTCAAGGAACTGCCCCAGTCTGTGCAGAAAGTCTTTCCTTTCCTGATTGTCCCCAAAGCATCAACTTCCGAGAGAAACGAGGGCTTGGGAGACGAATATTTTTTAAAAGATAACATATCACCAGAGAAAGAGGCTGAGATTAAAAAATGGTTAAATCTGTAAATATGTATGCAATAAGAGAATTTGTCTGTTTAGGTTGTGGCAAAGCAGTTAGAGTAAGGAGACCAAAGAAATGCACACGATATTGCTCTTTGGAATGCTTTAGACATTCAGTAAGACCCACTTGTAGAAAAGGTAGAGAGATTAAATGTGGTTTCTGCGAAACAAAAATATATAGACCAATCTCTCGTTTAGTCAAATGTAAAAATTATTTTTGTTCCCAACTTTGTGCAAATAAATTTCAAGGTAGAAATAAATTGAGACTTATCTGTAAAACTTGTGGTAAAGAGTTTTGGCATAGCAAATCAAGACCTCTTATTTATTGTTCTCTTGAATGCAGAAACAGGGATGAGGAATGGATAAAAAAAGTTTGTATTCACAATAATCTCATTCAGCAAAATAAAAAGGGACTAAATAAATTAGAATTGGCTGGGCGTGGGATACTTGAAAATTTAGGACTAAAAAAAGATATAGACTTTGGAGAGCAAGTCCTTATGTTTGGAAAGTTTTTGGTTGATGTTCTCTTGCCCCTTAAAAAGATAATTATTCAATGGGATGGCACATACTGGCATTCAAAAAGAAAGAATCTTGACATAAGCCAAGACGCATATCTTAAAAAATGTGGGTATCTTGTTTTGAGATTTTCTGATATAGATATAAAATGTAGAAAAGGTGAAGTAATTGAAAATATCAACAGAGCAATACAATAAACTACCAAAAGAGTTGCAAGACTGCTTTTTCAATTCTAATATACATTGCACGGCAAAACCTGTAACCTTGATGAGCTATCTCATAACACTTGGTTCTCGGCAGGGCGATATTGTGCTCGACCCTTTTATTGGCTCTGGCACGACTGCCATCTCAGCCAGAATCCTGTCAAGGAACTTTATTGGATTTGAAAGAGACGAGCAATATTTCAAGATTGCAGAGGGAAGAATCAAGGAGCACCTACTGCAAAAGAAATTGTTTGAGGTGGTTTGAATGAGAAATTCAATAAACAACTGGTGTCCGATAACCAAGAGGCACGAGGACTGCATCTGCTGTATAAGGGAATATTGCAAGCAGAGAGCAGACTACTACGAGGAGGCGAGAAAATGAACAAAAAATACGACTATCTGAAGACAAGGTATGACTATCTGAAGACGAGGAGATGGATTTGGTTTCTGGACAACAACATCAATGCGTTCCTGCTGATTATCCTATGGGTCAATAAATTCAAGACTGCATTCTGGATTCTGCTGGTGTTGTCAATATTGCAACTCATAGCGATTGCTGTAATAATAAATAAGGAAGAGAAAGATTTGGGGTTGAGACTATGAAAGAATATGTTGTCAAGGAGAAAAGAAACAAGAAAGGCAAACTGATTGGGCACTATACTACAATAGAGGAGGGGGATTAATGACATCAATAATAGTTGGGCTTGTGCTGGGGTTATTTATGATGACTGATATTGTGGCTACGCACCTATGCCTAAGATATTACAGGCAGAGATACCCCAAAAGCGATTACAGAGAGTTTGAGATGAACTATCTTGTCAAGTGGGGCTGGACTAAGTTTGGGTTTGATGTTGGCTCTCTGCTGATGCCAGTCCTGATGTTCCCTATCTATCTTGTGCTGATTTATGGCTCGCTGTATAATACCAATTATTTTTATTTGATTTGTGGTGTGTATATGGTAGTGCTATCTATACACTTACAGAATATAATTGCTATCGCTGAGAAGAGAAGGACTGACTTTACTAAGATGTATGACAAGCTGTATGGTGAGCCAAAATGATTTGCCAGAACTGCCACGAGTATTTCTCGGTCAATGGTGCGTTCATAATCTGGGATATGGTGGGGCTGAAACAGGTGAAGGTATGCCCGAAATGCTATAAACAAATGAAGAGGAGGCAAGAGAGATGTCAACCAAATGCTCGGTGATGTGCAAATTCAACAAGAGAACAGACTATCATTTCTACTATGACTACGCAGACGGCAAGTATCACCTTGACAGCAAGGACATCTGGTCGTATGATGAGTTCCTGCAACGCATAGGCAAAATCCTTGAGCAATGCCCTTTCAGCGATGCGGGAATCTATATGATTAATCTCAAGGGTGGCAAGTCAAGCGTGACCAAGAACAAGACCTGCGGACTGCTGGAGAGGACAAGATGAGAAATGTTGAAAAGCCCGTAGATTGCCAATTTGACAATACTTGCGATGAGGGCTTACTATGTTTCTGCTGTAAGAATAATAAAAGAAGAATGAGAGGTGAGCAATATGAATCTGACAGGATATAAACAACATAAGAAGGGAATGAGGAATATGCTGAACGCAGAGGAGGCAAAGCTCCCTAATCGCAAGAACCAGCATAAGATTGACAGGCTGGAATCCTGCATATCAAGGTGCTCTGGCACTATCAGGCGTATGCAGGCTGACCTGAAAGCAAAGAGGAAGAAGGCGAACAAATGAAAAGAATAACTTTTTATGTCCATCGCAAAGGTAGCAAGAAAAAGGTGAGGGTATCATTCATATCAAGGAGGTAAAATGACCCAGTGCAAGCGTTGCAGAAAGCGTAAGGCGGAATACTGGATTTGCAGAGATTGCTGGGAAGATGAACTTAATGAGCACGCTGAAGAGATAAGGAGATTGGAGGATTAGAATGGCAAGCAAACAAATCCTGTTGGGGCTTATATTAGGCATCACCCTAATTTTTGCGATGGGTGCGACCTACAAGTTCTATCTATCTGACTACACAGAAGAATGTTATGAATATGACAAGATTCCTGCGACCAGCAACTTCACCTGGCAGGACTGGAATGACTACTCCTGCTGTTTTGGCTGGGGTGGGATGTTCTGCTCCTGCAAAATCATCAACAAGACAATCACCTACAACACCACGATTGACGGGGCGTGCAGGAAATACCATCTTGTGAGGTATGTGAAATGAAAAGAAGGGATATAAAAATCCTGCAAGCCCTGCTCGGATTCCTGCTGTGGGGAATTACCAACAGGCTTGACATCTGGGCAGGGTTCGCAAGCAGGATTTGGTAGAAAAGTATATATATGACTATGCTTGATTAGCAGGCAAGGAGGGGAAAATGAGATACATCATAGACACAAAAGATTCTGAGGGCATCATAGGGATGCAGGTGGAAAAATGGCGAAAAGAGGGCAAACTTGACCTCATAGAGAAAGCCGACCCAGTTGTGGAAATCAAAGCCAATCTTGAAAAGACCTCACGAGCACTGGAGGCACTCAAGCAGGCAGGGATGAACTCTGAGGTTATGCGGGTATGGCTCGTCAAAAAAACGGGGATGGGTATGAACAAGGTAACTGCCCTGCTCAATTCGCAAAATGAATTCTTCAAAGCTATCGGGGTGAAAATAAAATGAGAAAAGCACAAACAGCAACAGAATACCTTATTATCCTGGCGGTGGTAATCTTCATCGCCTTGATAGTCGTGGGCGTTATGGGCGGAATACCTGGGTTGCAGAAAATCCAACCAACCCCCCAAGACCAGTGCAAAGCAACAAATGGGACAACACTTTATACCCAAAATAATGTTGGATTTAATTTTTACAGATGCGAATGCCCAGCCAACACAACTTTCAATAACACACTTGGTTGCATTAAAGTATGATTTTCACCCACAGGGACAAGGAGTGGATTGGCAAGCTCCAAGTATTCAGGCGGAAAATCCTCAACCTGAATAAGCAGGGCAGGAATATCTGTCGAGCCTCAGTGCTCAGGATTATGGATGACTTGTTGCCAGAAAGCGACCCAGACTACAAGAGGATTCCTGACGATTATGAGGGCACTATCAGAGGATTCAAGAACATAAATGGCAAGAGGCTGAAAAATGGATATACAAAAAGATGAGAAGATAGAGCAGGCACAGCAAATAATCAGCGACCCAGCAAATTGCTGGATTCTGACAACACTCTTGGTCGATGTCAGGGAGAAGAATGCAGAGGGATTTGCCTCATCACATGACTGGCAGGCACTTGTGCATCTCAAGAAAATGAACGCAAGCAATTTCGCTGGGCTTGTGGAATCCCTGAGTATGACCGAGAAAGTAATACTGCACGAACTGCTCAAGAGATACTTGGGCATTGAGGTAGTCAGCAAAAAACAATATGTGGAGGATTAAAATGGAAGATAAAATCACAAGACGAGAGGTAATCATAAGGCAGGTGGCTGAAATCAAGGCGGGCTTGGCGGATGCTCTGGGGAGAGTGTCAGAACTGACAGAAACCCTGAGCAATTCGCTTATAATTATGGATGACATAATCCAAGACCTTATGTTTGACAAGGACAGGGATTTAGATGCGATTTTCAACCAGGCAGAAGAGCCTGAAGAAATCTTGCCTTTAGGCAACCAGCCTGAAGAACCTCAAAAACCCACGAGATTGAGGCAAGCCCCGCCAGAGCAACCAGAAACACTCCAGAGGGCTGAGGCAAGGCAAAGGATAAAAGAGGCACACCAACAGCAGGAAAACCCGCCAGAAACAGCCAGAATGCCCCTAAAACAGCCTGAGCAAGCACCCTCAGACCTGAAAAGCCCCACTTCTGTTGAGAAAGTGCTCGGAACAGACAAGGACAAGGCTGAAAAGATGCGTGAAAGGCAGGAGACCATCGCCAAGCTGGAAGAGGAACTTAGGCGATTGCAGAAAAAATAATCATCAGGGACTAAAAGAGAGGCTTGCTGGTGGCTCAATCTTAAACACCAATCAGCCCGAACAACCAGCAAGCCCCTTTCATACTTGAAATGGCACAAACGGAAGTTTATGACTTTATGAGGCGGAACAAGAACAAGGTATTCACTACCAAAATCCTTGTCGCCAAGATGGGGCTGTCTGAAAGCGTGGCTCGCAGAGCTTTGAGGAGGCTTGCCAAATGCAGGCTCATCACACGCAAAGCCATACCAGCTACCGCCCACAATCATTTCAGATACATATACAAGGTGAGATGATGGGAATAGACTTTTTGAAACTCAAGAATGATGCGATTGTGCAGGATACCAGCAAGAAAATCACAGATGCAGTCCTCAAGGCTGTGGGCGACAAGCTCAAGGAGGAGTTTGCCAAGATTGCCGAGGAAATCAAGGCAGAGACCGCTTATATCAACTCAATGGAGACCAAATACGATACCCTGATAGCAAACTTGGAAAAGAAGGTGATTGAACTTGAGAAAGAAAGAGAAGACAAAGCCAGTAAGTTACAAATGCCAGAACAACAAGGAACAGACAAAACTCACGCCTTAGATTAGCAATCATCAGCCGAGGGAAGGGTGCAGGTTATCAATCTGTCCTCTATTCCTGCACCCTTCCCTCATATTTGCAGGCACAAGGGCAAGGTTTGACCTCTTTGAACCTACCCCTCTGTGCCAATCACAATCAAACAGGCTACCCTAACCAGAACTGAACTTGAGTCGCTTATTGTCAGGAAAAAGAACTTGAGAATGCAATAACCAAATACCGAGCAGACTACAAAAAGCTCAGGTTGCAGGTGCGGGATTGGAAGAGGGAACTCAAGAAAGTCAATATCCAAATCAGGATAGTGGAACTGAAACAAGATGGCAAAGGAGAAATGCAGGCATAGGGAAATCCAGGTGTCTTGGGTGATGGTCAGATGCACCTCTTGTGGCAAGGTCTGGCTCAGGGACAAGAATGACTTTTACAAGGATATGTCTTTCAGGGCTGGCGGACAGCCAGAGGGAATATAATGGAGATACCCAAGCGAGAGGACTGCATACATAGAGGTGTGTGCAAATACGACGACCCGATGTGCCCCTGCGATTGCGGGTATTTTGAGCAGTTGCACAAACCAGCAGAACTCAACTACCTGACTACAAAAGAGGCTGAGATGCCTCTTGATATAGCCCTCTTGCAAATTGCTATGGGGCTTGAGACCTGCAAGACCAAAGCAGAGGTGGTCAAGTTGTTAATGGATGCAGTTGAACTTGGGAGGCGAGGGAAATGAGTTGGACTAATGCGATGTGGGCAGTATCAGTTGCCTTTATCTTTTTAGTGATTGGAATGACAATCACCCATATCTCAGACAGATGGACTGATTTAGCAGATAAGACCATTCAGAACAACAGAACCTTGATGTGCGAGCCTGTCGTCTGCACTTGTCAATATACCTCTCCCTATTATTATGATAATCAATATTGGGACTGGAACAACACAATCTATGTCTCAAAAGGTAAATGAAATGAAACCTAAATGGTATTTCAGATTCTTGTCGTGGCTATTTGGCGATGGGCGGGGCAAGACTTAATGGCATTTTATCTGAGATGGCTACTGCCAGAGCCTTATCTGAAAGAAGACTTGCAGATTTTTGATGGGAACACCACCAGCATCAAACAGAACAAGGAATACTGGGAGAAATACCAGCATAGGAAAGTGAGATATTTCAAACTGGTTGAGGTCAAATTATAATGGCTTTCTATGACTCCAACGAGTATTACCAGTTGGTCGAGCAGTGCAAAATGTGCATCTCTGCAAACCGCCCAGATATGAAATTACAGATTGCCCTAATTGTCTGCCAGATGCTTGACAGCCAGGAGCTTGAAGACAAAATGAGAAAGGCAGTTGATGAGATGAGCAAATACTGCCAGAAATACCTGCAAAACCCCACCTTTAGGCGATTAGTCCATAAGAGGACTGCCCTGATGCAGAAAGAGCCTATCATATATTTTGGCGATGAGCCAAAGGGCGACTACTATGACTTTGACGAGGCTTTGGAAAAAGAGCTTACTGCCATAGATTTCAAGATAACCACTTTTCTTGGCAATGTTATGGCGTGGGTGCAGGAGCAGGAATCAATATGATTACAGCAAGAGAAATCCTCAACCAGCAGAGTTATGCTGACAAGGCTAAGATTATGGATTACTTAAAAAGTAATCCCTCAAGCAGAAAGATTTTCAGGACTGATTTCACCAAACCTTTCTTTGACGACCTTGCCAAAAGGCGAGATTCCAAGATTGAATCGCATATCGTGCTCACCACCTGGGGCTTTACAGGTTGCTTATCATTAAATACAAAAATTCTATTTGGTAAAAGGCTTAAAGATTACAAGCCAAACACAAAAATTAGGACTTTTTCTTATGATTATTGGACTGGTAAAATTGTGCCATCTGAATCAGTAATTATAGAAAGTGGTAAAAAAGAATTATTCCAAATACAGACAACAGATGGCAGAAAAGTTCAAGCATCAGCAGACCATAAATTCTTTAGAAAAAAAGGTAAGACTATTCAAGAGGTTAGGGTTTCAGACCTCAAAGTAGGCGACAAATTGGTGGTGTTCTGAATGAATCCTCGTGCTCCATTTTGGAATATCTTAGAAGATAAATTATTAAAAGAAAAATATTTCTCTTCTACTCGTGAAAATCTTTTGAGACTATTACCAAGACGAAATTGGTCTGCGATAAAGCATAGGGCAATCCGATTGAAAATAAAAAGAAATGACCTATTCAAATTTGAGGGTATAATAAAAAATACAAATATTAATAATCCTATGAAACTTCAAATTTCTCGGTTAAAAGTCCGTGCCTCAAATGTGAGAACGGGGATAGGATTAACAAGCAGGAAATATAATAGACTGAAATTGATTGCGATGTTAAAAAACAAATGTTATTATTGTGGTAAAACATTACAAAGCAATAAACTCCACATACATCACCTTGATATGAATAGAAAGAACAATTCTTTTTCAAACTTTGCTTTATTATGTCATTCTTGCCACGAGGCTTATCATAAGCAAATGGCACGGACACAATTCGCTATTATAGAATCAATAGAATCTGTCGGTTTTCACGAAACAAGAGACATCTCAACTCCAATTTGGCACAATTATCTTTTAGATAATTATATTATTACTCACAATTCTTATAAATCTTCGGCTGTTATTGAGATTGCGAGATTTATGGATAGCAATTTCTCTGCCGATAAGATAGCGTTTTCAAACCAGGAACTGCTTGACATAACAAAAGAACAGCAGGAAAAAGGATTCATACTCAGGGATGAAATCACGGAAGAATATGGCGTTGGCTCTGGCAGAATGCAGGCTTTCTTGCAGATGCAGGCTGAAACTCTTAGGAAAAAGCAAATCAGCTTTGGATATATCTCGCCAGAACTCAAGCCAATCGGCACTGAACATTATATCCTGCATACAATCGGGCATAATGATTTCAAGGCTGACAACAGGGGACAGCCACTTGAGCCTGTCTATGTCCTTGTTGGCGTGATGAACCCATCAACCCACAATTACCTGGGCGGGGTAATCATCAATATAGAGTGGAATAATCCTGTTTGGCGAGCCTACGACAAGAAAAAAGATGAATTTATGAAAAGAGTGCAGGATATGGATTTCGCCAAGCAGGATATGGAGCAACTCGCCCAGAAATGCTTTACAGACCCGCTTGCCAAGTTCGCCAAGACAAAATCAGACTGGCTCATCATAATCCAGAGAGTGCATCCCTCTCTCACAACCGAGGAGGGGCAGATGGTCTATGCGATGATTAAAATGATTGGCAGAATCAAAATGGGGCAGACAAATGGTGATTTTGAGCAGGAAAATGGAGAAGACAACCCTGATTAAAATCGCATTCGTGGTCTGCATCATCGCAAGCCTGTGCCTGGTGTTCTCTATCCTAAGCTATCCTGAGCAGAGAGTAAGGGATGAGATGATAAAGACCTGCCAGAGCAGAAATGGCACTTATATGGGTTATGGTGGTGGCACACTCTCCTGCTATGAGCAGGACAGAGGTATTGTGAATTATAAGGTCAATGTGTCCTACAAGTGGATTTAGCTACCCAGAGCCTTTCTTATCTGACTGCCTGCATAGCTAATCACCACGATTATCGCTATGCCCAATTCAATAATCGTCTTCTCAAAGCCGTATTTCTTGTAGCCCCATAGATAGAGAGCAGAATAGATTGCGAAAGCAATAAGCACCTGTGCCTGTGCCCAGACGAAATCCAACGCATTTGACAGCAGATTCCAGTCCTTATCCTCAATAGCCTCTGGGTGCGTGCTGTGCGTGGCGACCCAAGCCTTAATTAAAGTAGTTATCTTATTCATATTTCCACCTGCTTAGTTATTTTCTCTGCTCTTTTCCAGACGAATCTTATAATAATAATTATTAGGAACATCAGAAGATACCACAGACTGCCTGTGGCGTGGAACTGGAATCCAGCAAAGAACGCACCCACAATATAGATTATGCTCTCCAAGCTCCACAGAATAGTCTCCACCATATCTATCCTCTGGCTGACATTGAAATACTCAAACTGCTTTGGGGATTCTTTGACATCAATCATTTTGATGCAACCTCTTTATTCGCATCTTTGGCTGTGCCTATGCCACGCCAGAGAAAATCAACATACGCCTCAGTCAAGGACAGCTTGCGTATGACCTGCTTGCCATCCTCGTCTATTTTTATCCTCGTGCAAGATTCCTTGATATATCTGTGTATCTCAACTGGAATCCTAAGAGAAACCCTGATTGTCTCTTCCATTTTGGCATACATTTGGTTCTGTTGTTTATATACTTTTGGCAAAATGTATGTCGTTGTATGCCAATGACCGCAATAGATATTTATAATCCTCTATCCCCAATAGGGATTGGCTCTCAAGCGAGAGACTAAAAAAGCCAAAAGGTGATATAAATGGCGTATTCAGCCACATATACCACGAGTGACTTTTCCGCAATGATTGTGGACTTGCTGGGCACTGGTCTATTCCAGGTTCTCCAGTTTGTCGCCATAATCGTGCTGATAGCAATCGTGATTTACCTGATGAACCAGGTAAAGAAGTCGGGCATCAAGTTGAAGTGATTGGGGGCTAAAAAATGGTCTATACACCCAATTACACAACGAGTGACTTCTCCGCACTGATAGTTGATGTGCTGGGCACAGCCTTATTCCAGGTTGTCCAGTTCGTAGCACTGATTGTTCTTATAGCAATCGTGTTCTATCTGTGGGGAAGGCTCAAGCAGGTAGGCTTGAAAGTATAAGCCCAGGATATTTTTTATTTTTCTTTTCCTTTCATTTCATATATTTCTGAGCATAACATTTAAATACTCAATCACCCAGATTCCACAGGTGAGGAGAGAAAATTGGTGAGGATAACTGGGATTGCTCTGATTCTGGCATTTATGATGCTCATTTGCAGTTCTCTTGCTCTCGCTGACCAGACGACAAATACAATCTCAATACCTCTTGGTTATGGCACTTCCATTCCTGCCAACACTTCTGTATTCGCCACTTACAATATCAACCCACCAGACAATATCCAGAAAGTCCTCTATGCGATATTAGACCTGCAAGGCGATTATCAAGCCAACAGCAATCTTGTGGCAATGGTGAATTTATCTGGTGTCGTGAGCAACTGCACACCAAATGTCGTTGCTACTCCTGCCTATAATGTCACCAATTACAAGGTTGAATTTACCTGCCCGCAGGCTTTTGGTAATTTCACAGGCGGTAATGTCTCATTTGGATTCAGGAGCAGTAAGGCGACCACCAATACCTTTGGCACTCTTGTCTTGACCTATTATAACAATCCACACGCATCAGTAGCCCTATCAGGCACAGAATATCAAGTCGGAGATGTAGTCAAGCCTTTCCTGCAACTCAGCCAGAACAACCTGCCACTTAATAATGCCACCTGCCAACTCAATATCTATTACCCGAACAGCACTTTATGGCAGACCAGTCAGTCTATGGTCTATCAGAACGGCTCAAATGGTCTGTATTGGTGGCAGGGAGTAGCCCCGAATGTTACTGGCGTGTATATGGTTGATGCCCTATGCCAGTATTATTATGACATCTCGTGGGCTTTTTCACAGGGAGATTCTACAAATTATCCGACCAATATAAATGCCTCTACTGGCTCTTTTCTTGGGTCGGGCTTTGCCCTGAATGATTTTCAGGATGGGCTTTTCACGACTACAAATATGATTGGTGGCGTGTCGGTTGTTACTTTTGACTATAACTTCACAAATCTCCTGCCCCTAAATACTTCAAATGCGATTCTTTACTATATGGGTGAGGCGGATTCTGGGACATCGCCAGTCCTGACCTTTCAGGTATATAACTGGACTTCTGGCACTTGGAAGACCTTGCCGAATACCATAACCCTTACAGGAAATGGGCAGACTTTTCCGACTGGTGCAACCGACCAACTTGTTACAAATACTATTGACCTGCACGGAATGGTTAATAACCAGACAAACATAATCAGGCTGAAGGTGACTTCGGCTGGCTCTGGAACACACGAGATATTCACCAACTGGCAGGCAATCGCTTTCCTCAATCCAACACAGCAGTATCTTGATAATGTCAGGGGTGGTGGAGAATTGCATATAACAACAACTTCTATAACGCAGGTCAATCTCCTCAACCAGATTCTTGCTTATCTGCAAAACACGATATATCCATACTTGCAATCAATTTTCAACTTGATACTTGGAAATCAAGTTTTATTAAACACAACAATCAACATCACCAACAGCACTTACATAAACACCCAGCAACTCATCAACTTATCTCAGATTATTAATTCAAGAGACCAGAATATCAGCTTGCAAATCGGCAATCTGTCCTATAATATCAGCCAGCAGTTCAATACCACTTTTGGGCTGATTAAGGCTATAAACATAACAGGCTCGTCTTATAATGATACCCTGCTTATGGCAATCCTCAATCAGATTAGTGCAACCCTGAATCAGACCCAACTGCAACTCTTAGGAGTGAATACCACGCTGAACAGCAATATCCTGAGCATAAACCAGAGCCTCGGCAATCAGATTACACTTAATCATAACACCACCAATAACCTGATACTTGCCCTGAACTCAACAACCCAGGCAAACTTCAACGCAGTCAATTCTTATCTTGCCAACCTCACTTTGCAAATCGGCAATAACCAGAACATAACGCAAGCTAATATCACACAACTCCTTAATCTTATGCTGGCTCTGAATACCTCTACACAGCAGGGCATTACAAACCTCAACCTGACTATGCTCAACCAGTTCAACACCACCAACACGCTTATGCAGGCAATAAACCAGAGCATCATCACGCAGATAAACAACCTGAATACTTCCATTACTGGCAACTTCAATAACCTGAACGCCAACCTTTCTGTGATAACAAATTCCCTGAGCCAAATCAATTCTGGCATCAGTTCCCTCAACGCAAGCATCCTTAGCTTAAATGCAACCTCGCTGGCGAACTACAACAACCTGCAAGCGTATCTCAATACCCTCTATGCCCAGGCGAGCCTGAACCACAACATCACTCAGCAGAACATCACCCAGCTTAACAATCTGTTCCTGAGCCTGAACACCAGCCTCAGCAACCAGATTACAAACCTCGGCAACACAATCGCCAGCAACTTCACGACAACCTGGAACTTGATACAGAGCCTCAACATTACTGCCAATCTTACTGCAATAATCAACAGCCTCAGCCAGATAAGCACCAACATCAATTCGCTGAACACGACTATGCTCAGTATGAACTCAACCTGCCAGAGCAATTATCTCAGCCTGCAATCCTATATCAATAGCCTCTCCAATCAGGTCAGCCTCAATCAGAACATAACCCAGCAGAACATATCACAGCTATCCACGCTGATTCTGGCACTCAATACCTCAACCACCCAGAACATAAACGCCCTGAACCAGAGCATCGCCATTCAATTCCTGACAGACCAAAACTTGATTAATGCTATAAATCAATCCATTACCTCCCAGATTGCCAGCCTCAACACTACTATGGCTGGCAATTTTAATTATACCTGGTCGCTGATACAGAGCTTAAATATCAATGCCAACATATCTGCTATAATGAACTCTCTCAGCCAAATCAATTCTGGCATAGGGTCGCTGAACCAGAGCATAATCAGCCTAAACGCCACGACCCAGACAAACTACAATAATCTGCAAGCCTATCTGAATACTCTCTATGCACAGGCAAGCCTAAACCATAACATCACCCAGCAGAACATAACCCAACTCACTAACTTGTATCTGAGC
>Ga0209777_10004065_pt1 | contig 17542 bp, 18 predicted proteins | sample FrelakmetHBP12HB_FD_187147 | JGI IMG/M metagenome (GOLD analysis project Ga0209777, IMG submission 187147) | Freshwater lake sediment microbial communities from the University of Notre Dame, USA, for methane emissions studies -HBP12 HB (SPAdes)... | ecosystem: Environmental > Aquatic >...
CTGTGGAGAGCGATGGTTCAGCTGGCGCTCATTCTGGAATGGACGAAAAATTTATTGAGATAGGTTCATAGTCAAAATGCTTTCTGAAAACCAAGCGAAACATCATGACAAATTTTCCACCGATGGAAAAGAAATTGAAAAAATCGAAACCAATATATTCCCTCTATCAGTTCATGGAAAAAACGCAGGTTTGGTTGATAGTGATGGAAAAGAAACTGATTTCTTCAGGTCTCTATTAGAAGAGCTTATAAAAAAAGAACCTCCCAAAGGATGGCAATTGATTATTCTTGATCCGGCTTCCCGATTTGCGGGGCCGGAATCGGAAAAAGATAACGCCATCGCTACTGCACTCATCGCCTGTTTGGAGAAAATTTCCGATAGCCTGAAGGGAAGGCCGACTATCATGCTATCACACCACAAGAGCAAGGCGGCAACAAAAGAAGATAGTGGGCAAACCGCCGCTAGAGGATCAAGCGCTCTCACTGATGGGGCAAGATGGCAATCCAATCTTACAAAAGATACAGATGAAACTGTCACACTTTTCCAGATAACCAAAACAAACTTCACCGCAATTCCCAGCATCTTCAAGATAAAAAAAGATGATTATGGCGTCCCATTTTTTGATGGATGGGTTAAAAATAACGAAGAAGAGAAAGGAAGTCCTCAGGGGCGGGTTATAGGAAAAGCAAAAAAATGAACCAAGAAAATAAAAATATAATTTCTGAATACTTAGAAAGCTCTTGTTTAGATCAAAACAAAAGAACAATTGTTTTCGAAGAAACGAGCGACTGGATCCAAGAAAGACTTGTAGAAGAAGAATTTCAAGCGTGGGCCGGAGACGAAGGGCGGGCCGCGCAAAAAATAAGAGCTCTTTCTCAAGAACAGCTAGAACAATTCAACAAAGAAATAATCGATCAATCTGGCACTAGAAAACTTAGTGAAAATTTTTATGTAATTGACTCCAACGACGTTGACGCAGTAATCAATCAAATAATTTCCGAGAAAGGTGCATGTAAGCTGCCTTCGGCGTTATATGACAATATCAATCCTTCGGAAGAATTCGGCGTTAGTAGATTTATCGCTGACCGGGTTGCTCGCTTAGGTGGCCTTTTGAATAAAGCTGAGGTTATTGATAACGGTGAAAGGGCTTATAAAATCAGTGCCACTGACGAGCTGAACCAGACCAGCAGACTTTCATTTGAATATCGGTTTACAGCGGGCGACGAAGCCTCGGCTAACGAGATCGCTAACCACCTCGTACAACAATTGAATGGCATTATGCGAAAGATTTGGCTAGCTGCTTGGAAAATTGGAGGTGACAAAAAGAAAACGGTATTCGGAGTTTCGATCCTGCAACTTTTGCGCGCATGCAACCCAGGGAGGGAGAGTAACTTTGGCGCTGGCGAGATAGAACAGTTTTATCAAACCTTGAAATCTATGGAGCCTGCACATTTTATATTGGAAAAAAATATTGGTCCAAAAAATAAAAAAGGCCGTTTTGTTGAAGATACAATAAAATATAACATTTCTTTATTGAAGGTGATTGCAGAGAAAGGAGAGAAAAATAAAACGCCGGATAGTGTATTAATACACCTTTTTGATGTTTCTCCATTTCCTGCGAAGGAAAAAACAAAATATGTAGGAATGCCTGTTAAGAGAAAAACATTAGAACTGCACGCGAAGGACGTGTCTTTTGCTATGTGGCTTCAAACACGAATCAACCAACTATGTGCCGGGGGGGAAAAAAAGAAAGATATTAAATATTATGATTTTCCGCGTTCGGTTCTTATCGAAGCTGCTAACCTGCAAAAAACTGATGCTTCAAACTCTCGTATGGCAAACAAAATATTGCTAAAAAAACTCAGCGAGTGCAAACAGGCGGGAATCCTCTCTAAAACTCCAGTCAAAATAAAAGACCCCGTTCAATTGTGCTGGATTTGAAAAAAGTAGTCGATTTCTCAGGATTGTTATGTTCATTGAGCGAGTTACGGGTTTTCATTTACGCTTTTACGGGGTTTCATTTACGCTTTTACGGGGTTTTGATTACATCTTACGATCTCAAATAGCCAAAACTTTAGGGACTTACAGTCAAGGATTTTCCTCTAAAGTAGTAAAGACGTTAAGTAGTTACTACGCGTAGCGATCACGGAGTGCTTTCGCATCCGCTTCGCCACTTGTAAAAAAGAGAGAAAGAAAGGCGGGGAAGCCCCTGTCACCCCAAGCCATTCAAAAAGAGAACTTCCGTAACGAATTAATTCAAATATATTTTATAATTGAAAATGAAATAATAAGAGCTGTTTTATGAACTTGCGGCAAGCCAAAGAGCACTTTAAGATTAATAAACGAATCAATGAAATCAAAGCCACTCAAGTGACATGTAAAAATGGAAAACTTGAATTCCATCCGCTGACGCCGGAAGCCGAAGCCGAGCTGGCTACATTGGAAGATCGGCTTGCAGATACGTTAGATAAGCATGAAAGGAATCTATTTGAACCCGCTGAAGAATGTAAGCCTGAGGCGCAGGAACAGCTCCGCAACGAAGTCTTTGACATGATCCGGAGGCTTCCTAAGGGGGCTTTGGCCGCGATTCTGGATCGGATCGTCTTAACTAATCAAAATCCCATAGGAGCATAATATGGCCCCGCCAAAAGGTAATAAATACGCAGTAGGAAATAATGGTGGTGTACCTAAAACATACACCAAAGAATGGCTCGAAAAGGAAGCACAAGCCTTTCTCGACTGGATGGAGTTGCCAGATTCTATTTTTTTCAAAAGCTTCGCTATTGAGCGCGGGTATTCGCCTCAAAGACTTACGGAATTCGCGGATCAATCAAATGTGTTCGCGGAAGTTTTAAAAAGAGCTAAGGGTTGGCAAGAGAGTAAGTTGGTTAAAGGTGGCTTGCGGAAGGAGTACGATAGCTCGATCACGAAATTCGTTTTGGTCAATCACCACGGATACAAAGAGAAGTCCGAAATATCGGGCGATCAGACGAATCCGCTGGCGGTTGTGCTCGAGAAAATTGCTGCTCAGAACGCTGCGCCTCTTAATCCGGATTAGGCTGCATTCGATAAGTTCCATCCGCAATCGAATGGGATGAATTTTTTTTAATGACAGCATGTTCATGCGAACAGAATATTTTAGAAGTTTGCCGCATTAAGCGCTTTTGCAGTCACCTGAAAGGGAGCGCCTGTTTCGTGTTTTGCCTTTGCAAGCATTTCTGGGCGAATTTCTTTATACAGTTCGACAAGTTCGGTGTCCTTAAAACGTTCGCAGAAAAACAAACGTATGTAGGGCTCTTGGGAGGGAACGATCGGGGTTTTGCTTTTTTCCCATTTCAAAATAGTGACATGGGACACACCTAAACTTTTACCAAGCTCGGTTGTCGTCATATCAAGAAACTTTCGCATGAAACGTATTTCTCGGCCCGTTAATGGATATGGCTTGTGGATTAATCCTTTAAACACGAATCGTTGCAGGGCGGACAGATTGATATCGATTACCCATTCACCCAACATCTTTTTCATGGGACAATCGATGAGTTCAATCGGGAATCCGAGTCCTTCATAAATAAATGTTTCTTTTTTTGTTTCCATAAGTCCTTCTATCTACGTTTTGGCAACTTAAATACGGTTATAATTATCATTTTTTCTAAGAATGAAACGATAATTCTAACTGCTTCTAAATCTTTCGTTTTTCCTTCAATCGCATATTTCCATGTTTGGTGTGCATTGTCGAACTGTGTTTTCCCTCTTTCATGTCTTCCGGTTTTTAGAACGTGGATTATGTCCTGTAAATCTATACCGTCGTTTTTCTGCTCCTCAGCGGCGTGTCTTGTGATAACAAAGGTCTCGTTTTTGATGTGCTTTAATATTTCCGCTTTGATTCTTATGTCGTCCCACTCGTTCGCTATCATGCCCGTCTCTCCAATGCTTTATTGTAACATGTCTACAATTTAATAATAAATATAAAATATAAATCCCTTATAATTAGCTTCTAAAGAAAAGACATAAAAGGTTAAGTTACATTTTACGATTCTTTAGCACTCTATAAACTGTTGCCTCGCCGATCCCCAGCTTCTCGGCAAGTTTCTTTCGTGTCAGACGAGTATCGGACAGTCTAAGAACCTCATTGACGATTTCGGGATCGAGCGGCTGACGGCCCTTATATTTGCCTTCCGCCTTCGCTTTGGCTATGCCTTCACGTTGACGCTCTAGCATAACTTCCCGTTCAAATTGAGCGATCGCCCCTAATGTGGTCAGCAACAGCTTGCCGGTTGGTGTTGCTGTATCCATTCCGAGGTTCAGGATTCGCAACGAGACTTTCTTTTTCTCAAGAGCTTTGACGATTGCCAATAGATCGGCAGTGGATCGGGCTAACCTATCCAGTTTTGTGACGACTAACACATCGCCGTCATTGCAAAAATCGATCGCGGTTTTCAATTTCGGTCTGTCTTTTACCGAGGAAACCTGTTCGCTAAGGATGTTGTTGCATCCAGCGGCGTTCAGTTCTTTTATTTGCGCTTCGAGTCCTGCGATCTGGTCATCGGTTGAGGTTCTTGCATAGCCTAAAATCATTTCACTCTCAATTGGGTTTATATCGTGATAGAGCGACTATCTTACGCCGAGAGACGTATTTATGTGATAGCGTTTTTTGGTCTATCGCTGGGCCTTGGTCTATTGATTGGAGTTTTCATCCACACAAGCAAATTTTTTTAACAAACAATTCATTTATAAAGACCTGACGTTGTTTTTGTTGTTATAATCGCCACACAAACAAAAGGTGATTACATTGAAATCTTTAGCAATAAGCAAATCAAACCTGTCGGCTATTAATGACGAGCCCAGTCAGCGACCCGAAGTGCCCGAGCTTCTTGACGCGCCCGCAAAAGCATCGCAACTTAGCAAATCCGGTCAAAGGCGGCTGAGAACAGAAACTCCGTCGCACCAAAATCCGCATATTTTGTTAGCTCTGGCGGCACAAAATGAACCCGTTGATCAAGAGTATGTTGATATTTTTATGAAGTACAACGGCAAAGTGGCAACTGCTATTTATAATAAAGATTACCACGCTGTTGAGCTGCTATTGAAACATGGTGTGGATCCGAATGCTGGGACATTGGTCGCCGCTATATCAATTAAAGAGATTCGCTATGTCGAATTGTTATTCAAATATGGTGCAAACCCAAACGTCGATCGAGCAAACCCAAATAGCGACGCACTAACTACGGCAGTATTAACAAATGATATTCGGTTTGTCGAGTTATTGCTTCAGCATGGAGCAGACCCTAAAATGGGAAGTCACCTTGGATGCGACAGGAATCGTACGTATGTAAATACTGGGATGTCCCCCCTAGAGGCGGCAGTAAAAAACAAGAATATAACTATTGCTATTCTATTGCTTAAGTCTGGCGCCGACCCTGCTTACCCAAGAAGAGAAGAATTTGAACGCCTAAAAAACGGGCGCGTGCGCCTTATTAATAAACCGACCAATCTAATTGGAATGGTTTTAGAAAATAGAGATTACGCCATGTTAAAGGCGTTCGTTCAGTTCGGAGCTAATTTTAATACCCCTTGCTTTCGCCATGGTGTTAAACCACTCCGGGCGGCTTTAGACATGAAGGACACCGAGGCTGTGAGAATATTGCTCGAAGCCGGCGCGATGTCCTAATGCTAGATTAATACGGCGAAAATACCTCCGATTCTGGAACTAAAATTAATTTTTACCTGCTATAATTGAGGCATATAAAACAGGTGATAATATGCCCCAAATTCAGGTTCTTCCACAGCAACCATCTCCTCTCGAACAACTCATGCCCTATGTATCGCAAGCAATCGGCGATATCGGCCAAGGTGTTCAACAGCGGTTTGAGAACAAGAGCGATGAAAAAGTAATCAACGCCATGTTCGCGCCGGATTTGTCGCCGATGCAAAGAATCGAACTCTCATTGAAACTGTCTCCCAAGCGCCGGGAGGCTTTTTATTCAGCGATCCGCGCCTCGACCGAAGGTGAGCAGTTCGGATTCCAGAAGGAACGTGAAAAACGGCTCGCTCATGCTGATGTACTGGGCGGGTATGATAAGAGAATCTCCCAAATCAATGCAGACCTGAAGAATCCTGACACTAAAAGAGACGAACGTAAACGCATAAGCGAATTAAAAGAAAAACTCGTTCGGGAACAGGCGAGTAATCGTGCTCGTTTACGTGGTGGCAAGGAGCCGGTTTTTAAATATCTGGAAATGCAAGACACACAGCCGGAAGCGGAGGCTCCAACGACCCGGCCCATTCAGGCCAAAGCATTCGAATCAGTTCGTCAAAATCCGGAAGAGATTCCGTATAAACAGCCATCACCGGAAATTCCAGCTCAACGAAAAACAAAGTGGAACCCCAAAGACCCGAAGCATATCGCTCGCCGGGAAATGCTATTGAAGCAAGCCGGTGGTGACCGCGCCAAGGCAAATCAATTGCTGGCCCAGGAGTTTGACAAGTGAGCGCTGAACCGAATTTCTTTGATGATCTCCCAGCGGCTCCACAACCAATGAGCAGCGGTACCGACCTCGATTTCTTCTCTGATATGTCAGAGCCTCAAGCTACGGCTGAAAAGCCCAAAAGTGTCTGGGACAGCTTCGGCCAAGGATTGGTCTATCAAATGCAATCCGGTGGCCCGGCGGGCGCGCCGTCGCTCAGCCCAGAACAGTCTAAAAAAGTGGGCGTTGAAGCTGGAACGGCTCTCGCAGTTGGTGAGGTATTTGCTCCAATAAGAGCCCTCGCTATATCTTCCCGATTCGCCCCCGGAATGCTCGATGCTCTCACACGCCTCACACAGGCAGGCGTTACCGGTGCGGCGGTTCCAACGGTTGAATCGCTCGTCGAAACCGGGGAATTGCCCAGCAAAGAAGAGTTACTCAAAGAGGGCGCAATCTGGATGGGGATCGATGCAGCCTTGCAATTGCTCCATGCTGGAACATCGGCTACACGAACGATCAACGCTTTGGCATCTGAGAATGGTATTTCACGCCGAGAGACGATTCGACGGATCTGGGAAGGCGCCAAGAATTACTACGGATGGAATGAGCCTAAAATTGATCCACAGACAGGCGCGGCCATCATTATGCCTGAGCAGATCGAGGCAATGGAAAGTCTGGTTAAAAAGAATCCCGAAGTTATCCAGAGTGAAGTAGTACAGCCAGCCGAACCCGCGCCGGCAGCCACAGCCCCCACAGAAACCGCCGTCGATTTCTTTGAACCGGCTGCCGAAGAGAAGCTCCCTGCACCGGAAGTTAAAACAAAGCCGTCAAAGCCACAATACAAGATCGAATATCAGCCCTATCAAATATCTAATAATCGCCAGCAAAAGCAGGACGTCGAAGGAAATATATATTTTATGGGCGATTCGAGGGTTTTGGGTGTGCGTAAATTGGAAAAATCCGACGAAGACGGGAATAAATATATTGTGGATCACCCGAATACCGGGCTCAGAATGGCCGGAGTCGAAACAAAAACTGAAGCGAACGATATTGCTAAATGGGTTCTGGATAACGCGATCACGGATATTAATAAATTTGTTTCTGATGATCCGAATGTAATCGCTCAAGGCATCGACAAAGATAAATTCTCCCAGTATTTGTCCCAGCTCAAAGAAGAGAAAAAAGCAAAAAAGATCAAGCCGGAGCTCAGAGAGTCACAAGAGAGAAAAATATTGCCAGCAGAAGAGCTGGAAAAGGAGCGAGATGAAGCGGCCAGAACTAAGCCGACGTCTCAAACCGATTTTACCAATCGAAAACTGGCAGAGCAAAAAGCGTTTATCCTCGACAAGGTGAATGACGCGATCGAGAATCCAACGAACCGGAAGCAGGTCATAATCAACGTTCCGGATGACGGTGTTTTTCGAGTAAATAATAACCCAGAAAATCTCGAGGATTTTAAGAAACGGGTTCAGAAACGATGGCCCGGCAAGTCTGTGAAAGCGGTCAAGTCACCCACAAAAGTTGCTGTCGATTTTTTCGAGCCTATCCCAGAAGAAAAAGAGGCTGCACCTCAACTCACCGAGCAGCAGATCCGCAATCGGAAAATCGCCCAGGCCCGGATAGAGAAAATTCAGAAGCAACGGGTGATTGAGGCACAGGGAAGAAAAGAACGCGCTGAACGGGAGCGCCGCGTCGCATTCAAAGCTCTTGGTATCGAAAAGCAATCTGAAGCCGTCAAAGAGGTTGGCGACATAATCCCACAGAATGAAGACACGCAACAAGCCGAAATTCTGGAAGAAGAGAGCCTCGATCCAGAAACCGCTCGAAGAATGCAGGCATTTGCCGAAATGCGCCTGCTAAAAGACGAGATTTCAACCAAGCTAAAAGGCATTTGGAGCAGGATCGATGTAGAGGCTCCTTTTAAAGCTGTGGGCGCATCGAAAACTGGCAGAGCAGTCAAACTATACTACGACACAAAGAATGCGTATCTAGAGGAAGCTAGAGGCCTGATTAAAAAGCTGGATTCGCTCAGTCTCACAAAAGAGCAACGATGGGACGCATTCCTTGCAGCAGAAACGGAAAATGTGCCATCGGATCCTCAAATCGCAGCCGGTCGAAAACTATTCCGTGAATATTTCGATCAATCGTTCGCCAAATATGAATCTGAGGGCGGTTTGTCTTTACCGTGGCCCGATTCAGCGATTGCTCGTCTGGAGCAGCGTATCGTTGACCTGCAAACGAAACTCACGGCTCCCAATATTGTGAAACACGCTCTGGGACAAGTAGAGAAAGAGATTGCGGATATAGGAAAAGAGATCGCTATTCTGCGGAAATTGAAGTACGTGCCCAAGACCGTCCCGTTAATTACCCAAGCTCTAGCTGATGCCTTGTCTGAAATAGATCCGAAAGGCGCTTCTCGGCTTGCCATTCACGCTCATAGAATCCGGAAATCAGGTGCCCTGGCTGATTGGATAAAAGAAGAGCCACTGATCAAAGAGGTTCTCGATCCGCTCGACTTCGTGCGTGATTATGCCCAGCGTAAAGGGAACGATATCGCGTTGCTACGGATCATCAAGAGCGCCGAATCCGAAGGGCTGGCATCGAAAGGGGAAAAGCTCGGCTATAAAATGGATCCGATCAAGTTTCCTGCTCTCGCCGGATACAATGTCCACCCGGCTCTTTTCGAATACCTTACCAACTTAGCCAATCCGATCCCCTTCAATACTTATGACAAAATAAGCCGATGGGCGAAAGGCACGATTGTTTTTGATCCGAGCTATTTCATCGGGGTCCTTCTGCCATATTTCCGAACACTCGTTCAATCCCCAGCCACACTTGCCAAGTTGCCTAAATACTGGCGCAAAGCACTGGCCGATTTCCTGGACGCGACGCCTGCTTATGTGGAGGCGATCGAAAACGGTCTGGCATCGACGCCATTCCCGGAAACAGGCGATTTTAGAACGTGGGTAGAGAAAGCCAAAATGGGCCCGGCCTCGCCTATTGAGATGCTGACCAACACATTGTTCACGAAAGACGGCCTGAAAAATCTGGCCAACCAAATCGGAAATTTCACATGGACGATCGAGCGGATCGGTCGCCTCGCTTACTACAACATGCTCCTGGACAAGGGCTTTTCTGTGCAGGACGCTGCCAAGCTAGCTGCTGAAAATTTCCTCGACTACAACAAACTGCCGGCCAAAACGCGCCGGTGGATGAGCAGGATATTCTTCGCGCCTGCCTTCCAAATGCTCTCCATAATAAACGATTCTCTATTGCTCTATTCCCCGGCCAAACTTGCCAAAGACCTGATCGCCGATCCCAAGAGCTTCAAATCCGATAGGATCAATAAGGAACGTGTAGGGCTCCTGATCGGGACGGCTTTAGTGCTAATCGGCATTGAGGAAATGTACCGGCGATTCGGGTTCAAGAGAGATGAGTTCGGGACACGATATGTTGCGGATTACATCGATGAGGACGGCAAAGAAAAAGAGCTCGTAATTGTACCCAGCCATCCGCTCAATGTCAGCTTGAGATGGATTAACACATTCTGGCGCGGTTTTGGGCCCGGGGAATCCTCGCCTCTGCAAAAGATCTGGGGGCGAGCCTCGGGACAGCTCGGACCGGTTCCGTCCTTCATTGTGGAAATCGCTAACAACAAGAATAGGGAAGGAAAGCAGATCTGGGATCCAGTTGGCGATTCGACCTATACGGCCATGAAAAAAGTTTCTCTATACGCTCTCGGGAAGATCGAGCCCTTTATCGTGAGCAAATTCCACACGCCGGAGCAGCGCAAAGCCGCTAAAGCCAAAATGCGCGAGGCGTTCGGCTATCTGGACTACGTGCTTGATTCCATAGAGTTTTTCTACGACCGAAAGCCGGAATATGAACGAGACAAGGCTAAAATCAAGTATTTGCGCGGGAAGCTGTCCCATCTGAGACGCGAAGGCGAACCGGATGAAGCGACCGAGGATCGCTATCACAAGGCGATCGACGCGATTCGGGAAAGGGGCTGAATATGTTCAGAAAAACATCTAGAACGGGTTGTCGATCTGAAGCTCGATTCCACCAGGCAGGTCGTCCAAGAAAATATTTCCTGTGGTTTTATCCGGACAAGGCAACCCTTTAATCAGGCCTTTTGTTATTTCATCTGCTGTTTCAGCCAGATTTTTGCGCATTGTCCTGTCGGCCATAGATCCTTGTTGGCCGCCCCATCCATTAGACCAAGTTATTCCAACAAGAAGTTTTCCATCCCGAGTTCTATTTAATCGCACCGTCGCATTTTCAGGCATACCATCAGGCCCGCAACTGGATCTGATAAACAAATATGCATCAACCCCTTGTTTTTTAAGTCTATCGAAGTCCTGCTCCGATGATACCTCCAGTTCGTTCATATTAAGTCTCGTAAATAAACTGGAAGATTGTTGGGTGTCATAAACATTATACCCTCTGGCCGCCAAATTCATGGCAATGGCATCTCCAAGCAATCCGCCTGATGGATTCATTGCTATAGAGTGAATTTCGCACTTCTCCATAAGATGGCTGGATGAAGAAACATATGACATTTTTGACGATGAGCACCCACAGAAAGTCAATAGTATCGCCATGGATAATAGACGGAGTCGAAACATAAGATTCCCTTACTGCTTTGGCCTTCTTATCGCTTTATATCTAAATTATTAGCAAGATTGAGGATAAAGTCTCTCGGTTTGCTTTTTCAACTAATGATCTATGTCTCATAAAATCGAATGTTTTTTACATTTAAAAATAAAATATCAATTTTACAATAACTTTGTTTACTTCTTGAAATATCGATAGATGTTTATAATCGCAACGAATAATTAAACAAAGGAAATGTATGCAAGTTATTTTAAGAACAACAGATGAAGTGTCTTCAAAAGAAACAATAGAAGTATCGACAGTTCAAACTGAAAATGGTGTTAAAATTGCCGAGCGAGCGTCTAACCCAAAAGCAACTTTCAAAAAGTTCAAGGCAGAGAATAATCAGCCACTGAAAATAAATGATTGTTCTAGCCCTGCGGCAATAATGCAGGCTGGATGCAATGCGGTTTGCAATTTGAACCAAGCTGTCATTCAAGCGATGAGAGTTGAATACACAACCTGGAATGGGATGGTTGCTCATATTGGGTATTATCCGGATGGAATGATCGTTACCACATTTAGTGCCCTGGGCATGCAACAGCATTGCTATCAAAATGGCTTTCTAATTGGGTATTCCGATATATGGAGCAGCGAAATAATTAACGGTGTTTCTTGTTTCGTGCATCATTATCCAGATGGCTCGCGTGTTTGTAGTAGCGATTTTCAACAGGTTATTATTAGTCCATAAAAGGAGAATCATGCAGTCCATACAAAGAATAGAAAACGTCGATATCAGTGACGATGGTGTCGAGCCTGTTGCTGTGACTGAAGAAACACGGGCGGCAATCAATCCGGAAGAATCGACAAAGGCAACGTATCGTAAATTTGCTGCTATGAATAATCTGCAATTGCAAGCGATGCCCGATGAGTTAATTGATATTCTCATTAAATACGGTAACAATTCTGATGGTATTCCTGCTCTTCTATATGCTGCTAAAATGGGTGATGTAGCTGCTGTAAAATTGTTAATTCAGCATGGGGCAGATCCTTTTACGAAAGATTCAAGATACACAGCTCTTCATTACTCACTGCTTTCAAAAAACATCCAGTTGGTAAAATTTTTTCTAGATAAGGGTATAGATCCTAATGTGGTGATTTTTAACGACTTGATTGGGTTTGAAGTATTAAAATCGAATGATATCAAAACATTTGAACTTCTTATTGATTACGGACTGAAACTGAAATCGGAGAATTTTTCACCTCAATCTCCATGGGATGTGCCCGCTTTAGCTTGCATAGGCTGTGGCAGTTTAGATTTGTTGAAACTCATTCTTTGTAATGGCGGAGACGTGCCACGAGATCCTTTGTGGAATGGAATAGATCCAGTCCTGTGGTTTGCTTTGACGCCCTGTCCAGGACGAGGAAAAGAGAAAGTTGAGTGTTTAAAATGGTTGGTTCAAGCTGGTATATTGAAAGCAAAAGATTTGCAAACGTCAGATGTAAACTTAGTTAATAATTTAGATCCCGAAATTTTAGAATATCTTGTTGATAACCAATATTTAAAAGTTAACCAAAAACTCAATTATGGCTGCAATCCCTATGACGGGTATCCTTTGCATGTCTGTTTATCGAGTCCGGAGACAGTTCGACTTCTTATCAAAAAGGGTGCGAATGTTAATGTAAAGACTAGCGGCGGCGAAACACCGCTGCATTATGCCGCTACTGTAAATGGTCCAAACCCTGAATACATTGAATCTATCAAAATCCTTTTGTCAAATGGAGCAGACATCAACTCCCGAGATAACACAGGCAGAACTCCACTTAAACTAGCAAGAGATCCCACAATTCGGCGGCTTTTAATTTCTTATGGGGCAATTGAATAGTTACGGAGCTATTTGAATCCGGCCGCTTCTCTATTTTCGGCACAATTTTGGCACAATTGCATTCAAAAACCAGCGGTTTCGCCAGGTGTTGTGCGATAGAAGCAGATAGTGCTAAACATTTAATCGTTATGTCGTTAAATTCATTGCAACGTTGTACGGTGTTGTGTGTGATGTGACTGTAAATCCCCCGGCTTCGGCCTCCGCTGGTTCGAGTCCAGCCACCCCCAATTCCTCTATAGAAATCAGTCTTATTTTGCGCTGCAAAATCATCGGTTTTTGAATCCTGAAAGGGGCTTCCATGGGACAGCAATTCTCAACATATCGTTTTTTGGGACATTGAAGAGCGATATTTTTTATTTACGGTACCAAATTCGAGGGCGAATTAAGTGGTCCTGTTTAAACGGGGAGCACTTTACTAAGCCGATTTGAATTGTCTGTAGTTGATTGTTCTTTATAATTATTAGACGATCTTTTATTTATAAAAACAGAATATCATTTGGTGGGTTTATGAGTAAGGCAAATTTTGGTTTAACGGCATTTTCTTTTGTCGCTTTATCAGGAGTGGCATTGGCGCAAGGGGTTGATGGAACAGCTCTTCCGGTGGAACTAGGTAAATTCAGAACCGAATTTGAGGGTGGATTTATCTATCCTCAATTTGCACAATTTAAGTTTGGTGATGTACGTGACACATTTCCTTCTTTGGGTGGAACGGTCATTCGCAATGCTTTCGATGATCGGCCATATGCCATTTCATATTATGCGGGCGCCCGCGAAGGTTTTCGGCTTCCTTGCACATTAAAAGACGGACCTCTTGAATTCAATCTTCGATTTGGCATTTACGACGCAAAACATCATTCCAGATTTAGTGAAAACGACGAAACTCCGGAAGTATACGTACCCTATATTGATGGCGTAGTTCGACCCGATTTGAATGGAGGCGCTGTTGTTGGTCTGTTTGCTAATAGTCTTCAAAAATTGCATCGCAAATTGTTTTCTTATGAGATTGAGGGCGGTCTTCGTGCCTGTTATTCGCCCAATAATTGGAAACTGATGCCCGGTATCTATTTCACATATCAAAGAATGCAGCAAAAAGATTATTTGAACACATCGGTTATTTCGGATCCCACTAGCATGACTCTTTCTGCACATATTAATTCGAATCAATATGATGCGGGACTAAACTTTCGATTTTCAAGTCCGTTGAGAACATTCTCTTGGCTTGGCGGTTTTTCTGTCGGTGCTGAATTTTCTGATGCTCGTTATCATGGCAGGCAGACGTTTGCAGGCAGTGTGTTTGATTTGCCGGAAGAACAACTCGCTGTGCGACACAATGATAATCATCACTGGGGCGTCAGCACAGCTCTTGAAACGGGGCTTGGCATTCTCTGCAATAGAAAAGTTTCGCTATCTATTCTTGGAAATGCTCGATACATTAGCAATTTTCCATATGTGAAATACCCTGTTCCGATCATTGATACCAACACCGTTACAGGACCTGCTAAATTGAAGTTCCAAGGACAATGGAGCTTTGGCGGTGATTTGAATATAAGTATCATTTTTTAAGGATACGATAAAAATTCGGATTGAAAAACTAACGAAATGGATGATCTTTTCGGGTAAATCAAATCGAAAAATTGCTCGAATACATTCGTTGAGATCTTTTGCATCTTTTGAGCCTGGCTTGATTTGGCCTTTTCAATATAGAGCCACCATCCGAAAATTAGACTCGAAGGCTTCTTACCATATTCTTCAAACACGAACTCCTAGCATTCTAATATTTAGTTGTTTGCGGTTTTTGAAATGAGATTTTTCAAGTGGTTTTTGGCAGGGATTACTTGGTAAGCTCTAGTTTTCTCGTGGAGTGCTCCCCGTTTAAACAGGACCACTTAATTTGCTTATGTCAACGGAGTGAAGGGGACAACGGTCTATTGAACCTTTTAAACCCTTCTCGAATAGGGTGTTAAAAATCTGCATGAACTTTTAAGCGCAGCAATGAATGAGTTTGGCGACTGTTTTAATCGTTGGATTTTTGCATCTCAAACTGTGATACAGAGTCGAACGAGGCATTTCGGCATTTTCTGCTAATTGCATCTTGTTGAGTGCTTGGATATGAGCCGAAAGAATCTCAATGGCTCCTTCGGGATCATTATCTTTCAAGCATTCCCAAAATGCCTGAGCAATGAGTTTTTCATTAGCGAGTGATTTAAAGGGATCATGCTTGGCCAGCTTAATGCTTTTTTTAAGGCGAAGCTTCGGTATATTGGCGGAGATTTTTTTTCGCCTGTGTAATGTCTTTGTTTTCGCCATTTTTATTCCCTCCCAGGAGAAGTAAAACATCATATTCGGCAAGATAGGTATAGTATATGCGTCTACCGTTTGCCCACTTTAATTCCCATATATAATCAGTCAAACGTTTGCAAGTGCCGAAATAGTCGTCACAAGCGATATGCAATAGACGTTGATCAATCTGCAATTTTGATTTAAGGGGTTGTTCGTTCAGCCACTCTTCAAATTCAGGTGTCTTGTGTAGCTCTGTCATCGCATCTTAAACGCTGATAATTTTATTGTACAATATATTGGACATAATCGAAAGATCATTTTTTGATTGGCATGGGACACTGGTGGGACGGCATTACCCTAAACTCGACTAATCTCCTCAACGCTTAACTATAAACATTTTAATGCAACACCATTATTATTAAAATGATAAGCATTGGTTTGCGTTATCAAACATTGGATTCAGACTGACTGTAAATCCCCCGGCTTCGGCCTCCGCTGGTTCGAGTCCACCCGCCCCCAATTCCCTGGACGGTCTTTGTATTCCATCATCGTTAAGAATGGTTCTCTCACTGTAAATGAGAGACTTCCGTCCTTCAGTTGCAGGTTCTGATACATTAAATCCAAAAGTTGACGTTTTTCGACCACTTCAGAACTCTTGAACAATTCCCAAGCGCGGGAAGAGAGGTTCATGACCAGGTTTGCGGAGATATAAAAGTTTTGGTCTGCTTTCTCATGGCGGCTCATCTGTTCGACGATTTTGGTTTGGCAGGCTTTATAAATGCCAATTTTTTTAAGGTACATCTTCTGGTCGATGAGCCTGTCCAGCTTATTGTCATAGTCGACCCTGAAAAATCTCTCTTTTTCAGGGTCGACTTTTTAGCTTTTCAAACACAACTTTCGTTTATATCTTTTCCTACGATATTTTTAGATGGAGGGCACTTCGATACAATTTTTTACGATTCCAACAGCCTTGCCCATTTCGTATGCCTCGTTCATTTTATCTGGGTGCTTTCGAATTTCTCCAGCTTCGTGAACGCCTAAACCACGAATAACACCAGCTAATTTTGCAAATTTCTGACATTTCAACCAAACACCGCTAAAATGCTTTATCCAATCTTCAATTTTTCTAATCACATTGTCAGTAAATTCGCTGTTTTCGCCTGATAACGAGGCAGCAGCTGTTAACAAATACACATCTCGAAACCTATGTGTTTGTTCAAGGTTCAATTTCCATGGGAATAGTGGATACGTACGATCTAACAATGTTTGCATTTGTCCACTTACTCCGCCAAAATAAACAGGAGCAGCAAAAACAATTACGTCTGCTTCGTGTATTTTTTTCACAAGTTCACTTGCGTCGTCTCGATGAACACATCTTTGTGTGTTTTGACAAGCATCACAACCTAAACAAAAGTTAATTTTCTTATCTCTCAGAGAAATTTTTTCTACTTTGTGTCCACTACTTATGGCCCCTCTAATAAATTCATCAGCGAGTATGTCAGTGTTGGAGTTATTGCGCAGACTTGTTGATATTACCAAAATTTTTTTACTCATAGTGCTTTCTATTGGTTTTTGATTTAGGACCTACCGATAAAATCGTATATTTCATCTGCAAATTTAAGATTTTTTAGCCTTAAGATACTATTAAAAAATTCGTTGAGTCTATTAGTCGCTTACATTTTCTCCAGTCAAAAGTTCTGAATGCGTCCACCCGCCCCCAATTTATCCTTCGCATATTTTCGTGATTGCTCCTAGCGCGTACGCAGTACAGCGCTTCGTCGCGATCGCAAAAATCTGCTGAAGGATAAATATGGGGGTGGAGCAATCCAACTGCTTGGCTTGCGTCTGGATGAGAAGTGAAGCGCGATGCAGTGCGTCCTGGGGTCCTCGAAGACGCTCCGTCTTTGGGGTGGGGATCGGCGGGCTGATGGAGACACACAATACGTCGAGCGACGTATTGTGTGCGAATCAGGAGTCCAGCCACCCCCAAATCTTCTATAGGATTCAGACTTGTTTTGCTTCGTGCAACGAATCGGTTTTAGGCGCCGAATGTGGCTCTCATGGGACAGCAATTCTCAACACATCCGCAAAATAGCAACGTCTTTTTAGTATTGCAGCTATAATCCTCGACTCTTCGATGCCTTTTGAACCGTTGGATTACACCCGATGCCAATAATCAAAGCTTCAGACCGACAGCAGTATAAAATCCCCATGCATATGAAAGGAAACGGTCTCAAAATAGTTTTATTGCTGTTTGAGGCCGTTTTCTTTCATGTGGGGTGCTAGATTCGTCTGGCTCTGTTATAATGATCTGGA
>Ga0209777_10004066_pt1 | contig 17534 bp, 14 predicted proteins | sample FrelakmetHBP12HB_FD_187147 | JGI IMG/M metagenome (GOLD analysis project Ga0209777, IMG submission 187147) | Freshwater lake sediment microbial communities from the University of Notre Dame, USA, for methane emissions studies -HBP12 HB (SPAdes)... | ecosystem: Environmental > Aquatic >...
TTCCTGAGGGACACCTTGCACCTTACGAACTACCAGGACGATGCGGGGTTCCCGGCCACCCTCAACGGCGTTCCAGGCAACGAAATATCCAACGGCTGGTCCTTCGCGGGGCAGAGCCCGATACCCGGCAACGACCGGACGGACTCTCTTTCCCCCGGCAGCGGCTCCCAGGGTACCACTTATGAATCCGAGAACGTCCAGAACCCCACGACGGGGCCCTTCAACACCGTTAACTACAACGGGACCTGCAAGATCGTGTACTCGGCCTTCGACCTGACCTATATCGTGCACGACAAGGACAGGGGAACGGCAGCGGCGGCCATCATGAAATGGCTCTACTCCGGCCTGACCTTGGAGCTCTCAACTTCGACAAAGAGCGTCGACGCGGGCGGGTCGGTCAACTACACCTTCACGATCAAGAACCACGGCTCCGGCAACAAGACCGTGAGGGACCTGTCGGTCGGTTCGGTGACGGACGGCTGGAACGCGGACATCACACCGACGGTGAGCTCGGGGGTCCCCTCGGTCATCCTTCATGGGTACCAGGCCCTGACCGGGAACCTCAGGGTCAAAGCCCCACTGAACGCACCGCCCAACGCCAAGGGGTCGGCCACACTGACCTTGGTCGTCAACGAGACCGGCGAGGTCCTTACCAATCACACCACGACCATCGTGAGGGTCACACCGAGGCTCAACCTGACCTTGTCCCCCAAGTGGCAACAAGGAGAGGCCGGGCAGAACTCCTCCTACATGGTCACGGTCCTCAACACGGGCAACATTAGGACCACAGTGAACCTGACCGTGAACGGGTCCATCGATACCTGGGCCTCCTTCGAGACCTCCTTTTTGACCTTGGAGCCGGGCAAGGAAGACGGGACGGTCCTGACCATCTCGGTGCCCCCGGAGGCCCAGGCGGCCAACTACACGCTTGATGTTATCGCTGAGGGCAAATACCAGAGCGTTACGACCAAGGCCACGGATATCGTGAACCTCACGGTCAAGCAGTTCCGCGAGCTCGAGATATCCAGCGTGCGCGCCCCTGACGGCGGGCGCGTCGACCCTGCCACGCCCAGCATCGAAGTTATAGTCGAGCTCAACAACAAGGGCAATGGCCGCGACAAGGTCCATGTGACCTTGTCAGCGACCTTCATCGGTGAGGAGAACTGGGGCTGGGGCGACAGCACCGTCAACCTGCCGGCCTTTGCAAAGAACTTCAAGACCAACCTCACCCTCGTCCTCTGGAACAAGGCCGACGGCGGAGTTTACAACATCACTGTGATGGCGACCTCCGAGGACGGAAAGGCCCAGGCCCAAAGTTACCTTATAGTGACAGTTCTGCGGCCGGACCTTTACCTCACGCAGGACGGCATCGTGCTAGATTACGACCTTGTGGTCGGCCAGGAGGCCTCCTTCGATGTCAAGGTCTTCAATGGAGGGCCGGTGGACTCTTTGGCCCCCAATATAACGGTCTATGACCGGTCCAACGAGAAGATCTATACCGGCAAGCTTTCCTCGGCCATCAAGGCCAACGGCTTCGAGGAGATAACGATAAAATGGACCCCGGTATACAAGGGGCCCGAGGAGCTCACCTTCGTGGTCAACGAGGGCAAGGCCATCATCGAGAACGCCTACGAGAACAATTCGATCACTCGCTCGTTCATAGTGTACCAGCCCAACCTGAAGGTCGAGGAGTCAGACATCCTGCTCTATGTGAACGGGCGTGAGATGAACACCATCACTAACGGTGACCAGGTATCTATAACGGTCCAGGTCCGCAACATGGATGCCTATTCGTACAAGGTCAAAGGAGCCGTGGTCGAGTTCTATGTCGACGGAGTAAGGATCGGCAACAGGACCTTGGACGTCTCGGCCTCGAACATAAACTATGCAAAGCAGGACTGGACGGCCACCAAAGGATCCCACGCGATACTAATAAAGGTCGACCCGGACAACAAGATAACCGAGCAGGACGAAGCGGACAACCAGGCGAGCAGGCAGGTCTCAGTAAGAGCAAAGCCTGTAGCGCCGCTCACGGTCGACCCGATGTTGATCCTCGGGGCCATCGTGCTGGCTGTTATCGTTCTGGTCGTCTATGGAATATCCCGCGGCGTCGTGCCCAGCCCGATCAGACCAAGCCGCGTCGAGCTCTCGGACAAGAACTACCGCTGCAACGAGTGCGGCAAGACGATCAAGCAGGGAACCAAATATTACCACTGCACCTGCGGTCGAAAGGCCCATACCAAGTGCGCAAAGCGGGCCGAGCTGTGCGAGTGCCTGCGCAGGGTAAGGATAGACGAATAGGTCGATGCAATAGTGTGCGAGGCACCGGCTCCGATGCCTCGCAATAACTTTTTATCGGGCAAGTGCTATGTCGAAGACGCTCACGCGACCGAAGGGAAATCAAGATGGCAACGATGCTTGTAGACCTGACACATAGTGAGGGCATACAGCCCAATTTCAGAGGGGACGACGGTCTTTCGATCCTGATAAAGGCCCTCGAGGATGAAGGGGTTGTCGTCGGCCGGATCTCCAAGCGGTCCGATTTCAGCTTCGACCACTTCAAGGCAGCGGACGTCCTGATGATCGCCTACCCGACCGAACGGTTCACTGAAAAAGAGATCGAGAACGTCGTGGACTACGTCCAAAGCGGCGGCTCCTTGTTCCTGACGGCCGAGTGGGGAAATCTGAAAGAGAACGTGGACTACCTCAATGCCATCTCCCAGCACTTTGGCATCATCTTCAACAAGGACAGGATCGCCGACTCAAAAGAGTCCTTCGAGGAAGAGATAAAGATGTTCGACGAGGTCATCAAACGCGAGCCTAGGCCCCAGTTCCCGAGGATAACGGAGTTCGCCAACCATCCCATCAACCAGGGCATCGAGGAGATCGGCCACTTCTCGGGATGCTCGTTGAAGGCCCCGGAGGATAGCGCCCTGGCCTGGTCGTCGCCCACGAGCTTTGGTGACGAGGATGCCGACAGCGAGCTTGACCCTGGCGAGGTCGTAGGGCACCTTATAACTGCGGCCCACCCCCACAGCAGCGGGGGCCGTATCGTGGCCTACGGCGACACGAGCATCCTGACGAACAAGTACATCAACCGGGCCGACAGCAAGGCCTTCGTCATCAATACGATAAAATGGCTATGCAAGCTGATCTAGGCCTTCTTGCGCAAGTATGATATTTTAATTGTCGAAAGGTTCTTATTACCCCACCATATAGAGGTCTTGCCCACACGGGTTCCCGTCGTGGGAAGAGGGATGCGCATGGACTTCACTCCGACCAAGGAGCAGCTCGAGAGAAGGGACCTTGCTAGGGACTTCGCCCAAAAGGAGATCTATCCCAAGGCGGGCGAGATCGAGAAGGAGCACGATGTCTTCCCCTGGGAGATAATCAAGAAGATGCAGTCCATCGGCCTCATGTCCATGACGATCCCCAAGAAGTTCGGTGGCCAAGGCTTCGATTATGTCTCGTACGCGATGTGCACGGAAGAGGTCGCAAGGGCCTCTGGGAGCGTTGGACTTATTACCGCGGCCCACAACTCGCTGGGCGTCGGGCACATCTACATCGACGGGACCGAGGAGCAGAAGCAAAGATACCTGCCAATGTTGGCCAAGGACAAGCTCTCGGCCTGGGGCCTCACTGAACCTGCGGCCGGTTCGGACGCGGGAGGAACGGCAACGATGGCGGTCCGCGACGGAAAGGACTGGATCTTGAACGGGTCCAAAGTTTTTATCACCTCGGCCGATGTGGCAGATGTTATAATCATCATCGCTGTCACCGACAAGACCAAGAGCCCCCACGGGACGACGGCCTTTATCGTGAACAAGAGCAACCCCGGCTACAAGATCGGGCAACTCGAGGACAAGCTCGGAATGAGGGGCTCGCCGACCTCCGAGATCTTCCTGGAAGACTGCCGGGTCCCAGAAGAGGACAAGCTTGGCAAGGAGGGCGAGGGGTTCGTTGGTGCCCTGAAAGTTCTAGATGGCGGCCGAGTATCCATCGCGGCTTTGTCGGTCGGTATCGCCCAGGGCGCTCTGGACGAATCCATCAAGCGGGCCAAGGAAAGGACGGCCTTTGGAAGACCGATCGGTTCCCAAGAGGCCATCCAGTGGATGATAGCCGACATGGCAACTGAGACGGAAGCGGCAAGGTTCCTCACCTATCGGGCCGCCTATCTCAAGGACTGCGGCAAGAGGATAACAACTGAAGGTGCAATGGCCAAGGTCTACGCCTCCGAGGTTGCGATGCGCAACGGCATCAAGGGCATCCAGGTCTGGGGCGGCCACGGCTACAGGTTGAACGCCCAGATCCAGCGGCATTTCAGGGACGCAAAGCTTTGCGAGATCGGCGAAGGGACCTCTGAGATACAGAGGACGGTCATCGCGAGGGGAATACTCAAATAGCGCAACATTGTATATAAAAAGGTATTTTATATTCGCTAAAATATATATAGTATTAGAACAATATATGTCCGATGCGTCGACCAGCTTTATTGGATAGAGTGCTAGTCAGACATCTGTTGACCCATCCCGAGGACAGTGCATATATTGCTGCAAAACACATGGGGCTTCCGATACGTACGGTCCAATTGGCTGCAAAGCGGATTAAGGAAAGGATCGGGCTCGAACACGATTTCCTTTTAAAGTTCCTCCTTATAAATCCAATCCTTCATAAAAGAATCGAGCTAAAGCATCCGAACCCAAATATTTGGTTACGGAAACCACCTGCGGATATCAGTATTAGCGGAGAGGACGCAGCAGCCGTCCTTGGTTGGGACATCGTCCCTAACCGCCACATGTTCTACGTCAACGAGAAGGACCTCGAGATAATAATAAAGAGTCTCCTCGATAGTGGTGGAAGGCTCAGTGGAAAAGAGCAGGCAAACATCACTCTTTGTGTAAGGGACGATTGGCTCATCGATGACCCTGCGCCTCTTGTCGAACGTGGACAGCGGCTAATTGATTATACCGAGAGCAAGAACCTCCAATTATTGAAAAATATCCAAGAAGGGATGTCGGAATGACCCGAGAATTCTATCCCAGTAGGATCACGGCAGAGAGCCGGACACTGTTGAAGGAATTAAAGGAATTGGCCAGTAGAGTCGGTAATATTACGCTCCTGGGAGGTTGGGCGGTCCACGAGCTCGTCGACGAGGTATATGCCTTGGAAAGTCAGGATATTGATCTATTAATTCATGCCGACAAGGCATGGACCATTTATATTGAATTCTTTGAGAAAAAAGGTTTCAAATGGAGGTTTTATCGGGATAGAAAGGGAGATAGACATCGTGACCAAAGGTTGATCCTCCCAGGACATGAGCCACTTGCGATTGATATCTTCTATTCCCAGGAAATTAATCCGGAAATATTACGAGCCCTTTTTGCCACGGAATGGAGCCATGGTTTCAAATCGCTAAAGTACCAAGGGTTCGTCCCAGGGATAGACATTGTTCTATTAGACAAGTTCCAAACAATAAAAACTCGTCGCGATAAATCAAAACAAATTAAAGATGTTCTCGATATTCATTCCCTCCTTTTTCATAACAAGCAAAACATTGAGGCTAGAGAATTAATGACAGGGGAAATCTTGGAAATAGGAATTAGTGTCCGTCCAATATTAAGTGAATTGGATAATGACGAAAGATGTTCCGATGAAATCGCTGAAATTTTAAAAATAATGAAATAGTTATTTTATAAGATATCCAAGCCGTCTCCAGGCCTTCTTCGCCCGTCCCCACTCGGGTATCAACAACCCGTGCTGGAACTTCTGGCTCGCGGCGAACTTCCAAGGCGGCCGGGAAAGCTTCTTGATGAGCGCATCGAAGAGTTTTTTGAGCTTGGGCGCTTTGGCCTCGGTGAACCCCTGGATGTCCATATGCGTAAGGATGCCAGCATGGGATGGCTTCGTATCGTACAGATCGATCCAGACCTTGACGGGTTTCTTCAATACGAACCGGTAGACATAGGCCGTCTTTGGCAGGGGCATCACGACCATGAGCTGAGAATAGAGCTTGTCGGACTGCCTCCGCGAATAGGTGTACCCGACCTCGTCCAGAGAATCCCTCAGAAGCACCGATAGGCTCTTTGCATCGAAGGTCACCGGCGAGGTCCAAAGCTCCCCCTCGGGCGGTAGCTTGGGCCTTTTCTTGACCTCGGGTGCCTTCTCTTCCTTGGGCTTTTCATCGGTCATTGTCTATCGAGGAAAAGGAATCAAAGTAAGGATAAGTAGTTTTTGGAAAGGAAAATAGAAATAGAAAAGGGAAAAAGGAAAAAACTGAGGTCTTAGAGCCCTGCGTCCTTCCTGAGGATCTCGGCCTTGTCCGTGTGCTCCCAGGTGAAGTCGGGGTCGTCCTCTCGGCCGAAGTGACCGTAGGAGGCCGTCTTCTTGTAGATTGGCCTCTTGAGCCTGAGGGCCTCAATCATGTTCTTGGGGGTCGCGTTGAAGTGCTTGTTTATCAGGGTTATGATCTTTTCCTCAGGTATCTTGGCCGTGCCGAAGGTGTTGATGTATATGGAGGTAGGCTTGGCAACACCGATCGTGTAGGACAGCTGGATCTCGCAGCGGTCCGCCAGCCCGCCCTTGACGATGTTCTTGGCGATGTACCTGGCATAGTAGGCCGCCGAGCGGTCCACCTTGGAGGGGTCCTTGCCTGAGAAGGCGCCGCCGCCATGACGTGCGTAGCCCCCGTAGGTGTCGACCATTATCTTTCGGCCGGTAACACCGGAGTCTCCCTGGGGGCCTCCGACGACGAACCTACCGGTGGAGTTCACATGGACCTTGGTGTCCTTGTCCATATAGACGCCGCACACCGGCTTGATGACCTCTTGCACGATGTCCTTGCGGATCTGCTCATAGTCCACATCGGGGTCGTGCTGGGCCGCGATGACAACGCAGTCTATCCTGTGGGGATGGCCGTCGCGGTACTCGACCGTTACCTGGGACTTGCCGTCCGGCCTTATATAGGGCAGGGTCTTTCGCTTTCTGACCTCGGACAGTCTCTTTGTGAGCCTGTGGGCGAGCATTATGGGCAGCGGCATGAGCTCGGGGGTCTCGTTGCAGGCGAAGCCGAACATCATTCCCTGGTCGCCGGCGCCCTGCTCCTTGTTCTTGTTCTCGTCAACGCCTATTGCGATGTCGAGGCTCTGCTCGTGGATGGACGACAGAACGGACATGTATTCCCAGGACAGACCGTACTCCGAGTTGGTGTAGCCTATTTCCTTGACGGTGTCACGGACGATCCGCTGGAAGTCGACGTAGGTCCTCGAGGTTATCTCTCCTACGATGGTGACAAGGCCGGTCGTGGTCATTGTCTCGCAGGCGACCCTCGAGTCTGGGTCGTCCTTGATCAACGCGTCAAGTATGGCGTCGGAGATCTGGTCGCATATCTTGTCCGGGTGGCCCTCGGTCACCGATTCGGACGTGAAGTAGTACTTCTTCATACCTTGGTTGCATTCCTTGGTGGCCTTGGCCTTCTGGCTCGTTGGCATGTGATTTCCTCCAATCTTATTTCGGGCATTGGGCCAATGGTAAAGACCATATAAAGGGTTTTTGTCCTATCTACTACTACAAATCGATATCCCAAATAAAAGGGCCTCATCCTAGAAAAGCGCCAGACCCCCACCCTTTAAATACCCCGAAAGCTACGATTCTCGTAAAAAAAAGGGCGTTTTTTTCTATGACATTAGGTAATCTATATCCGTTTCTCATAATATTGTGCATCGTTATCGCAAAATAATGCGTATACATTGTTATAAAAAATTTAGATTTCTCATGAGTGAGAATCAAATAATTCCATAAATTAGCCAAACCCTTAAATGGATGCGTTCAGATTTAGGTGCATGGACCAAGAGGGGAAACTTATGCAGAGACGACCCAAGATGAGGACCCCCCCTCCGGGGCCGAACGCAAAGGCCCTGGTCGAGAGGGACACGGCGGTGCTTGCGACCTCGACAAAGGCCTCACCCATAGTCGCAAAGAGGGGCTCGGGGCTCTACGTCGAGGACGTGGATGGCAACCTTTTGATAGATTTCACCAGTGGCATCGGCGTGCTGAACACCGGACACTGCCACCCCAAGGTCGTCAATGCGATCCGCAAGCAGGTCGGGGACCTCATGCACTTCGCGGGCACGGACTTCTATTACGAGGCCCAGGTCCAGCTCGCTGAGGAGCTTGTCAAGTTAACTCCCGGCGATTTCCCTAAGAGGGTGTTCTACACCAACAGCGGCGCCGAATCCAACGAGGCGGCCCTGAAATTGGTCCACTGGAGCACAAGAAGATACAAGACCCTAGCCTTCATGGGCGCTTTCCACGGCAGGACCTTGGGCGCCCTGGGACTGACCGCGTCCAAGACCGTCCACAGGAGCAGGTTCTACTATCATATGGCGGGCGTCGAGCACGTGCCCTACGCGAACTGCTACCGGTGCCCCTACAAACAGACCTTCCCCGAGTGCGATGTATGGTGCATGCGCATCATAGAGGAGGTCTACTTCAACACTTTCATCCCGCCCGAGGACGTCGGGGCCTGCTTCATGGAGCCCGTCCAGGGCGAGGGCGGCTACGTGGTCCCGCCCAAAAAAGCAATGGTCCAGCTCAAGAAGATATGCGAGAAGTTCGGCATAATCTTAGTCGATGACGAGGTCCAGGCCGGCTTCGGTAGGACCGGAAAGTGGTTCGCCATCGAGCATTACGGGATCGTGCCCGAGGTCGTCGTCATGGCCAAGGGTATGGGCTCTGGCATGCCCATCGGGGCCATCGTCTTCGACAAGAAGCTAGACTGGGGCGTCCAGGGGGCCCACTCCAACACCTATGGCGGCAACCCGGTGTGCTGCGTGTCCTCTTTGGCCACCATCGAGGTCATCAAGGAAGAGAAGCTGCTCGAGAACTCCACCAAGGTCGGGGAATACCTGGGCCGCAGGCTCAGGGAGCTCCAGGACCAGTACCCGGGACTCGACAACGCAAGGGGCCTAGGCCTCATGAGGGCCATCGAGTTCGTCCGCGACAAGGAAAGCAAGCTTCGGGACCAAAAGACCCGGGACCGTGTCATTGAGCGAGCCTACAAGAACGGGCTTATATTACTGCCCTGCGGGTCCTCTGCGATACGCTTCATCCCGCCCCTCATCATACAGAAGGACCAGATGGAAGCGGCCATGGACGTCTTCTCCGAGACCGTTGCGGAGGTCATGTCCACCAAGGAGCCCACCAAGGTCAAGCCTAAGGACGACGAGAAGGAGGGCAGGATCGTGCTGCCTCCCTTCAAGCCAGCAGCTGACATGGTGGAAGGTACCGATCAGCCCAGGACCGAGGGGCTCAAGGGCAAACAGCCCAAGAAGGCCGGGAAGAAAAAGAGGTAGGTCCCGGCCGAAATCTTTCCCTTTGTCTTGCTTTTTTTATATATTTTTATAAATTTCTTTATTATCTTGTAATGTGTTCCATTTTTTGGTGATAGAACGGATAGGAGCATGAAAATAATTACTGTTGTCATTGTAGTCCTGCTCCTATCAGTGACCATTCCGATCTCGTATCTACTGGCCAACAATGTCGGTTTCGAGAATATTCGTGTCAATAAAAACCTCATTGTCTCATCTGATGTTGATTCAGATGGAAAGATCTACATTCTAATGTACCAAATGTATTCGGATCAAACGGGCTATCATAGCGCAAATGAATTTGTAAAAAAACACGATCTAAATGGTTTCACAGCCAATTACAATGATAATATTAGAGATTTGAAAAAGAGTCTTTATTTAATGATAAAAGATCCGAGGACGGACCGAAAAGAAATCCATCAACTACAAGATAGCCCCGCAATCAAAATATTAGCCCTCAAGGTCCTCGACGGGAAAATCTTCCTGATTTGGAAGGAGTATGAAAATCCAAATGGGGGAACCCCTTTCACCAATACGACAATAAAATGTGGTATCCTTGGTCCGAATTTCTCAATAATAAACGTTATTGAGATAAGAAAAGCCACACTTTTAAGTTTCATTGAAGAAATTATATCCATTGAGACCCTGTTAGACCCGCCAAGAATCATCATATGCGATTCAATAAACCAATTATCGAGCACGGTATATATTATAAATGGGACCACGGTCACTGAATTGAACCAGACCTTCCCCCAAAGAATCTTTAAAGACACGGAAGGTAATTTACATTTTCTGGGTTCCGCGTTTAATTCCTCAGGTACACAATACTATCACCATATAGCAATTGACAATAACTTCACACCGGTCCAGGAGAATAATATCACAACAGACCAAAATCCCACCGTTTTCACGACCAAGGACAAGAGATATTTACTTGTCAACCAGGAATATTATATGGAAACGAAGACCTACATCCATCCACTCAATGGAAGTACGACTAAATTCTTTGACAATGAAACGCAAAAAATCGATGATATCGATCGCATGAGCCTTGTGCCCTATTCCCTCCTTGAGCCCAAGATCATCAAAGACCATTTGATTTTATTCTATGCAAATATATGGCACTATCCGATGGTAATGACGAGTTATAACTACACCAAGAATTTCACAAAGGTTGAATCAAGATTTTACAATTTCACAATAACCGCGGTCCAACCGGTTGGTGGACAATACTATCTCGTTGGTTACCAGAACGCCTGGTCCTTCAAACAAAATTTCGAGAAAATAATAATCGAGAGAATTGACAATTGACAATTAAAAATAGAAAAGGTCCGAATAATTCCAGCGCGGCCTCGACATCGACGTTCAGGTCATCGTCCTTCAGTACACGGTCTATGAGGCCCTGCTTGAGCCTCTTGTAATGGAGGCCGCGACCTAGTGCGACCTCCGGGTCGTCGGGCGAGAGCTTGGCCTGCTCCCGGATGGCGAAGTAGCGGTCAAGCCATTCGACCTTGCGGGCCAGCTCCTTGGACTTTTTCTTCTCGAGCATGTCAAGGACCTCCTCCCATAGCTTGAAGGCCTTCTTCTCGTGGGCGTCCTGCACGAGTCCCTTGAATTCGACCTTGGAAAGATAGTACCTCTGGATCTCGAGGGGCTCAAGGGCAAGACATCTAAGAAGGCCGGGAAGAAGAAGTAAAAATTGAACTCCGAACTGAAAAAAGGCCTTAACCGCATCATTTCTTTTTTTCTTTCATTATTTTGTTAGAAAATTTTATCTATTTCTTTGCCCTTATTCAATTCCCGAGGTCATTTACATGGATAGATCAATGCGGTTAATGACCGTCTTTGTAATACTTCTTCTTATTTCAGTCACAATACCTTTATCATACATATTATTCAAGAACGTTGGAATGGAGAAAGTGCGAGTCATGAGGAGCGAGATCATGTCCTCTGACGTCGATGCCGATGGCCACATCTACCTTTTTGTTCGACAGTACCAAAAGACCTTCACTGGATATAGAAGCGCAAATGAGTTTATGAAAAAAGAAGGAACCAAAGGATACCAACCACAATCATCTTGGAATTACCTTAACAATACTTATCCGTCAAATATTTTTCTTATAATCAAGGATACAAATGGCATTACGGTCCAGAAGAATCTTATAAAAAAGAACACGATTTGGTCTATTGCCATATTGAAACAATATAACGGCGAGATCTATATCGCTTGGAATGAACTGCATTTGAATGAAAAAACGGGGAATTATGATAGTGAGATCAAGTTCAGTAAGGTTGGTGTAAAACAAAACCTAACCGAGGTCCACGTTGCATCCTTGGGACCTATTGGGTTTATCATACCCTTAGGTTTGGAAATAATACCAAACCCGATCAGAGCGATTATCCGCTCAAGTGATAGCTTATTTATTGTCAATGGGACAAACGTGAAAAGAGCACTTGTAATCATGTCCGGTTCGATGATAAAGACAATGGACTCTCATCTTCTTGTATTAGGGATTCGATCGTTATTCAACGGGCAGACGATTTCTGATTATTATGAACTGGATGAGAAATTGAATATCATTCGCCAGGACAATTTCACCCTAGTGCATGGATCTCTCTTTCAAACAAAAAATGGGATAGACGTGTTTTTCGCCACATCTCATTATAAATCTCCAGACACCACAGTAAATTCCTACATCTATCCAATTAGTAATAGCCCAATCAACATAAGTGAGAATACCACACAGATGATAGATAATGATACAGGCCCCTGGTGGGAGGTAGCCCCTCTGGATCTCGATATGGAGTTCCCAAGTACCACCACGGCGAATGAAAGGTTATTTATTCTTCATGGTGAGAACTATCATTATCCGATGATGGTTGACATTTACGATATTAATGAGAATTATTCAAGGGAAAAACCTCAATATTTTAATTTCACTTTAAAAGATATCCATCAGATCGGAAGTGCATCGTATATCATTGGTTATATAGAACAATGGACACAAAAAGAGGATTTTCCGCAACTCATTGTCCAGAAATTCGAGAGCCAATAGGTAAACTGAATATTAACAAAATGGAAAAAAAAGGTGAAGAAGACCGCTCAGTCCTTCTTCCTATCTCCGCCCTGGCCCTTGCGCGCCTTGTAGCGCGCGGCCTCGACATCGACGTTCAGGTCCTCGTCTTTAGCAGCCTCTGGCCCGAAGACCTTCCCGACCTCGAACTCCAGCTTCTTGTCCTCCTCTTGCTTCTTCTTCTTCTTTTGTAGCTGGGTCTTCTCGTCGTCGTCCGCCATATCTCTCACCTCCTTATTTCTCCTGGACCCTCGCTGGGGATCGGCCCTGCGGCCGCCTACTCCTCCAGCTCTGTTGCCATAGGGTCTGGGAGCTCGAACCTCCGCATCCCTCCGTCTCTTTCACGAACGCTCACATAGGACCAGTCCACAGCAAAGACATCATCGCCGTATTCGTCGCACAGCTTGCGCCTGAGGAACGCCCTTGTGTCCTTGGGGGGCGTCTCGATCGCTTTGATGATATCTTCATCTTTCAGCACGCGGTCGATGAGGCCCTGCTTGAGCCTCTTGTAATGGAGGCCCCGACCTAGTGCGACCTCCGAGTATCCCTTTGCGGCCCTCATCTCGACCTCCGGGTCGTCGGGCGAGATCTTGGCCTGTTCCTGGATGGCGAAGTAGCGGTCGAGCCACTCCACCTTGCGGGCCAGCTCCTTGGATTTCTTCTTCTCGAGCATGTCAAGGACCTCTTCCCACAGCTTGAAGGCCTTCTTTTCGTGGGCGTCCTGGACCAGGCCCTTGGCTTCGACCTTTGATAGATAGTACCTTTGGATCTCGATGGGGCTCACGACCTTCCCGCCTACGAGCTCGACGCGCCATTTGTCGGGGTTGGTCTGCTCCACGTTGTGCCACATGTCCTCGACGGGTTTTGCAAGCTTGGGCACGTCCTTGAGCGCGTTCATCTCCATCAGGACCAGCACGGCCGAGGTCGTGTAGTTCCTCAGAAGGATGGCGACCTCGTTGAGGAGCGCGTCCCCGATCTGCAGGTGGAGCCTCCTAAACCTGCTGCTGTCGCCGTGGGTCTCGTCGCGGGTGTTGAGGACCCCGGTCCCGCTCATGGTGTTGTCGGAGACCATGACGCTTGTAAGGAAGGCCGACGGGGACAGGACATAATGGTCCTGCAATATGTCCCCGGCACCCGTATAGATCAACCTCGTGACCAGATGTGGTGCGAGCTCGCTTTCGAACCGGTCCGGGAATTCCACGTTCCTAGATATCGAATAGTTCTCGTGGCTGCCATAGGATGTCCCATCCGGGGCAGTGTTGTTTTTAAGGGCCAGGATGTGCTCGCCCTCCTTGAGGTGTTTCTCCTCGATGACCTTGCGGATCCAGTCGATTATCTTCTCGCCGGCCTTTTCCCAGATAAGCAGGTCCCAGAAGTTGGAGGTCTCGCAAGTGGAGATCTCGAGGTGTCCCACGTCCCAGTAGGCCCGGGAGCCGTTCTTGATGAACTCGCCTGAGAGCTGGAGGGCGCTGTGGTGCAGTATGTCCAAGCCCACGCGGTGGATATCGATCCCGGTCTCCGTGAGCTTGGTCGAATAGTAGGTATATTCGTGCTCCGTGCCCTGGACCAGCTTTCTCATTTTGCACACCTCGGTTATTTTCGGGCTCACCCGACCATCGGGTCACCGTCGCCGGTCTTCTTCAGAAGCTCCTTCTGCCTCTTCTGGACGACATAGTATTCCGTCAGGGCGTGCTCCTTGCATTCTTCGTCGATGGCCTGGACGAAGTCCTCCATCGTGAGACCGTCGAGCTCGCGTTCCTGGGGGTTCTTTGGCAGGACCCGCTTGATGTAGTTCTTCTTGGCGGTCCTGAGGATCGCCTCGATGATGGCGCCGGACATTATGTCCTTGCGCTTGACGGTCTTTATAGGCTGCTTGGCCTCCTTGTCGACCTTGACCTCGATCCACTTGTCGTCCCCGAAGAGCTCCTCGACCACGTATTCGCGAAGGGCTTTGAGGGCCGCCTCCCGGGAACCATAGGTCGAAACGAGCTTGCTGTGGATGGGCAGATCGTCCGTAAGATAGATCTTGATTATCTGGGCCCCGGCCTTCTTGCCTGGCCTAGATATCTCGATTATCTCGTCGAAGCGGCCTGGCCTCATCAGGGCCGGGTCGAGCATGTCTGGCCTGTTGGTCGCGCCTAGGACGTAGACATCTTCAAGGCACACCAGCCCGTCCATCTCGGCAAGGATCTGGCCGATGATGTTCTTGTGCACACCGGAGGTATCGAGGAGCCCCCTTGTCGTGAAGAGGGCCTCGATCTCATCGAAGAATATTATCGACGGCTTGCGCTCCTTGGCCTGGTGGAAGAGCTCCTTGATGATCCGCTCTGACTCTCCGACCCACTTGCTGAGGATGTCGGCCACTGAGATATTGAAGAAGGTCATGTCGTTCTCGGCGGCCACGGCCTTTACCAGCAGGGTCTTACCGCAGCCGGGAGGCCCGTGGAGCAAAATGCCCCTGGGGGCCTTGAGGTGGACCTTCTTGAAGAGCTCGGGCTCCTTGTACGGGAGCACGATGACATCCTTGATGCGCTCGATCTCCTCGTCGAGGCCTCCGATGTCCGCATAATGGATGTCTGGCTTTTCGCCCAAAAAGAGCTCCTTGACCTCGTAGTTGGGCAAGATCTCCAAGATCTCGTAAGTTGGAGGCAGCACCGCGACCAGGAAGCCGGGCTTGAGATGGTGAAGGAACTTCTTTGGAAAGTCGATCACACGCTTTTCTGAGCCGTCCTCGACCGTAATGATGAGCTTGTCCTCCTGGATGTCGAAGACCTTCGCAATTACGCCCTGGTGCATGATCTCGGTCGAACCGATGATGGCGTAGGTCTGCGGGTGGAGCCAGACGTACTGGCCCAGCTGCAGCGAGGCCTTGGGGACCTCGCCGGTGCTGACCTTCAGAAGATCGCTGCCCCTCACGGCAACGACCTCGTTTTCCGACAGGTCCGAGCCGGTCAGACGGGCTATGAAGGCGTAGATGAGCGGTGGCTGCTTGACCTTCTCGAATTTGGCGACAAGGTCGGTGTACCGCCCCTCCAGCTCGTTCATGTCTGATTCCTTTTGGGACAGCTGGTAGCGCACCTGCCGGGTCTCCTCCTCCATCTGGACCTTCATCTGTTCTAGCTTTGCCTCGTATTCCTTCTCGTACTCCTGGGCCATCTCCTGAAGGGTCTTGCGCTTTCCCTTGCCCTTGTCCTCCTCCTTTTCCTTCGCCTTCTCCTTGTGGCCCTCGCCCTCATCATCCTTATCCTCGTATGCCATGGTCCGCACCTCCCGCCTCTTCTTCCTCGTCGGTCAGTTCTCCGTTCCGTGCTACGTGTTGACACGTACCACGTGTACTGTTTTGTACAGTTGATGGATATATATTTTTCTGTATGTTCTATCACTACACTTATAGGGTTTTTGGTATGTTCTTGTAGACACGATAAGGACCAGTTTTAGGTATCCCCCTGTCGCTTTAAATACCCTCACATTTCCTGCCCTGCGCTGATGCCAGTTCGTTAAAAAGGTTTAAAAGAAGAGAGTATGATTAGGCCCCGAGGTCTTCTAATGGACGAACGGTTCATCCAACTCAAAACCATCCTCACCGTCTATCTCCAGGAGGCATACGACAGCGTCAAGGGCCTGGACGTGAGCAAGCAGAACGTCGTTGACACCCACGCCGAGTTCGGACCCTCCTCCAAGCTGGCCAGCCAGGCCCTGGGCATGTTCTACTTCATGATCGGCCAGAACAGGCTGACCATCGACAGACTTGACAGCGCCTTCAAGGCCTATATCGGATACCTGGAGCAAACCTTGACAGCAAAGGGCACCCCGATGGAAAAGGATGGCCAGCGGCTCAAGTCCAACTGGGAGGCCCACCTAACGGATATCCAGAAGGCCAAGACCAGCCTCGAGGAACGGGAGAAGAGCCTGCAAATGGTCCACGGCAAGGAGGAAAAGGAGGTCCTGGCCGCTTCTGCGATGAAGTTCACCGAGGAGACCAATTACATCCTCAAGCTCAACAATGTCCTGTCGCTGTACGCAGACTATGTGGGATACCTCGAGGAAAAGCTCGCGATCCAAGGCGGCTTTATGGGCGACGACTACATCGCGGACATGCTGCGCGACATCTTCCTGGGCCTTGAAAAGCAGTTCGAGTTCGAGCTGGAGCGGATCTGCCCGCGGTGCGCCCAGACGATAATGGTAAGCCCGCAGTCGCCAAAGCTCATCTGTCCGTACTGCGGCGGGAACATCGGGCTTTAAGAATCAATCTTTGTCCGGAAAGTTCCTTTGCGATCGCCTTTTACTTTTCATCTATTTTATCAGTTGCTTAAAGAAATTGAAAGGTCAAAATAGGAAAAGGACGGGCCTCCTTGAGGACCCGTCCGCTCACAGAGTTAAAGTCCAAGGATGCCCAGGGTTTTAACCCTGGGAGGAATTGGAGGCCCGGTTTTTATACCTTGGGAAATACTATCGGTTAAAGTGAAACTAAAACCATTTTATCGACGATAGGCAAAACTGACACTACCACCGGACCCTCCCCTTTCCTTATATACCTACATCGACAAATAGATACTATGGTCCTCCAGGTCGTAAAAAAAGCATACAAACTTAATATCTGTTCCCTAACTAAAACAAAGACCAAGAAATTGACTGACCTCGAGGCTAGGTATCGAACGGTCCTCAATATCATCAAGACCGGTGTGGAATTCTGGAACGGTATTCCGGGTTCGGACGATCTTCCGTTCAAGAAATACAATCTTCAAAAGCTTCTATACAAAGGGATCTCGAAGGATTCAAATCTACAATCGCAACAGATAATCGATGCTATGAGCGACGCGTGGGCCAATCGAAAGGACCCCTGTGCAAGATTCAAGCATCCTACGATCCCATACAATTGCCCTAGGAGCGGAAAGCTCGGACAGACCGCAAAAGGCAATCCAGTCATGGCAATTGCCATTGACGATTCCGGCTCGAGACGGATGGCCATCCCCATCGCAATGGATGGTGCATGGGACCGGTTCCGAAAGGAGATCGACAAAGGTTGGACCTTTACTTATTTCGAACTGCACCATCGAAGGTCCAAAGGCGAGGACCGATGGTGCGTCATTGTAAC
>Ga0209777_10004067_pt1 | contig 17532 bp, 17 predicted proteins | sample FrelakmetHBP12HB_FD_187147 | JGI IMG/M metagenome (GOLD analysis project Ga0209777, IMG submission 187147) | Freshwater lake sediment microbial communities from the University of Notre Dame, USA, for methane emissions studies -HBP12 HB (SPAdes)... | ecosystem: Environmental > Aquatic >...
CCTGGGGCATAAAGTCATTTTTATCATCGGTGATTTTACTGCCCGCATAGGGGACCCCAGCGGTAGATCAGAGCTAAGGAAGCAGTTAGACAAGGAAGAAGTATTAAAAAATGCGGCAACTTATAAAAAACAGCTATCTAAAATACTCGATGTTGATAAAGTTGAGGTAGTTTTTAACAGCGAGTGGTTTGACAAAATGTCGGTTCTAGATTTGTTAAGGCTGACTTCTCATGCGACAGTCGCGCAGATGCTCTCGAGAGCAGACTTTAAGAAAAGACTATCCAAAAACGAAGATATATCGCTTTTAGAGTTCATGTATCCGTTATTACAGGGCTATGATTCAGTGAAAGTAGAGGCAGACATAGAAATGGGAGGTACGGACCAGATTTTTAATCTTTTGGTCGGCCGGGAAATACAAAAGGATTTCGGCCAGGAGGAGCAGGTAGTGATTACTATGCCTCTCTTAGAAGGAACTGATGGCGTGCAGAAAATGAGTAAGTCATACGCAAATTTTATCGGTATAAATGAGGAAGCGGATGAGATGTTTGGCAAGATTATGTCCATATCCGATGTATTGATGCTTAAATACTTTGAATTACTTACTGATGAAGATCTAGAGAGAGTAAAGAAGATGCACCCTAAAGAGGCAAAGCTTAAATTAGCTCAAGAGTTAGTGGCGCAGTATCATTCATCTAGTGCTGCCCGGGGAGCGCAAGAGGTATTTGAGCAGGTATTTTCCAAAAAAGAGTTACCTCAAGATATCCTTGAGTATAAAATTAAAGGCACAGAAGATATTATTGCTATTTTGACAAAAAGCGGGTTAGTGAAGAGCGGCAATGAAGCGCGCAGGTTAATAAAAGAGAAAGCCATTACTTTTGAAGAAAAAAAGATTGAGCAGGTAGATTTTGTGCCGAAAAAACCCGGTATCTTAAGAGTCGGCACCAGAAGGTTTTTGAAGATAATTCTTTAGGGAATAGCTCGAAACTAAAGGAGAAAGAATTGATGTTTTGGGTAATCTTAGGCTCAAGCGCCGCCATATTAACCATGTTCTCTTTCGTTCCACAGATCTTCAAAGTCATAAAAACTAAATCCGCAAAAGACGTCAGCCTCATCACCATCCTTCAACTCGCCCTCGGAGTTTCTTTATGGATTTTATACGGAATTAATTTAAGAAATACAATTATCATTATTGCAAACAGCGTTACCTTAATCACTCTAATTATATTATTGTTTCTTTATTTTAATTACGGGAGGCAAAAGCAATGAAAGGAATAATTTTAGCCGGCGGTAAAGCTACGAGATTATATCCGATTACCCGAGGAGTTTGCAAACAGATGCTCCCTGTTTATGATAAGCCGTTGATTTATTACCCGTTATCAATATTAATGCTAGCGGGGATTCGTGATATCTTAGTTATTTCTACTCCTAAAGATACCCCCAGATTCAAAGACGCCTTAGGGGATGGAGGCGAATTAGGAATAAAACTATCTTATTTAGTACAAAAGGAGCCCAAAGGCATAGCCCAGAGTTTTATTGTCGGTGAGAAGTTTATCGGTCAGAGCAGCATCTGTTTGATCTTGGGGGATAATATATTTTACGGCCATGATTTAAGCGGAATTTTGCAAGAAGCATCTGCTTTGACTGATGGAGCACTCGCCTTTGGTTATTATGTCAAGCATCCTCAGAAATACGGCGTTATTGAGCTAGACTCGAATTGTAATGTGATTTCTCTTGAAGAAAAGCCGAAAATCCCGAAATCCAACTGGGCTGTCTGTGGCCTTTATTTTTACGATAATGATGTAGTGAAAATTGCCAAGAGACTTTTGCCCTCGCGCAGGGGAGAGCTGGAGATTACGGATGTAAATAAGGAATATTTAAAAAAGGGGAATCTGAAAGTAAAGTTACTCGGCCGTGGTTATGCCTGGCTGGATACTGGCACTTACGATTCTTTGATTGACGCCTCAATATTCATTAAGACTATCGAGGAGAGGCAGGGTTTAAAAGTCGGATGTATTGAGGAAGTAGCCTATCGTATGGGTTATATCAATAGAAGTCAACTGAAGAAATTAGCGGGAAGGATTCCCACAAGCTATGGGGAGTATTTAAAGGGAGTATTAAGAGATGCGCAATAATATTCTTATTCTCGGCACAGGTTTTATCGGAAACAAATTACAAGAAGAGTTTCAGGCAGATATTACTGGACAGATATTTTCCTGCTTTACGGATGTGGAAAAAGAAATTAAGCGTTTTAATCCCAAAACAATTATCAATTGTATCGGGATTACAGGCAAAAACAACGTTGATGATTGCGAGAAGGTCTTAGATGATGCCTTGATGGCTAATACTTTTGTTCCTATTATGTTAGGAGAAGTGGCATTACGTTACGGGATCCGGCTAGTGCATATCAGCAGCGGTTGTATTTATCATTATGATTATTCTAAAAATATTCCCTTAGACGAAGAAAGTATTCCTGATTTCTTCGAGCTTTTCTATAGCAGGACCAAAATTTATTCTGAACAGGCTTTAAAAACTTTAGCTAATAAATATCCCGTTTTAATCGCCAGAATCAGGATACCGTTGGATAACCAACCTCATCCTAAGAATGTCCTTACTAAACTAATTAATTACAAGAAAGTCATTGATATCCCCAATTCCATTACTTATATCCCTGATTTTATTAAGGCTCTCAAGCATTTGATAGAAATAAACGCTACTGGCCTTTTTAACGTGGTGAATAAAGGTGGATTAAGATACCCGCAGCTTCTAGATGTCTACAAAAAATACGTCCCCGGTTTTCAATACGAGATTATTGATTTAAAAAAACTAAATTTGGTCAGAAGTAATTTAATTCTCTCCACAGAAAAATTAGAAAAAACCGGTTTTAAGGTGAGAGATATACACGAGGTGCTTGAAGAATGCGTAAAAAATTATCTAAAATAAGGGACTGTCCCCGAAGGGAACTGTCCCTAAAGGTACTCGTTACCGGCGGCGCTGGTTTTATCGGCAGTGCTTTTGTCCGGTTGCTCCTTAGGGACAGTTCTCAACTCAAAGCAGAACCGTCCCCGAACGAGTTGAGAACCGTCCCTATCGTGGTCGATAAGCTTACCTACGCCGGTGATTTAGCGCGGCTAAAGGAAGTAGAGGGCAAATACAAATTCTATAAAGCCGATATCTGTAATCAAAAACAGATAGACTCAATCTTTAAAAAAGAAAAACCAGAAGTTGTGGTTAGTTTTGCTGCTGAAACCCACGTAGATAGGAGTATTCAGGATGCCTCCCCTTTTGTGGAGACTAATGTAAAAGGAACGCAAATTCTTTTGGATGCCTCCAGAAAATATAAAATAAAAAAATTTATTCAGATTTCAACTGATGAAGTTTTCGGAGAAATTGCTCATGGCGAGTTTAACGAGAATTCTTTGATTAAACCGAATAGCCCTTATGCCGCTTCTAAGGCCGCAGCTGATTTATTGGTCAGGTCTTATATTAGAACCTATAATTTCCCTGCGATTATAATCAGGCCATGCAATAACTATGGCCCTTGGCAGTATCCTGAAAAGCTCATCCCTTTAGCAATTCTGAAGATATTGAAAGGCGGCAAAGTTCCTGTTTATGCCAAAGGTAAAAACGTCCGGGAGTGGCTCTATGTCGAAGATTGCGCTAGAGGGATACTTAAGGTTTTAGAAAAAGGCAGGCTGGGCGAAATATATAATATCGGCAGTGATCAGGAAAAGCAGAATATCGAAGTTGTAAGAAACCTTTTAAAGGTTTTGCATACTGATGAAACAAGGATAGAATTTGTCAAGGATAGGCCGGGGCATGATATCAGGTATAAACTTAATTGGCGTAAAATTACAAAGGAAACAGGCTGGAAGCCGCTTGTAGGCTTTAGCGAAGGGATTAGAGAAACAGTCAACTGGTATATTGCTAACTTGCCGTGGCTTGAAGCAAAAGGGGGATAAACCTGCAAGATACTTTTCTTAAACGTTTTATTGTTGCTGAATCCGATTCGCTGACTATTGAAACTATCCAGATTCTGTCTAAAACCCGTCGCCAGCGCCTGCGTATGTTAAAACTTAAAGGCACTTGGCGCGCCAATAGCCAGAATGAGCTTGTGTTTGATGTTGCTTTGCGCAAAGGTGCTCCTCAAACCTACACCTTTAAGGGCGCCTGGACGATAAATAAGAATCAGCAGATTGAATATACTTGCGGCGCAGGCCCGGATGTATTAACTTTTAAAGGCTGCTGGGATATATCTTCGGCCAAACGGCTGGTTTATATATTGGAAGGGAGTTCAACTTCACGGTTTGAATTTAAGGCGCAGCTTGAATCGCCCTCGTTATACCCTAAGAAAGGCCAGATCCGCTACCGAATCGGCATAGGCAGCCGTAAAAGCCGCTTGAGCGGGCCCGGGCAGGTAATTATCCTATACGGAGAATGGAAATTCGGCCGCGATTTAGGGCTGGTTTTTGAGATGGATTACGGCCAAGGCAGGGTGAAAGGCATCAGTTTCGGGGCAGAGGTAAACTTTGGCAGGAACGAAGTTATCCTAGCACTAAACGATCAAACAGGCAGGCCCTTAGGGGTTACCCTAACTATAACACATAAATTCTTGCAGCATCTTGACGCCAAAGCATTCATCAGGCTTAAATCCCGCTGGGACGAACAGGGCGTTGAGGCGGGCATCCGTATACCATTTTAAATCGGTGGAGTCCAGATGAAAGATTCTAAAATCTATGCTTTTGGCTGCCGTAAAGACCCAAAGGACTTACGCGATATTCCTATGGTGCTCATCTTGCCGCCAATCCCCTTACCTAAGAGTTTTGATTATACCGATCATATGACGCCAGTCAGGGATCAGGGGAGTGAAGGTACCTGCGTTAGCTTTGCTTCTGTGGTAGGAGTAAAGGAATATGAGGATTCTCAAGAATACAGGAAGCTGATTGAGCTCTCTCCGCGCTACGTATACAGCCTATGCAAAAAATTTGACGGCGCCCCGAATGAAGAAGGGACATATCCGCGCGTGGCAATGAAGATATTGCTTAATTACGGCGTTTGCCCGGAGGATTATTGGCCTTATCGGCCGCATCAAAAAGACCACCCTAAGAAGAATGCCAAGGAAAGTGCCGCGAGATATCGCATCAAGGCGTACGCGCGCCTTAAGGGCATATTGGAGATGAAAAGAAGCCTGCTGATAAACGGCCCATTTCTGGCTGGCGTAAAAGTTTTTGCATCCTGGCTGGATAAGAAAACGCAGAAAACCGGTTTGATACCTTTACCTAAAAGAAACGAAGAGATTATCGGAGGCCACGCCGTATGTATTGTTGGTTTTCACGACGCAGGGCAACTTTTTAAATTCAAGAATTCCTGGAGCGCAAAGTGGGCGGATAAGGGTTATGGATACCTGCCGTATGAGTATATCAAAAGATATTGTTCAGATGCCTGGAGTGCCACTGACTTAATCGAAAATCCCAAAGCGCTGGTTAAAAAGAGGGAAGAGATATTCAAAAGATTCGTTTAAGGAGTAAAATAATGAAGAAAGCGTTTATTACTGGTATTGATGGTCAAGATGGCTCATATCTTGCGGAATTTCTTTTAGCAAAAGGCTATAAAGTTTATGGGATGGTCAGGCGCGTGGCCTTAGAAGATCCCGAGCATCATCTTTGGAGAATAAAACATATCCTGGATAAAATTACTCTATATCCAGCTTCTTTAGAGAGCTATCCCAGTATATTTAAAGTAATTGAAAAAGTAAAACCGCAGGAGTGTTATCATTTAGCTGCACAAAGTTTCGTCAGCTACTCTTTTGAAGATGAATTTTCTACAATCAACACAAATATTAATGGCACACATTTTGTTTTGTCCGCGATTAAAGAAAAGGCGCCCAAATGTAAGTTTTACTTTGCCGGAAGTTCCGAAATGTTTGGGCTGGTGAGAGAAACTCCGCAGAATGAATTGACGCCGTTTCACCCCCGTTCTCCTTATGGAATATCAAAGGTAGCCGGCTTTGATTTAACGCGGAATTACCGCGAGGCTTATGGTATATTTGCCTGTAATGGCATTCTGTTTAATCATGAAAGTTTGCCAAAGAATTCCCCTGTAATTATTAAGAAAGATGGATTGATACATATTTTGCCTATTGAAGAATTATTCCATAGAGGAGAGAAGCATCTCTACGAGGGCATTAAGGAAGAATATAAAAAACAGTTAATTTGGACTGGGGAGAAGTGGACTAAAATTATAAATGGTACAGCCTATGTTGATAAAGAAAAAAAATTGAATTTTATTCAGACCCGCGAGGCCTGTATTGAATTAACCGATGGGCATTGCTTATTTGATGAAAATAATCAGGAAATCGAAGCGGAAAGTATTAGGATAAAAAATGAATTATATAAAATCGAATTTCCCAAAGAGAAAAATAAATTAAATGATACGGACACTGATTTGGCTTATTTTATTGGCTACATAGTTGGAGATGGGCATATCGATGAGAAAGGCGGGATTAGAATAACTGGCATTAATAAAAAAGAGATATTGAAAGTAGGAAAATCTATTATGAATAAATATGGGTGGAACTATAGATTAAGAACGTGGGGAGTTGGAAGATGGAGCGGCTGCAAGAAAAAAGTTTGGCAATTAGACATTAATAATGATAGCGAATGGGGGCTGTGGTTAAGAAAACATATTTATACTTCTTCGAAAGAAAAGAAAATATCCGAGTTCATTTTAAATAATAATCTAAAAATTAAATCTGCTTTTTTTAATGGTTATTACGCTGCAGATGGAAGAATGGGGGGACACGAAAGCTATCAATATAAAGGATGGACTACTAAATCCGCTGTATTAAATTTGGGCCTAATCTTTTTGATAAATGAATTAACCGGCCAAAAAGCAAAGACTAAGATGGCATATATAGATAATAATAGGTATTACTATACACAATTAAGAAGTTTAAAGACAACAAGGGGAAAGCATTTATTAAGACAATTGAATGAGGTTATTAAGATAACTAAGGTGCGTAATTTTAAAGATAATACTTTTTTTGATTTACAAACAGAATCTCAAACTTTTGCCTCTGGTGCCAATTTAGTTAAAATTCATAATAGCCCGCGTCGAGGCTTTGAATTTGTCACTCGTAAAATAACCAATGCCGTCGCAGAAATTAAATACGGCTTAACGGATAAATTATATTTAGGTAACTTGGAGGCAAAAAGAGACTGGGGATTTGCCGGGGATTACGTAAAAGCGATGTGGCTGATGCTTCAGCAAAGTAAGCCCGATGATTATGTAATCGCAACCGGGGAAACCCATTCTGTAAAAGAATTTGTAGAAATGGCTTTCAGCTATGTAGGGCTAAATTGGAAAAAATATGTGGTTAAAGATGAAACATTTTACCGCCCCTCAGAAGTACATTCACTTATCGGTGATTATAGTAAGGCAAGAAAGAAATTAGGCTGGCAGCCAAAGGTTAAATTCAAAGATTTAGTAAAAATGATGGTAGATGGAGATTTAGAAAGATTGAAGAGGGAAGACATATTGAAAGGAGTGAGAAATGCCTGAACCTACAAAAGAGATGCAAGAAACCTATGAAGATGAAATAGACCTAAGGGAATACATCAACGTTATAATTAAAAGGAAAAAGCTTATTTTGGCCATATTCCTTGTGGCAGTGGTTGTTTCTACCATAGCCAGCTTTTTTCAACCTAAGGCTTATGATGCAACTGTTTCAATAATGATAACGCCATCCAAGTTGCAGAGCGCGCTTTCGCCCTCAAAAGTTTTACTGGATGTAGAAAGGAAAGAAACCGCAGGAGAATATATGGTTTCCCAGCCGAGCATTTCTCTTGCTACACACGAAGTCCTATTAAAATCAAGCTTAATTTTAGAGAGGGTCATCCGGAAGCTTAATTTAAAAGACGCATCAGGCAGGGCACTAGCCAACGAAGCTCTATCAACGAAGGTAAAAGTAAAGATGCCTACGAAAACAAATTTGATTGAGCTTGTAGCAACCGACGCTAAGCCGCAAGAGGCAATGGAAATAGCCAATGCTTGGGCTAAGGAGTATGTGGGATATAGCCAGGAATTAATCTTAGGAGAGGTTAAAGGTACCGGAGATTTTGTTGTTGATCAATTTGAAATTGCCAGCAAGAACTTGTTTAAGGCGGAAGAGAAGGTAAATGATTTTAATAAAAAATATAAGCTTGATTTAATGAAAGCGGAATTAGCTATCAAGAAAGCAACGCTAGGCAGTTATAGTAATGAGCTTGCCGGTATGGAATTAGGGTTAAAGACTAAAGAAGATTCTCTTAGTGAGCTTAAAAAACAGATAGCAACACAGGAAAAATTTATTATTGTTTCCAAAGCGATAACCGATGACGCGCTCTGGCAGGTGTCTTCCAAAGAAAAAAGCCGTGCCGGGATAAATAAGAGTGGTTTAAGAAGTGAAATCATAAATCCTATTTATCAGAACTTAGAGACGCGTATTGTAGATATAGAGATAGAGATTAATACTTTAAGGCCAAGGGTAGAATACTTGAATAAATCCATTGAATCCTTTAAAAGGGAAAGCAGGGAATTAGAAAACGATATTATTCAGAAAGAATTCGACCTAACTCAACTAACGCGAGAAGTAGATATTTGTAAAAAGACTTACAATACTTTTTCAGACAAAATTGAGGAAGCGCGCATTATTAAGGCGGCTCAACTTGGGGAGGTGAAAATAGTATCGCCTGCAATTGTCCCCAGTTACCCCGCAGGCCAAAACAAGAAACTAAAGGTTGCCATCGCAGGAATTGTTAGTTTAATGTTAGGTGTATTTTTATCCTTCTGTATGGAATTTTGGCAGAAAGGTAAAAAGTAAAACCAGGGACTGTCCCCGAATCTGCTAACAGCCGAAAGCCCGACGGCCAGCCGCGAAGATGTTTAGATACAACAAAAGCCGAAAAAGAATTTGGTTTTAAGGCAAAAACAAAATTTAAAATAGGGCTAAAGAAAACTATTGAGTGGTATGTGAATAATCGAATTTGACTCAAAAAGACTAAGGTGTAATCAATTTCTACAGAGACAATCTGGTTTTCATTAAAAAGTTTTTGTATTAAAATATTTCCGGAAAGTATGAATTTTTTTGCTGATAGAAATTAATAACTAGTGAGGGAGGATAAGATGCTTGATGGAAAATCAATTCTTGTAACTGGCGGCACAGGATCGTTTGGTCATAAATTCACGGAGATGGTACTCCGTCAATATAAGGTGAAGCGATTAATTATTTTTAGCCGTGATGAGTATAAGCAATACGAAATGGCTAAGCTGTTCCCTGAGAGTAAATATGAAGCTATCCGGTATTTCATCGGCGATGTTCGTGATAAGAATCGCCTCCATCGCGCCTTTGAGGGCGTAGATTATGTTGTGCATGCTGCGGCTTTAAAACAAGTCCCGGAGCTTGAATATAATCCGACGGAAGCGGTTCGAACGAATGTTGATGGCGCGAACAATATTGTGGATGCGGCTATTGATATCGGGGTTAAGAAAGTGATCATGCTGTCTACCGATAAGGCGGTTAGTCCGACTAATCTTTATGGCGCGACGAAGTTGGTCGCGGAGAAGCTCTTTATTGCGGCCAATTCGTATAGTGGCGGACGGGTTGAGTTTTCAGTGGTGCGTTATGGCAATGTGGTTGGATCACGCGGTAGTGTTATCCCATTTTTTATGGATCTCAAGGCGCGGGGTATAAAAGAATATCCTATTACTGATGAACGGATGACGCGTTTCTGGATTACTCTTGAACAGGGCGTTAAGTTAGTTCTAAAAGCGCTGGACAAATCCGTCGGTGGTGAGATTTTTATTCCTAAAATACCATCGATGCGTGTTGTTGATCTGGCTAAGGCGTTTCAATCGAATTATGTACTTAAGCTCATCGGGATACGCCCCGGTGAAAAGATTCATGAGTCGCTTATTTCTGAGGATGAGGCGAGAAAAGCGCTCGAATTTGACAAATATTACATTGTTTTACCGCAGTTCATGAACGCGGGGGATATTCTTGCGAGGTTTAAGGGCGGAAAAGCGTTGCAAGACGGGTTTATTTACCGCAGTGATTTGAACAGGGCATGGCTTAACGTTGAGCAATTGAAGTTAATGGTCCAAAATTGGAAGGCAGATCTTTAAAGTGAAAAAGTTTTGTTCTATATTGCCTTATGGTAGGCAGTCCATTGATGCGAGTGATGTCGTGGCTGTTGTGCGTGTGCTCAAGAGTCCCTTTCTTACGCAAGGGCCCGTGATAGAAGCATTTGAGCAGGCTTTATGCGCGTATACTGGGGCAAAATATTGCGTGGCTGTGGCCAATGGGACGGCGGCGCTTCATTTGGCAGTGGCTGCGCTTGGTCTGAATAAGGGTTGTTCTGGTGTAACATCACCGATCACGTTCCTGGCAACCGCTAATGCTTTGGTTTATAACGGCATCAATCCGTTATTCGTGGATATTGACCCGCAGACAGCAAACATGTCCGTGGATGCCTTGACTCAAGTTATACGTAAAGACACCAAGGTGATTATCCCTGTTCATTTTGCTGGACGCGCAGCCGCGATGAAAGAAATAGCCGCTGTCGCTGCGAGGAAAAAGTGTTTTGTGATCGAAGATGCGGCTCACGCGATCGGTAGCCATTATTCTGATGGAGGGTGTGTTGGTAATTGTATGTATTCCGATATGACGATCTTTTCATTTCATCCGGTTAAGACCATCACAACGGGTGAAGGTGGGGCGATTATGACGAATGACAAGAGGTTTTATGATTGTTTGTGTCGTTTGCGCTCACATGGGATCACACGTGACCCTTTGTTAATGAAGAAAAGCCCCGGCTCCTGGTATTACGAGATGCGGGAGCTGGGGTACAATTATCGCCTAACGGATATGCAGGCGGCACTGGGTTTAAGTCAGTTGAAGAAACTTGATCGTTTTGTTGCTCGGCGCAGACAGATTGTGGCCCGTTATAATAAAACTTTTAATGGTTGTTCTTGGATCCGTCCGGTGTCATCAGATGACGAACGGTGTGCGTATCATCTGTATGTCGTCAGGATCGACTTTAAGAAGTTTAGGATATCCCGTCGGGATCTTATGCAAAAGCTCGCAAGTTCGGGTGTCGGTACGCAAGTGCATTATATTCCGGTCTATCGCCAGCCTTTTTATCAACAGAAGTTCAAATTCTCCAGTAAAAATTTTCCACAGGCGGAAAAATATTATGAAGAGTGTTTGTCATTGCCGCTTTTTCCGGCAATGACAGATAAAGAAGTTGATAGGGTATCCGGTACTATTAAAAATATTTTTAGAAAGAAATATGATTCATAAATTAGGATTAGGTACGGTCCAGTTTGGGTGTGATTACGGGATTGCCAACGCAAAGGGGCAAACTTCTCAAGCGGAAGCTTTTAAGATTTTAAAAAGCGCGGATAAGCTGTGTGTAAGTATGCTGGATACTTCCAGTGACTATGGGGATAGCGAGAGTGTTATCGGGGAGTTTATTTCAAAATACCCTTGTTCTTTAGATATTGTTTCGAAGTTTAGCGGTTCTGACATTGACATTGAAGAGGCATTAAAAGGGTCTTTGAAAAAATTAAAATTAATAAAATTGTATGGGTACCTTATCCATAATTTTAAAGATTTTAAGAAATCGCCGAATCTGTGGGATGCTTTAGGGGAATTAAAGAAAAAGAAACTTGTTAAGAAAATCGGGTTTTCTTTATATCTGCCCGAAGAATTAGAGTTTCTCTTTAAAGAGAAGATAGCTCCGGATATCATTCAAATTCCGTATAGCGTTTTTGATAGAAGATTTGAGCCGTATTTCGAGACGCTTCAGGAGTTAGGAGTTGAGATTCATACGCGTTCAACTTTCTTACAGGGGTTGGTGTATCTAGATCCGAAAACACTTATATGTAATTTTAAAAAAGCTCGCCAGCCTTTAAAGAAATTGCAGAAAATCGCAGAGGTAAATCATATTCCGGTTAACTCGCTGTGTTTGAATTACGTTTTGTTAAATCCGATGGTGGATAAGGTGATTATTGGCGTGGATAGTTTAAGGCATCTTAAGGATAATGTGGGGCAGCTTAAGTTTTCCGCCCGAGTTGCAGAGTTAAAGCCGAAGTTGGATAGTTTGGCGATAGAGGATGAAGATATCCTTTTACCGTATAAATGGCGGAAGAATTAGTTGTAGAAACTTTATTATGAAAATTACTGGAAAAAGAATCTATTTAAAGATTTTAATTGTTGGTGACGACTTGACAAATTATTTGCGTTGGATGAACGATCCAGAAGTGGTGCGTTTCACGGAAAGCAAAGGTAAAGTTTATAGCGAGCACGATTTAAAAGATTATATTCGTTTGATGTCGAATGGAAAAAATCGGCTTTTCGGGGTATACCTGAAAGAGAATAAACGGCATATTGGCAATATTAAATTAGGCAATATTCATCCTGTTCATAAACGGGCGGATATCGGCATTATTATCGGTGAAAAAGATTTGTGGGGGCAGGGATTCGGGCAGGAAGCGATTGAGCTTTTAACTGACCATGCGTTTAAACGTTTAAATTTGAAAAAAGTTTGGGCTGGTATGCATGCCAATAATATCGGTTCTCATAAGGCGTTTTTAAAGTCGGGGTTTAAAGACTGTGGCAGACAGAAAGACCATTGTTTCTTAGAGACGGAATTTGTTGATGGACTTTTAGTAGAAAAAATTAACAAGGATTATAAAAATGGGTAAATCACAGCGATTGTATCAGGAGGCAAAGCGCATTATTCCCGGAGGTACGCAATTGTTGTCCAAGCGTCCGGAGATGTTTTTGCCGGAGAAGTGGCCGGCATATTATAAAAAGGCCAAAGGTGTTGACGTGTGGGATTTGGACGATAAAAAATATATCGATATGAGTCTCATGGGCGTTGGCTCGTGTATTTTAGGCTATGCCCATAATGTTGTAAATCAGGCAGTTTTGCGGGCGATTGAAAATGGGAATATGACGACGCTCAATTGTTATGAGGAAGTTGAGCTCGCAAAGAAATTGTTGAAATTGCACCCGTGGGCGGAAATGGTTCGGTTTTCGCGAACCGGCGGTGAGGCTTGCGCCATTGGCATACGGATAGGGCGGGCTTTTGCCAAGAAGGATAAAGTCGCTTTTTGTGGGTATCACGGTTGGCATGATTGGTATCTCTCGGCTAATTTGGCAGATAACAGTAATCTCGATGGACAGTTGTTACCTGGATTAGAACCCCTAGGCGTACCAAGAGCATTAAAAAGGACGTCATTACCGTTTCACTATGGGCAAATTGATGAATTAAAAGCGTTGGTTTCTCAAAATAAGAATGAAATCGGGGTTATTATCATGGAAGTTTGTCGGCATAAAAAAATCGATGTTGATTTTTTAAAAGCCGTAAAAACTATCGCTAAAGAAATCTCCGCGGTCCTTGTTTTTGATGAAGTGTCTTCGGGCTTTCGTGTTACGACTGGAGGGATGCATCTATTGTATGGCGTTAATCCGGATATGGCGATTTTCGGTAAGGCGTTGGGTAACGGTTATCCGATTTCCGCGATTATCGGTACAAGAAAAGTGATGGAATCAGCTCAAAATACGTTTATTTCAAGCACCTATTGGACGGAACGCATAGGATTTGTTGCCGGGCTTGAAACAATAAAAATTTTTGAAGAAGAAAATGTACCGCGCCATTTAGTTCAAATAGGTGGCTATATCCGGGACGGCTTGATACAGATATTTGAAAAATATTCGTTGAATATTGAAATCGCGGGGTTGCCGTCTGTTCCTATTTTAGCCATTAAAGAAGAGGAGCCGCTGGTTGTTAAAACGATTTTGACTCAGGAGATGTTAAAGAAGGGATTTCTGGCATCTAATATCATTTATATTTCTTTGGCGCATACCAAGGCTATCGCGGATAAATACCTCGAGGCCGCAGAAGATGTTTTTGGAAAAATAGCGCGCTCGATAAAGAAAGGCGATTTAAAGAAATTATTAAAAGGGCCTGTGTGCCATGCGGGATTTAAGAGGTTAACGTAATGATTGTAGCGATTGTTCAAGCAAGAATGGGATCGCGAAGGTGTGAGGGAAAGGTGATGAAAAATGTATTAGATAAACCTTTGATCGGATATCTTCTGGAGAGGATAAGATTCTCTCGTAAAATTGATAAGATCGTTCTGGCGACCTCCACCGATAAACGCAATATTCCTATGTGCGATTATGTCAAATCACTTGGTTTTGAAGTATTCATGGGGGATGAAGACGATGTTTTGGACCGCTATTATCAGGCGGCATTATTGCATAAAGCCGATGATGTCGTAAGGATCACAGGCGATTGTCCGCTTATAGATATTGAAATATGCGACAGGTTGTTCGAGATGTATAAAAAAGATAAAGTTGAATATGCGCATTTGTCTCCAAGGTTTGCCGAAGGGCTTGACTGCGAGATTTTTTCTTTTGGTTATTTGTCTACTGCCTGGAAAGAAGCCAAGATGAAATCGGAAAGAGAACACGTGACTTTATACATTAATAATAATCTCCAGCGTTTCAAGAAAAAAATTATGGATAATGATATTGATGACGGCAAATACAGGATAACTGTCGATGAACAGGAAGATTTCGAGGTGGTCAAGGCTGTTATTGAGGCATTATACAAAAAAGGAGCGAGGCCCTTTGGTTTTCAGGAGGTAAAACGTTTTTTAGACTCTAACCCCGATATTTATCAAAAAAATTCCCATTTTATTCGAAACGAAGGGTTGATTATATCCCTACAAAATGAAAAAGAACAAAGATGAGCGGATTATTATACGATTTGATGCCGATAAAAGGGCGGGAATGGGGCATTTTAACAGGTGTTATGCTCTCGGTAAATCCTTAATAAGGCAGGGGTTTGATGTTTTATATTGTTGCCGTAGTTTTGATAAAAAGATTATCGATATTTTAAAGCGTAATCGAAATAAATATTTTCTTATTCCAGAAAGGTTTTCTTGGGGAGATGAAGCGGGTTATATTTTTAATGAACTTGCTTTAAATATTTCTGGCATTGTGTTAGATATTTCTACCGTCTATGCGTTTGATAACATTCGGGGCATTGCAACTTATATTAAAAATCTTCGCAAAAGATGTTTAGTCGTTCTTATTGATGGAATGAGGGGTAATGCTCTGTTATCAAAAGCTGATTTACGGGTTGATATTGCGGTTATGCCTTATTTTGGCGCCGAAGATATTAAATGGAAGTCGTCTCCATCTTTGACTTACCTGACAGGGCCGAAATATTTTATTTTTAGCTCGGAATACGCCCGTTTTAAAAAGGGGAAAAGGCGGGTTAGGCGGGTCGCCGATAGAGTATTGGTAACTTTGGGCGGATCGGATCCATGCAGCGCCACTATTAAGGTTTTAAAAGCGGTAGCACAGATTATAGACAGAAAAATTTATGCTCGAGTGATTATGGGGCCGTGTTTTAATCAGGTTCTTAAAGATAAAATTAAACTTATTGCCGGTAGATCACGCCATAAGCTTGAAGTTGTGGATTCACCCGTATCTTTACTGAGACATATGTTTTGGTGCGACCTTGCGGTTACCAGCTCTGGTTTAACCAAATACGAGATGGCTATCACCGGCACACCCTCTTTACAGGTTTCTTTTAACAAAGACTATGCGGCCGTTAATGAATCATTCCTGAAAAACGGCACTGCGAAACACCTGGGCGTGTATGATGCCGTTTCTTGTCAATCTATTTCTAAAGCAATAACGGGATTACTTGATAATGTTCGGCAAAGACGTTTTATGAGCGAAGCAGGTAAAAATCTATTAGATGGCCTGGGAACTGAGCGAATAATCGAAGCAATAAGGAGAAAATTATGAAAAAAGTCATTATTTTTGGTAACGGACAAATGGCCGAAATTGCTCATGTCTACCTAGGTTTTGATTCTCCGTTTGAAGTAGTTAGTTTTACTGTCGATAAAGAGTATATTAACGGTAGTACTTTTAGGGGCTTGCCTGTTGTAGCTTTTGAAGAGGTAGCGGATGTATACCCTCCCGCGGAATTCGATATGTTTGTTCCTATTGGCGCTAAAAAACTCAATGGATTACGGGCAGAAAAGTATTTTCAGGCCAAGGAAAAAGGTTATAACCTGATCAGTTATGTAAGTTCCAAAGCTGTGATATGTCCTGAAACCAAGATCGGTGATAATTGTTTTATATTCGAAAATAACGTGGTCCAGCCGTTCGTCAGCATAGGCAATAACGTTGTGCTCTGGAGTGGCAACCATATTGGCCATCATACCTCGATCGGTGACCATTGTTTCGTTACTTCTCACGTTGTTATTTCTGGCAGGGTCACTGTCGAGCCCTATTGTTATTTTGGGGTTAATTCGACTGTAAGAGATGGGCTTAATATTAAAGAAAAATGTATAATTGGCGCGGGAGCGCTTATATTGAAGAACACACTAGAAAAGCATGTTTATCGGGGACAGCATACCGAGTGTTACCGGTTTTCCAGCGATTCGGTTAAGGTCGCATAGGAGTAAACAGATGAAGTGGAAGAAGCTCGGCAGGATAATCGAACCGCAGAAAGAACTTGCTTGGATGCGCACGCATGCTATGTTGCCTACCGTTGATTACGTAATCGGTAACGTGTATAGGATCTATTTCTCCGGTAGAGACGATTTGAATCGATCTCTTATCAGTTATGTGGATATCGATATCTCTAAGTCCGGTAAGATTGTTGGGATGCCGAAGAAACCTGTTTTAGGCGTTGGAGAGCTAGGGTGTTTTGACGACAACGGTGTCACGCCTTCCTGGATAGTTAACCATGAGGGCAAAAAATATCTCTACTTTATAGGCTGGAGGCCGCGATCGACTACTCGGATGAGTTTGATTGCCGGACTTGCAGTCAGCGATGACGGAGGCAAGCATTTTAAACGGGTATCAAGAGCTCCCATATTGCGCCTGACCGACAAAGAACCTTTTTCCATTCTTACCGCCCCATGTGTGTTGAAACAAAAGAACAACTGGCGGATGTGGTACGTTTCTGGGACCGGATGGGTGTATCCCGATCTTCCCCGGTACAACATTAAGTATGCGGAGTCAAAGGACGGTTTAGTATGGGATCAGCAGGCTGTAGTCTGTATTGAGGCGCTGAACAAAGATGAGACGGCATTAGGTCGCCCATGCGTGGTCAGGGAGGGAAAAGTTTACAACATGTGGTACTGTTATAAAAGAAAAGGGGTGTCTTACAGGATAGGTTTTGCCGAATCTCATGATGGAATTGTCTGGAAACGGATGGATGATAAATCCGGAATAGATGTTTCCGGGGCAGGATGGGATTCCGAAATGATAGAATATCCTTTTGTTTTTCATCATAAAGGGAAAAAATATTTGTTGTATAACGGCAACGGCTACGGAGCTACGGGGATCGGGTTAGCCGTGTCCGAACGGTGATCATGCTAAAAAAATGGAAGCAAAAGTAATGGGGAAAGCCGTCATTATGCAGCCGACGTTCCTGCCTTGGCTGGGGTATTTTGACT
>Ga0209777_10004068_pt1 | contig 17532 bp, 13 predicted proteins | sample FrelakmetHBP12HB_FD_187147 | JGI IMG/M metagenome (GOLD analysis project Ga0209777, IMG submission 187147) | Freshwater lake sediment microbial communities from the University of Notre Dame, USA, for methane emissions studies -HBP12 HB (SPAdes)... | ecosystem: Environmental > Aquatic >...
ACGATACGCCGCGCTTGGCGAAACCCTCGGCCCCTGGCTCAGTTCCAGGCTGCGTCTGGAGGATAGAATCTGGGGATGCTGCCTCCGCTCCCTGCCGAATATAGCTGCAGAGAAGACTGCACTCGCACTGCTCACCGCGCAACCCGCAACCATCGCTTGAATCTGTGCCCCGAATAGGCCCTCGCAACGCCGCCATGTCCAGCTCACAGTTGCGCTGTTGAATGGGCGGTGGGCAAGAGCTACCATAGGCGTGGTCATCTTGAGGCACTGAGGAGCAAGGCGATGCCTGGTTTGCTGTTGTCCTTCTTCCTGGCTCTGGGCGGGGCCACGTGCGCGCTGGCCGGCCAAGACGGGAAACTGCCCGCGGAAAACAGCCCTGCCCCCAGGACCCCGGCTGAATGGGGTGGCCCGGCCGGCACAGAGCCTGTGGATGATCAGCAGATTATCCGCAACCTGGAGAAGGCCGCCGCGGAGCTGGTCGCGGCCGGGCGCACCGTGAAAATGGCGGTGCTGATCGGGCAGTTGCAGACGAAGAAGTGCGCGGTTGACCTCGCAGCTCCGTCCAAGGAGAGCATCCCTGCAGAGACATTTTACCAACGAATGAAGGCCAGCGTCCTTGTTTTTGCCGGATACTACAAGTGCAGCAAGTGCGGCAAGTACCACGTGGCTACGGCCAGCGGCTACGCTATCAGCAAGTCCGGCATTTGTGTGACCAATTACCACGTGGTCAATGCGCCGAGTTGGGAGACGCTGGTGGCCATGACTGCGGCAGGACGTGTGCTGCCCGTGCAGGCAGTGCTGGCAGCCAGCTCCGCGGACGACGTGGCGATCGTGCAAGTTGGCCTGCCAACTGCTTCGCAGGCTGGACAGCCTGCGGCCCAGCCTGACAGCCAGGACCTGGCGCCCGCTGCGTTGGCTGCGGATGCGCCGGTAGGCTCACGCGTACGCGTGATTAACCACCCGGACGGACGTTTCTTCGTATTCACCGAAGGCGTGATCTCGCGCTACTTCAAGGCGCACAGGAAGGAAGGCGATGCGGCCATGCTGGCCATCACCGCGGACTTTGCGAAAGGCTCAAGCGGCTCGCCGGTGTTCAACGAATGCGGCGCCGTGGTGGGCATGGTGGCGAGCACGGCGTCCATCTACTACAACGTCAAGGAAGGACACCGCGAAGACTTGCAGATGGTGGTGAAAGAATGTGTGCCGGCTTCGAGCATCCTGAGGTTGATAGAGCCTAGTCCGGGCAGCTCACCGCAGAGGACGCAGAGGAACACAGAGGTGCTTGAGAGGAAATGAAGCACTGATGTTTCCGTTTGTTTTTCCTCTGCGCACTCTGCGTCCTCCGCGGTGAACGAGTGGTGAGATTTGCGGGCTAGAACGGCCAAGAGTGGGGGATGAAATGAGCCAACCGCTAACTGCATGGGCAGGATGCCCGTGCCACGCACGGGAGATGAAATGGGCCAACCGCTGACTGAAGCGCCTGCCGTCCCAGACGGCGTTCATGCCATGGTTCCGCGCGAGAAGATGCATCCCTCGGCGCGCTTGTTACGCGATACCTACGCCATCACGCCCGGCATCCGGCTCATGCGCCAAGAGTTCGGCTACTACTGTCTAGACGAATGGAAGAAGCAGGGCATGCCACAGGGAGTGCCATTCGAAAAGCTCTTCAACTACGAACCATGGGGAAATCACGGGCTAGGGCAACTGGGCTGGTGCGAGGCAGCCTTTTCCCCGGCATTTGAAGACAAGGTCATTGAAGACCGCGGGGAGTACGAGCTCGTCCAGGATTTTGCCGGCCGGCATGTGCTCTTCTTCAAAGGCCGCCGCGACGGCTTCATGCCCGAGTACGTCAGCCATCCGGTCAAGGACATGAAGACCTGGGAGGAGAACATCAAGTGGCGCCTCGACCCCGGCTCACCCCAGCGCTACAGCGATCTGCCCAAGCGCATGGCCGAGGCCCAGGTCTTCGCTGCGCAAGGGCGGATGATCCAGCAGGGCTTGATCGGCGGTTACATGTACCTGCGCAGCCTGATTGGCCCCGCGGACCTGCTTTATGCCTTTTACGATATGCCGGAAGTCATCCACGCGTGCATGGCGCAGTGGCTCAAACTGGCGGATGCGGTAATCACCGGGCACCAGGAGCACGTCACGCTTGACGAAATCTTCTTTGCCGAGGACATCTGCTACAAGAACGGGCCGCTGATCTCGCCCGAGATGATGCGGCGCTTCCTGCTGCCGTATTACCAGCAGGTCATTGCCAACCTCAAGCGCCGGCAACTCGACAAGACTCGGCACCTTTACGTGCAGATTGACACCGACGGCGACTGCCGCCCCACTATCCCGGTCTACCAGGAGATCGGGATGGATGCGATGAGCCCCTTCGAGGTGGCCTCCGGCTGCGATGTCGTGGAGATTGGCAGGCAGCACCCCGGCCTGATGATCCGCGGCGGCATTGACAAGCGCGTGCTCGCCCAGGGGCGCAAAGCGATTGACGCGATGCTGGAGCGGATCATACCCGCGATGCGCCGGCGCGGCGGGTACATACCCTGCTGCGACCACGGCGTGCCCGCGGAGGTCCCCTATGCGGACTATCTGTATTACAGACAACGCTGCGTGGAACTGGGCGGGTGAATGGGTGAACAGGTGAAGAGGTGAGTGGGTGAAGAGGTGGAACGGCGTTTTCCCCAGCGCCTTGGGGCATTAGGCTTTTGGCATTAGGCTTTAGGAAGCACGCCCCAAGCCACAGGCCAAAAGCCTAAAGCCAGTACCTGTGTTTTGTGTGTTGGATTGAGAAGAAGAAAGGATGAAAGAATGCGTTCAGACACGATCAAGAAGGGCCACGACCGCGCGCCGCACCGCAGCCTCCTGCGCGCCACGGGCGTCATCAAGAGCGAGGCGGATTTCAACAAGCCCTTTATCGCGGTCTGCAACAGTTACGTGGACATCATTCCCGGCCACGCGCATTTGCAGGAATTCGGCCGTGTAGTGAAGGACGCGATCCGCGAGGCCGGCGGCGTGCCTTTCGAATTCAACACGATCGGCGTGGATGACGGCATCGTGATGGGCCATGAGGGCATGAAGTACAGCCTGCCGTCGCGCGAGTTGATTGCCGACAGCGTGGAAACCATGGTCCGCTCGCACTGCTTCGACGGGCTGATCTGCATTCCCAATTGCGACAAGATTGTGCCAGGCATGCTGATGGGCGCGGCCCGCGCGAATATACCAACCATCTTCGTCTCCGGCGGTCCGATGCGGGCCGGCGTGGACAGGCAAGGCAAGAAGCTGGACTTGATCTCCGTCTTCGAGGGCGTCGGCGCGCTCGCCTCGGGCCGGATTGATGAGGCGCGCTTGCTGGAACTGGAACAGCTTGCCTGCCCGGCCTGCGGCTCGTGCGCCGGGATGTTCACGGCCAACTCGATGAACTGTCTTTGCGAGGCCCTGGGCATCGCGCTGCCCGGCAACGGGACGATTCTGGCGGACACGCCCGAGCGCCGGGACCTGGCCCGTGCGGCCGCGAAACAACTCCTGGTCCTGATCGAGAAAGACGTGAAGTTCGGCGACGTCATCACTGCCGCCTCGATTGATAACGCGATGGCCCTTGACGTCGCCATGGGCGGCTCGACCAACACCGTCCTCCACGTCCTCGCGGTCGCTCACGAAGCCGGCGTGAACTACGGGATTGAGCGCTTCAACCTGATCGCCGACCGCACGCCTCATCTGGCCAAAGTCAGCCCGGCCTACGACGGCGCGCGCCAATGGCACATGCAGGACATCCACGCCGCAGGCGGCATCCCCGCGATCCTGAAGGAACTCAGCAGGAAGCCGGGGGTGCTCAACCTGGATTGCCCGACCGTTACCGGCAAGACAGTTGGCGAGAACCTCGCGGGCGTGGAAAACAAGAACCCCGAGTGCATCCGCTCGCTGGAGAAGCCGCACAGCGAGCGCGGCGGCCTGTGCGTGCTCTTCGGCAACCTGGCCCAGGATGGGGCGGTGATCAAGGTAGGCGCGGTCGAGCAGACGCAGATGAAATTCCAGGGGCCGGCGCGCGTCTTCGATGGCGAGGAAGCCGCGCTGGAGGCGGCCAAGAAGAACCTGATTCAGGCCGGTGACGTGGTCGTGGTGCGCGCGGAAGGTCCGCGCGGCGGGCCTGGAATGCGCGAGATGCTGCAACTGACTTCCTATCTGAAAGGCATGCCGCTGGGCGAGCAGGTGGCACTCATCACGGACGGGCGCTTCTCCGGCGGCACGCGCGGCCTGTGCATCGGGCACGTCTCGCCTGAAGCGGCCGAACGGGGCGCCATCGGCCTGTTGCGCGACGGCGATGTCATCTCCATTGACCTGCCGGGGCGCAAACTGACCGTCAACCTGACCAGGCAGCAACTGCGCGAGCGGCAGAAAGGCTGGAAGGCGCCGGAACCCAAGTACAAGCGCGGCTGGCTGGCGCGCTACACCAGACAGGTCACCAACGCGGCCACGGGGGCGGTGTTAAAGGATTAGCCCGCGTCTGCTTTTGCGGCCTGTTGCCGTAAGGGCAGGAATGAGGTAACTTGCTAGGTAAGGGAAGGCGGGAACATGGGACACGTTTACCATCAGGTTGGCTTGAACGCCAAGAACAGCGCAAAGGTGCGGATGTTCGTGGACACGGGCGCAACCTTTTCGATCATCCCGCCTTCGCTTGCAAAGAAGCTCGGCGCGGTGCCCACCGGGATTAGCCATAGGGTGCACTTGGCCGACGGGCGGCGCGTAAAAATGGAGGCATGTCTGCTTCGTTTCCGCGTCTTGGGGCGCGAGGTGCCTTCCGCCGTTCTGATTGGTAATGTCGAGGAACCGATCCTGGGCGCCGAGACCCTGGAGGCCCTCGGTCTCGCCGTAGACCCGCGCAGCGGCAAGCTGAAAAGGACGCGCTCCTGGACGGTCCGCATTGGGGCGGTCATCCACGGCTGATGCGGGAAAAAAGCAAAAGCAAAAAGCAAAAAGTGAGAGAATTAAGCTTTCTTGCTTTTTACTTTTTCCTTTTTACTTCTGACTTCTGACTTCCGACTTCCGACTTCCGACTTCCGACTTCTGACTTCTGACTTCTGACTTCCGACTTCCGACTTCTGACTTCTGACTTCTGACTTCTCACTTCTCACTTCTCACTTCTCGTGCACCGCCTTGACCAGCGCCTCCACGTTTTCGAACGGGGCGTCGTTCTCAATCTCGACGTTGAACACCGCGCCGCCGCCGAGCCGCGAATGGATTTCCCGGTAGCGCCTGATGGTGCTACGGATTTCATCAGGCGTGCCACGCGGAACCAGGTACTGCCGGTCCGGGTGCAGGAACAGCAGCGTGCGGTTCGCCGCCGCTTCGCGCGCAAAACTCTCAGGGTGGTAGAGCCCGTCCTGGTGCCACAGCGCATTGATGCCGCACTCGACCAGGTCCTTGTAAAGCGGGTGCGCGGCGCCGCAGCAGTGGTACAGCACTCGCGCGCCGCCCGACCTGGCCTGCTCAACCTGTTCGCGGATGCGCGGCTTGAAAATGCGGCGGAAGGTCGCGGGTGAAATGAGCAGGCCGGTCTGCGTGCCCCAGTCGTCGGCAAGGATGAGCACGTCCGTGCCCGTGGCGAGCAGGTACTCGATCTGGCGGTGGCGATACTCCATCAGCCGGTCCATGAAAGCCAGCAGCGCCGGGCTCTCCTCGGCCAGGTCCATGAGGACCTGCTCGAACGGCCGCACGGCGTGAAGCTTTTCAAACAGACTGATCCAGCCCCCGAAGGTCAGGTAATTGCGTTTCTGCTCGGTGATGGTCTTGCGCGCGCCCTCGAACTCCGCGCTGCCGGGAGCGGGCACCTGGGGAAACGACAAGGGATCGCTCCAGGTTTGGATTGCATAGCGGTGCGGGTGCCCGGCGACTCCGAATATGCGGTACTCCCACACTGTGCCGAACTCGTCCGCCTTGAACTCGTGGTAGCGGCCTTCGCTGTCGAGGGCCTCGGCGGGAGGCTGTGGGATGGAGTCGAACGTGGCCGCGTTGTCCGGCGGGTAAGCCTTGAAAAGGTCAACCAGTTTCTGGCCATGGACGTATAGCCCTGCGGCTGAGGCCTGGTAGTACACTGGCAGCCTGTCGGGACTGCCGAAGTTGAAGGCTTGGAGCATTCTTTCGCGTGGGGCCATGGCAACATTCTATACTGAGCGCGGCCTGCGTCTTGGGCTTTCTTGCAGGAAAAGTGCTTAGGGCAGTGGGGAGGAGAATTCAGAAGCCAGAATGCAGAAGACAGAAGGGCCTGCGGAAGCACGGAGGGGGGGAATGCAGGATTCTGTATGCGGGCTGGCCGAAGCGGTTGACTGGGGATGCTTCCGGCTCGCCCTCATGCCCGCTCCCGAGAGCGCGTGCCCTTTCCCCCAAATGCCGTCCCCCTAATGCCGATACCCCAAGAGGTAGTATGTGCCGAATGGCAGCGGAGACCCCGCCGTTACGATCTGGCAGTCGTCTGGGTTGATTCAGCTTGATCTTTCTGAAGCAAGGCGGGATCAACTAACGCCTTATGTACACGCAGGCCGTGCTTTCTGGAAAGTTCCTGTGCCTCGTTACGAATTCGGTCCGGAAGGGCCTCTGGGCTGATAGCCACATCACGTTTCTTGAGCCGCGCCGTCTCAAAAAAGCAACGTTCTGCAATCAGGTCTGCCACCAGAACCTGGGCGGCTAGGGTTTTCTTGTGGCGAAGATTCTCTCCCAGATAGAAGCGCAATGAAGGGAAGTTCGCGTAAATCGTTATCTTGCCGGTTTCTTTACTGTATCGTGTCCGCTCTAGCGGCTCTGGATCCTCGTCGAAATACGGTTCGCTAGAAAACATCCCTTGCCCTCTGGGCTTCTCCTTTTCTTCGTCCATACGGACATTCACCTCAAGAAGTGCGTCGCGGCCCTCGCACTCGGCTATCACTATGGCTGTTACGTCGGGTTTATTGCCCGAAACCTCGACCTCATACTCTGCGACGTGCCTTCGGGCATCCGCCTCGTTGACCAAAACTTCCTCTGGCCACACTTGGACGCTGTCATCGTCGCTTTTGAGGGCTATCTTGCTACCTCCCTCGATCACTTTAACGTACACCCTCAAGAGGGCGCGCCGGGGCCTGTTGATCCTCACCGTCAAGGACTCAGGGCGGAAGACGAGCCCGTTTTCGAAAAGGTAATGATCCTCCTCCTTTTCAGGCTCAACAAACACCGTCGCCTTTGCGGTCTGTTTCCCGATCGCAGCCTGCAAAATGGCGCGCGTGCCAACTTCTGTGCCTTGCACGGTCACAAACCGGCGCAGGATGCCGGCATTGGCGACTTTGGAAACCTTGAATTCTAGGTTTCCGATGATCTGTAGCTTCGGATGGCTGGAACCAATTCTTACGAGGGTGCCGGGGCGAAAGCGCTGCGTGTCAACCCTTACTTCAAAGGCATAGCGCTTGCCCACAGTGACATGGGCCGATTCCGGATATAGGCAGAATCCATCGGGCGGGGGTTCGATTATGGCGGCGGGTTCCTGCCCGAGGTTGTGCACTTCTACGGCCTCTGCCTCTGCGATCTCATTTAGAATCCTAAAGGCGTCACGGTATCTCATTCGTTCTTCGTCATCTATCTTGCTTCGGGCCTCTTTCTGCTGCCGTGATTCCTCTTGGACCAACGATTCGATGCGCTTCTCGATTTCGGCAATCACCGCTTTGCAGGCTGGATGGCTCCGGTTCAACCCCTCCCGCTTCTCATCCAGCACAGGCTCCTCGCTCGAAAGGAGTTTTCGAAATCCTCCGAATGTGACTTCGCCAAAGAGTCGCGCAGCCAGCGGCTCACGATCGTACTTGAATAGGGACATATCCAAGGCCACTCCTGCGTCATCAATGATCAGCAGCCCTCCAGGCCGGTCGGCTCCCTCCTGCTGCAACTCAGACTCAGCCCGCCGGATAGAAAGGTGTATTGGAAACTCACCGTAGTTCTCGCACGGGACGGCAAAGTGCTGGTTGAGCCTTTCCTCGCCGCTTGGCATGGTATACCCCAACCGCCTTCTCTTCCTCTCAGCGTCATCGACGAGCCATACCTTCCTGCGCGGATTGGTCATTATCTTCCTGAGCCGCCAGTGATTAGCCAGATTCTCGTAGACAGTGTCGAACCGCGGCACTTTCTGCCCTTTGGCGGGATCAGCCACGAAGTGGGCTACAGTGCCGTCGCCGGTAATACCATGGCGAGACCGTACGTTCTCAGTAGCAACCTGGGGACCGTCCAGTTCCCCTTTCAGGCAATCATCACGAAGAAAGAGGCGAAGTTCGCAGAAGGAATTCTTCTTGAGGGTACAAATCCGACCGTCCGTCATGCTGGCCAGGGCATTTTTCGCGCCGGTGCCAAAGAAGCCAGTGACGGATTGCCCGTCCTTGAACCCACTCGTGGCGGCCCCATATCTGCGAAATGCGGACACGGTGTCGTACGACATTCCCTCTCCGGCATCTCGAACTGAGAACCGCCCGCGTACACCGTCCTTCTCATATAGCACCTCGATCACCCCTTCGTGGGCGAGTCCTTGTGCTTCCAGGCGCCTATAACTATCGTCACTATTGGTGATCAACTCGAGCAAGGCGCGGACTGCATCCCCCTGCGTCCCGGCCCGAACAAAGCGAGCTATGAGTCGTGGGTCAGCCAGTATGTCAAACCTTTCCATGACCTTCCCCTCTCTCCAGGAAACGAGCGAACCGTGCCCCCAGCCAATCCATGAACACGACTACGTCCTTTTGCCCGAGTTCATCCGCCATGCCCGTCAGCTTGGTCAGATTATTGGCGAGAATTCGACGTTCTGAATCCAGCGTTCCCTGTAAGACATGACAGCATTCTGCCTCCGAAACCTTGTCTGGCGTTCCTTGGGAATATTTCGCGTAGGCTGGTGCAGCCCTGACCTCTGCCAATAGTTTTTCAATGCGCCGCGTTTGAGAGAAGGTCTTCTTTTGCAGCGAAGGTCCCCTCTTGAGCGCTTGTCTTGCGAGTTCCAGCTCCTGCCGCCCACGTTCCGAAAAAGCAAAGCCTTGGCTTGTCTTTCCCAGCACCCATTGGCGATTTTTTAAGGTACACCGCCACAGGGCGTCGTGGACCCTCTTCGCGTCGGGATAATCCGGATATGCGAGCAGTGAGAACTTCTTGGGGAAAAGCCTGAATGCGGCGACCACGACGTGTTCGAAGGAGAGGTCAACCTTTCTCTCGTCAATCGCGCCAACGGCATAAAGAACCAGCCAGTCCAGGTTGATCCCTTCGTAGACATGAGGCGGGAAAGGTGTCAGGTCATGCAGGCTTCTGGTCTCTCCCATCCGGGGTTCCCCTTTCCTTCGCTCCGGGTTCCAGGGGTTCCAGGGACAGAGCCGCATCTATGGCGCGCTTCTTCGTACTCACAAATGCAGCTCTCTCCCATCAACCAACTTTGGGAAGCTTCCTCAGGCTGATCACCAACCGCAACGCCTGGTTGACCTGCGCCTCGGTTGGGAAGGCCCTTGCCACTTCACGATCAAGCCGCACCAGATTGGTTCCCCGGCGGCAGCGGGCCACGTACTTGCCCTGTATGCCGCCCTGCAAGAGCTTATGCAGGTCGTATTCGGGCCGCAGCTCGTCAACGTTGCCGCCTTTGGATCTCACTTTCATAATCGCGCCTTTCCAAAGCCGTTAGTCTTCGTGCACTGATGATCCGTATCTTTTCACCACGATCTGTATGCGCAACCATCAGCAACCGTCCAGTCTCTGATGACCCGACGGTAATATAACGATCTTCCTCATCAGAATGCTCTATGTCAAATACCGTAATGCCCAAGGGATCAAGAAACACCGTGGGCCCCTCGCCAGCGCACTTGACTTTCTGGCGTTTTCCTCTTTCCTTGGGATTTCGTCCCGAGGTGCGGGGATCGAGTTTCGGGTTTCAGGAGCACACCATGCCTCATCCCGCGTCCTTCGTCTGGCTGCCCGGTGAAACGGGCGGGCGCAACGTTCACGTCTATTTCCAGAACGCCTTTACGTTGAGGAGTGAGCCGGATGAGGCGGCCATCAACCTGTTCGCCGACTCGAACTACCACCTGCGCGTGAACGGCGAGTTCGTCGGATACGGGCCGGTGCGCTTCTACCCCGAGTTTCCAGAGTATGACACCTATGATCTGCGCCGCTTTCTCCGCCGCGGCAGGAACGTGGTGGCCGTGCATGCGCTCTACAACGGCTTCGCCACATTCCACACGCTTGCCAACAAGCCTGGTTTTGTGGCCTGGGGGACTGTCCGCGACGCGCGGCGCAGAACGCATGACCTGGCGACGCCCGGCGGTTGGCGCTGCGCGCTGGCGGCCGGCTACGACCAGGAAGCCCCGCGCTACTCTTTTGCGCAGGGGCCCATTCACCTTTTCGACGAACGCAGGGACATCCCTGGTTGGGATAGCGCGCAGCATGTGGAGTGGCTCAAAGCGGCGGTTGTCCCCTGGCAGGACGCTTGGGGTCCACTGCGCCCGCGCTCCATTCCAGGCCTGACGCAGGACACCGTAGTCCCCGCACGGCTGCTTGCGGCGCACGAGCTCCTCGGCACGGAAGAGATCATCTCTTTCCGGATGACCCAGCACTACCCGCCGCAACTGCATGTGCCGCCGGAAGCGCACGGCTACGCCTGCACGCAGGTGTACTCGCCACGCGCGCAGAAAGTGCGTTGCGGGCTTTACTGGGGCGAGCATTTTCTCAATGGGCAGGAGATTGCGAAGGAGGCCGAGCGGCCTGAGCAGTTGGCACGCAATGACGCTGAACTCGAATTGCGGGAGGGCTGGAACCCGTTTCTCGTTCACTGCGGGCTGGTCGCTGCGCTCTGGGAGTTCCATCTGGCCTACCCAAAGTCTGCCGGCCTGGAGTTCTCGCCGCAAGGCCAGCGCGGTTCGGGCGAGGCGTTCTGGATTGCCGGGCCGTTCGCCAGAGGAGAGGCGCAGCGTCTTTCCGGCGCTGACGAGCCGCGGAAGTTGAAGGCGGAGCATCTGGCGAAGTTGGAGGAGGCCCTGCGCCCGCAATGGCGGCCCATCGGGAAGGACCCCCTGCCCGTCTCGCCGGCGAAGGGACTGGCGTGGTGCGAGCTTGGCCCCGCTCTCCCACTCGACCCGCACGTAGTACATAATCTGCCCGTGGCGGCTGGGCGGCCGGCCTCTTTCACATTTGATATGGGCGGCGAGGTGCTTGGGCGGATTTTTGTTGAGTTTGAGGCACCGGCCGGGACGGTTGTGGATGTCGGGCATGCCGAAGAGTTGAAAGGCGCACGGCCAAATCTTTACAAGATGGTGCTGGTACACGCTGGCGAAAGACACACGGCCCGCGGCGGGGCGTCGCGGCTGGAGACTTTCGAGCCCCGCGGATTCCGCTACCTTCAGGTCGCCATCCGCAACCACAGCGGGCCGGTGACGATTCGCCGCGTGGGCATAGTCTCGCAGGTTTACCCGCATAGAAAGATTGGCGCCTTTGAGTGTTCGGATGCGCTGCTGAACGAATTGTGGGAGATGGGCCGGCGCACTCTGCGCGCCTGCTCGGAGGACGTATACACCGATTGCCCGTGGCGCGAAAGGACGCTGTATGCCGGCGATCTGCTGCCTGAGTTTGCCACGACTTTGGTGACTTCCGGGGACACGCGGCTGGCGCGCCGCTGCCTCGATATCTTCCTGCAATCCCAGTCTCCAGAAGCGCCTTGGCAGCAAGGCATGGCGCCCTATGCGCGCGGCGGGGATTCGCTCCACGACTACCCGCTCATCACGCTGCTCATCGCCGACTGGTACGTGCGCTACGCCGCGGCGCAACCCTCTGGATTGCGCGACAAAGGCCGCGCCTTCGCTGTGTACGCCTACCCGTCGTTCAAGAGGATGCTCGATGCACTGCTCAGCAGCCGGCGCGCCAACAGGCTCTTTGAGCCGTCCGCGAAACCTTTCATTGACCACATCCCGCAGGTCAAGGACGGCCAAGTCTGCGCGCTAAACGCTTTGATCGCGCGTGCGTATCTGGCGCTGGCTGGCTGGGCGCGGCGCCTGGGGCACAAGGAGGACGCGCGCACCTATGAGCGCCTCGGACGCCAGACCGCCGCGGCAACACGCCGCGCATTCTGGGATGAGGGCGCGGGAGCTTTCAGCGACGCGATCGTGAACGGCGCGAGGGCGGACGCGCACGCTATCGCCTCCAGTGCGTGGCCTTCCTGCTTCGGACTGACGGCGCCGGCGCAGGAGAAGCGCATTCTCGAACATTTCCGCAAGCAGGCCGAGGCCCTTCTCGCGCAGGCTCCGGGCTTGCAGGGCGAGAGCGGACACAAGTCCTTCTGCACGCCATACGGTGGGTTCTATCTTCTGGGCGGCTTGTACGAGCATGGCGGCGAGGCTTGTGCAGAGGAGTTCATGCGGCGCTTTTGGGGGCCCATGGCCGCCTCGGGTCCCGGCACCGTATGGGAAGTCTTCAGCAATTGCGATTCGCTCTGCCACGCGTGGAGTTCCGCGCCTACGTATTACCTCTCCTCACGCGCCTTGGGCGTGCGGCTGGGCTTCCCGGACGGCGAGGACCTGTCGCGGGTCAGCATTGCTCCGCAGGCCGAGTCGCTTGAGTGGGCCAAAGGCGTGGTCCCGCACCCGCGCGGGAAAGTTGAAGTCCATTGGCGCGTCAGGGGGCCGAACCTGCTCCTGGACTACTCCGTCCCCAAGGGAGTGCGCTGCGAAGTACGGCCCCAAGGGCGTCTGGCGCGGTTGAAGCTGGTGCGGAACGAGAAGAGAGAATAGAGGAGCGAGAAAAGAGCACTTCTCACTTCTCACTCCTCGCTTCTCACTTCTCACTCCTTGGGTCCGGGCGGCTGTGCGTCTGGCGCAAGGCCGGACCACTTGCCGGTCCGGGTCAGGCTGAGCGCGGCGGCGATAAGGCGTTCCTGCGAGCGCACGCGCGGCTGGCCTTTGGCGCCGGCCACGCGCTCACTGGCGCCGTCGGACTTGACCACGCGGGCCTTTACATTGTCGGCCAGTTGCAGTTGCAGGAAGTCCCAAAGCCGCGGGTGCAGGCGTTTGTCGAGGACCGGGAACATCAGCTCAATCTGCTGGTCCAGGTTGCGGCTCATCCAGTCGGCGGACGAAAGGTAATACTCAGGTTCTCCGGCGTTGTGGAAGTAGCAGACGCGTGTGTGTTCCAGGAAACGGTCCACAATGCTGATGCAGCGGATGTTCTCGCTCAAGCCCTGCACGCCGGGCCGCAGGCAGCAGACCGCGCGAGTGATAAGATCAATCTTCACCCCGGCGCGCGAGGCGGTGTAGAGTTCCGCGATGAGCTGGGGATCCTGGAGGTTGTTCTGCTTGACAATCATGTGGCCCGGTTTGCCGGCCTTCACATTTGCCGTTTCGCGGTGGATCAGCGCCACGAGTCTGTTGCGCAGGTCTGTGGGGGCCACGGTGAGGTGATGGAAAGCCGGCGGGCGCGCATAGCCGGTCAGGATGTTGAAGAGGTTGGTCACATCCTCGCCGAATTCCTCGTTGCAGGTAAAGAGGCCCTGGTCGCTGAAAACGCGCGCGGTGCGGTCATTGTAGTTGCCGCTGCCCAAGTGCACATAGCGTTGGATGCTCGTGCCTTCGCGCCGCACCACCAGGGCGCACTTGCAGTGCGTCTTGTAGCCGAGCAGGCCGTAGATAACATGCGCGCCGGCATCCACCAGGCGGCGCGCCCATTCGATGTTGGCCTCCTCGTCGAAGCGCGCTTTGAGTTCCATCAGCACCGCGACCTGCTTGCCGTTCTGCGCGGCGCGCACCAGGTCCGCGGCAATGGGGCTCTCCTTGCCCACCCGATAGAGGGTCATCTTGATGGCCAGTACCTTGGGATCGTCGGCGGCCTGGCGGACGAACTGGATGACGGGATCGAAACTCTCGTAGGGGTGGTGAACCAGGATGTCGTGCTGCCTGACCGCGGCGAAGACATGGTCCGCGCCGGAGAAGCCGGGCGCCGGCTGGGGCGTGAAGGGCAGGTCTTTGAGCGCGGGCAGGTCAATGAGGCCGTAGAGCTCCATCAGATCGGAAAAGGCGACCACATCGCTGGCGGGGTAGAGGTCGCAATCCTTCAGTTCCAGCTCGTCCACCAGCATGTCCAGGACGTCCGCGGGCAGAGAACTGTGGTATTGCAGGCGCACGGCGGAACCGCGGCGGCGCTGGCGCAGCCCTTCCTCGATGGTGGTCATCAAGTCGGCGGCAGTGTCCTCATCAATGAGCATGTCGCTGTCGCGCGTGACGCGGATGGGCACGCAATTCCTGGCCTCGTAGCCGTTGAAGAGGTGCTGGATGTCCATGCGGACTACGTCTTCGAGGAGGATGAAGTCGTGCGCGCTGCTCTCCGCGGGAAGCTCGATGAAGCGCGGCAGCACCCCGCTGGGCACATGCACGAAGCCCGTGGAACTGGAGGGAATGGGGCTGGGCTGCAGCGGCTCAAGCTGCGCGACCAGACAGAGTGTGTTGTTGGCCAGGTGCGGGAAGGGATGGCCGGGATCCAGGGCCAGGGGCGTTATGACGGGGAAGACGGTCTTGCGGAAGTACTCGTCCAGGAACTGGCGCTGCTTTTCGTTGAGGGCCTGTGGCGCGAGCAGCCGCACGCCCTGCTTTTCCAGTTGCGGTCGGATTTCATCATTGAAACAGCGGTGCTGCAGCGCGCCCAACTCATGCGCGCGCGCGGCTATGGCTTCCATCACGCGCGCAGGTGTCAAGCCGTCAGGACCGCCTTCCTCCACAGCCGCGGAGATCTGGTGCTTGACGCCGGCCACGCGGATCATGAAGAACTGGTCGAGGTTGGAGCTGAAAATGGCCAGGAACTTCAGGCGTTCGAGCAACGGCACCTCGGGATCGCGGGCTTCCTCCAGGACGCGCGCGTTGAATTCCAGCCAACTCAACTCGCGGTTGACGAAGTTCTCACTGCGCATTCCTGTTTCCGCGAGCACCTTTTGGCTCTTGGGACGGGGCTTCAAGCTGTCAGAGCGCGTGGGCATTGTTGCTTCCCTGCCAATCTCATTTGATGGGTGCGAAAATATCCGTGCGGAATTCCTCGGGTTTCACCTGACCTGGGGGGCATGAAACGTAAACTTCCCATAAATCCCCGGCCGAGTCTTTCTTGTTATCCTGGAGCCACTTCTGCAGGAGCTCATAGGTCTTGGAAAGCTGCTCGTATGGACCTAAGTGCGTCACCACCGCGGCCTTGCCCGCGGGCAGGCTGCCGGCGACAATATCGCCCTCGCCTTTTGTCCCCTCAGGCACCGGGAAACCCGCCTCAAATTCAAATACCCCGCCTTCATGTTTCAAATACTTGGCGAATGGCGGCCCAAGGGGATTGATCTTCTTGGACCCGAGGAATTCCCCGATTTTGGGAAAGACGGCGCCCAGCACAGCGCCGATCTCGCCTTCCTTGGCCGATTTGCGGATGACCAATGTAGCTTGCTGCTTCAGTTCCTTTATCTCGACTTTCAAAGGCGCCGGCTCTCCCGCCACGACGGGCCCTGGACAGAGTGCGCTGGCCGCAAGCAAGAGCATTATGGGGAAGTAGTCCTTCATGGGAAATCTCCTTTTAGTCCGCGTAAGGAACGGCATTCCTCTTAACGTCACATGCCTGGAAGTCAAGATCGGACGCAGCGGTCGTGGGGCGCTTTCCGTGCCTTAACCGAAAATTAACAGTACTTTTATCTCAGCATAACACTTGTGTGATAGGGTTCAATCAGAGATTCGTGTTAAGCTCGTGTTAAGGAGATGCGCATGACGAGAGTAGCTTATACGGTTCTGCTGGCGGCAGCTCTGCTGATTCTGGCCGGGTGCGGCCAGCCAGCGAACACAGGCAAACCGGCTGGCGGCGCGCGAGCTCACACCATCACCATCAAAGGCTCAGACACCATGGTGATCCTGTGCCAGCGCTGGGCAGAAACATACATGCACCACAACCCCGGCGTGACAGTCCAGGTGACAGGCGGCGGTTCGGGGGTGGGCATTGCGGCGTTGATAAACGGCGGAACGGACATCTGTGCTGCTTCGCGCCCTATAAAGGACAAAGAGAAGGAGCAGATCAAATCGAAACACGGCAAGGACGCCAACGAAATACCAACGGCCTTGGACGGATTGACCGTCTACGTGAATGAAACCAACCCAGTGGAACAGTTGTCGCTGGGGCAACTCGACCTGATTTATCGCGCCCAGACGACCGATTGGAGGGATGCCGGCGGCCCAGCCGGGAGGATTGTGTGCTACGGACGCGAGAACAGTTCGGGCACTTACGCTTACTTCAAAGAGCACGTATTGAAGGACAAGGACTTCGCTACGGTAGTCCAGTCGCTTCCAGGCACAGCGGCGATCATCAACGCGGTCATTAAGGACAAGAGCGCCATTGGCTACGGCGGCAAGGGCTATGCAGCCCAGGGCGTGAAGATCGTTCCGATAAGCGCCAAGGACGGGGAGAAAGGCATCCTCCCGACCATTGAGAATGTGGTTTCCAACGCGTATCCTATTTCCCGCAAGCTCTTCTTCTACACGGTTGGTGAGCCAGCCGGCGAGGTCAAGGTCTTCATCGAATGGGTCCTGGAGGAGGAGGGACAAAAGGTATGCGATCAGGTGGGCTATTACCCGCTGCCCAAGAAGTAGTGGGCCAGGCCGTCCCGCCGCTCCCAGCCACGGCAGCGCCTCTGGCACGCAAGAGCAGCGGCGCGGTGAGCGACCGCATTGCCGCGTATCTGATCAAAGCCTGCGCGTGTTTGGCGATCGTCTCGCTCGTGCTGATTTTCGTCTTCATCGGAAAGGAGGCGCTGCCCATCTTCACTTCCGCGGAGATCAGGCAGGAAGCCGACTTGGGCCAGCTCTTTCTCCCGGCCGCGGAAGCTCCCGCTTTTGCCTGGCAGCCGGTTTCCGAGCCGCCGCGCTTTTCGCTGCTCCCGTTGCTGGTTGGGACGCTGAAGGCCACTTTGATCGCGGTCGTGGCGGCCATTCCTTTGGCCATTGCCGCGGCGCTGTTTACATCGGAGTTCGCCCCGCCCTGGCTGCGAGAGATAATCAAGCCCGCGATTGAGCTTCTTGCCGGAATTCCCAGCGTGGTGGTTGGCTTCTTCTGCCTGATGGTCCTGGCCGACTGGCTGCAAGGCGCTTTCGGCTGGACCTTCAGACTCAACGCGGTGACCGCGGGTTTGGGGCTGAGCCTGGCTGTGATTCCGATTGTTTACACGATGTCAGAAGACGCCTTCAATGCCGTGCCGCGCGCCTACCGCGAGGGCTCGCTGGCGATGGGCGCCTCGCGCTGGCAGACGGCCTGGCGCATCGTTCTTCCCGCTTCGTCCGCGGGGTTGCTGGCGGCCTGCGTGCTGGGCTTTGGCCGGGCCGTCGGCGAGACCATGATCGTACTGATGGCCTCCGGCAACGCGGCGCTCTGGTCGCTCTCGCCCACGGATTCAATCCGTACGTTTTCCGCAACCATCGCGGCGGAGCTGGGCGAGGTCGTCGTAGGCAGCTCGCATTACCACGTCCTGTTCTTCATCGGCGCCTTCCTGTTCGTGCTGACGTTCCA
>Ga0209777_10004069_pt1 | contig 17524 bp, 13 predicted proteins | sample FrelakmetHBP12HB_FD_187147 | JGI IMG/M metagenome (GOLD analysis project Ga0209777, IMG submission 187147) | Freshwater lake sediment microbial communities from the University of Notre Dame, USA, for methane emissions studies -HBP12 HB (SPAdes)... | ecosystem: Environmental > Aquatic >...
CACCTCGTTGGCGTTTTCCGTTGCATACTTCAGTCCCATGGCTTTAGCCTGATTGGCAGCCTTGTTGGCCGCGGCAACCAGGGTATTGAGTTCGGCGAGGGTCCAGGCCGTCTTCTTTGGATCGACGTTGAATTCATTTCCTCCGCAGGAGGCACGGGCGGTTTGGGGTCCTTCAAATACCGCTGCATTGGCTAATCCCCGCGAGAAGACCTCCTCGAAATTGGCATCCATCAGCCCGACTCCCATCGCATAACCAATTTCGATCTTTTTCCCCCGGGCGTAGTCGGCAATCTGCTTACACTCCTCCAGGGTCAATACCGCATTGGGGTCTCGAAGCTCGATCCACGAAAATCCCTGATCGCTGGCAAAATCGATCAGTTTCTTCGTGTTGTCCAGCGTAACGGGCAACGCCCTGAGAAAATTGGCGGTGGTAAATCCGATTTTTAGATCCGGGTAATTCTTCAACTTGATCGTCTCGCCAGCGAAGGCGCTGACACCAAGAAAAACCAGGCTCAGAAAAATAGCAATGATCATCGATTTCATACTTAGCTCCTTTCTTTTCGGATCGGGCTTTCCGCCCAATCTTCTTTCTCAGATGACAGATCCTTCCGTCCTTCTCCGATTCTCCGCGAGGCCCTTCTTGGCCACGAGTCAACCGTTCACCTCCTTTTTCCACGAATCTTTAACGTAACCCATCTTCGAAGAGATCAGAGCAGCGGCCTTCACGACGTCGTGAATAAACTGTTTTTCTCGAGGGGTTCCGATCTTTCTCTGGGGTCCCGAGATACTGAGGGCTGCAATCACATTCCCGAGATGGTTCAGGATGGGTGCTCCGATACACTCCACATCCTCTTCTATTTCCCGCCGGTCCAGCGCATATCCCTGCTTCTTTATGATCCTTAGTTCTTCGATCAACTTTTGTTTCGAGGTAATCGTTTTCGATGTAAACGGAGTCATTCTAATTTTTTGAACGATCCTTGATTGTTCGTCCTCCGACTGAAAGGCCAGTAAGGTTTTTCCCAGTGAGGTACAGTGAAGAGGTCCCCGCTGGCCGATCTTCGACATGACTCCTAATGTTCGAGGAGAATCCACCTTATCCACATAGACGATCTCGATGTCGCTCAGGACAGCCAGATGCACGGTCTCCTGGGCTTTGGAAGCCAGGTCCGCCATGATCGGTTTAGAAACCTGAATCAGGTCCGTTTGCATCAGGTAAGCGTTTCCGATCTCGAAGGCGGCGAGTCCCAACGAGTAAACTCCCGCCTCATCTTTCTCTACAAAACCAGCTTTTTCCAGGGAGAGGAGGATTCGGTAGGTGGTACTCCGATCCAGTCCGAGATGAAGGGCGAGCTCGCTCACCTTGAAATGCGTTTTCGCCCCAGAAAAGCACTTCAGGACATTGCTGGCCCGGATGATGGAGTTGATCAGGTATCTTTCCTTCGGATTGGAGGCCATTTCACTATTACAACATTCAATTCAATATTTAATCAAGTTCATATAACAACTGAAAACGTTTGTCAAGGAAAATTTTTCTTGGTCTGTAATCGCTCGGTTACAGGAGGAAACCCTGCTCTTTTTCAACCGTTTGATTATTGTCGGATGTAGGGGCGGGTTTTACGCCCGCCCGTCTGAGGCTCCTTGACACTCGGGTGGGTATATCCTATGATTTTTTTCGACCAACGGAGGGAAAGCCATGAAGACTATTGTCTGCCAGGAGCCCGGTCATCTTGTCATGAAAGAGGTGTCCCGGCCGGCCTTGAAGCCCGGAGAGGCTCTTGTCCGCATCCGGCGCGTAGGCATGTGCGGGACCGATTTGCATGCCTTCAGAGGCGTTCAGCCTTATTTTACCTATCCACGGATTCTCGGCCATGAGATCTCCGGCGAGATTGCTGATCTCGGCCAAGGCGTATCTGGATTCAAATCTGGCGATCCTGTCGTTATTATTCCCTATGTGGAATGCGGGAAATGCATCGCCTGCAGGCATGGCAAGACGAATTGCTGTGTCCACCTGAATCTCTTTGGCGTCCAGTGGGACGGAGGAATGCAGGAGTACCTGAGCGTTCCGGTCGATCATCTTATCAAGACCCAGGGACTCAGCTTCGATCAGATGGTTATGGTGGAGTGCCTTGGGATAGGGGCTCACGCGGTCAGGCGCTCCCAGCTCAAACTTGGGGACTTTACCCTGGTAATCGGAGCCGGGCCTATCGGACTGAGCGTGATCCAGTTCGCGAAAGAGGCCGGCGCCAGAGTTATTGCACTGGATGTACTTGAATCGAGGCTGGAATTTTGCAGAAGGCATTTCAAACCTGACCATGTGGTCGATGGCAGAAGAGACCCCATGAAAGAAATCGAATCCATAACGGGAGGCGATTACCCGACCGTAGTCTTTGATGCAACCGGCAATGCGAAATCGATGATGAATGCATTTAACTTCATTGCCCATGGCGGGAAGCTGATTCTGGTGAGCCTGGTCAAGGAGAACATCACGTTTTATGATCCCGACTTTCACAGGCGGGAGACGACCCTTCTCAGCAGCCGAAACGCCACCCGGCAAGATATGGAGCATGTCATCCGATCCATTGAGACCGGAAAAGTGGATGCTTCGTCACTGATCACCCACCGAGCGAAGATCGATGAGGTGATCAGCGTCTTTGAGTCCTGGCTCAAACCCGAAACCGGCGTCGTCAAAGCAGTCATGGAGATCTGAACTCCCCAAACGGGAGAGGAAAGGGGCGATAGGGCCCTCTGGTTTGATTGTTAGGCAGGCTTGGAAAAGAGATGACATGAACTATTACGCACTGTTCTATTACGTGGTTGATGATTATGTTTCGCGCAGGTCCCTGTACCGGGACGAACATCTTCGGCTTGCGCAGGAGGCGCATCGCCGCGGTGAGCTCTTGTTGGCTGGCGCGTTAACCGATCCAGTAGATCGAGCCCTTCTCGTGTTCCGCGCGCCGGAACGCTCTGTCGTCGAAGACTTCATCCGAAAAGACCCATACGTTCTCAATGGACTGGTGACCCGGTGGGAGATCCGGTCCTGGGCCGTTGTGATCGGCAATGAACCGGCCGACGAGCCGGAGGGGGTGTAAGATGATCGCCCGCTATTGGTCAGCGCATACGACACGTGCCCATGCTCCCGCCTATGCTGATCATTTGCGGAACCATGTTTTGCCGACGGTCCAAAAGGTGGATGGCTATGCCGGGGCGATGCTCCTCGAACGGGAGATCTCCGACGGAGTTGAGATTGTCGTGATTACCTTCTGGAAATCGCTCGATTCGATACGGGAATTTGCCGGAGTCGACATCGAGGAAGCAGTCGTCGCCGATGAAGCTGCTTCTTTGCTGACCCAATTCGACCGGAGCGTCCGGCACTACCAGGTAATGGTAAAGGATGAGGCGTAGGTCGCTGCGTGCTTCTTCAGATCATGAGACTGCAAACGAGTTCGAACTGCCTATTTTTTCCATCAACATTGCAATATCATTATTATATCTACAACATTTTCTGTAAGAAATGAGCATTCCCTTCTGGCAAGCTGTATGTTCAGCTTTTGGGTGCCCGAGAGCCTCAACAGCCTGTAACATCATCAAACTTAGGATCACTGAATAAAAGAGGTACACTCTGAATAAAATCATCCAATTTTGAGATGTAATGTGCTAACCCATTTTCTTTGCCTCTCGATGTCTCCCTTCATTCTCCATTGATCCAATTCCACGTGAGTGTTAATATTACCGCCGGATAAAAGAGAAACTTGTCTCCTGCCTTTGCCAGTAGAGGAAAGCGGAACTCATGACCACTTTCTTAGCTAGCCTCCGAATCGCCGTAAGAGCCCTCCGGGTCAATAAGATGCGCTCAGCCCTGACCATGTTGGGGATCATCATCGGGGTGAGCGCTGTCATTGCGATGATCGCAGTAGGCTCAGGGGCAAAGGCCCGGATTGCCGAACAGATTGCCAGCATGGGATCGAACCTCCTGATCGTCCTTTCAGGGAGTTCAACGAGTGGCGGAATGCGAATGGGATCGGGGACGGTCCCCACCCTGACCGTTGACGATGCAAAGGCGATCCTTGCCGAAGTTCCTTCGGTCAAGTATGTGGCCCCTGCCCTCCCCGGGGTTGCTCAGCTTGTCTATGGAAACCAGAACTGGTCCACCACTGTCACCGGATCAACTCCCGAGGTGCTCGATATCAGGGAGTGGCCGGTCGCTTCAGGCCGCTCCTTTACCCAGCAGGACGTGGATGGAGCAACGAAGGTCTGCCTTTTGGGAACAACGATTGTGGAAAACCTCTTTGGAGGGATCGACCCGGTCGGTCAGATCATAAGAATCCAAAAGGTTCCTTTTACTGTGATCGGGATCCTCAGCAGTAAAGGCCAGTCGACTTGGGGGCAGGATCAGGACGATACGGTGATTGTTCCCCTGACGACCGCCCAAAAGAAGCTCTTCGGGATGCAATTCCCTGGGATGGTAAGGGTAATTGGGGTCCAGGCCAAGGGGCCTGAGGTGATGAAGGAAACAGAGGATCAGATCAACGATCTCCTCCGTCAAAGGCACCGCATCCAGCCAAACCAGGATAACGATTTTAGCGTTAGGAACCTCACCGAGATCATGGCAACGGCCCAACAGTCGGCCGACGTGATGTCGCTCCTCTTGGGAGCCATTGCCTCAATTTCTCTGATCGTAGGGGGGATCGGTATCATGAACATCATGCTCGTCTCAGTGACGGAAAGAACGAGGGAGATCGGGATTCGGATCGCCGTGGGTGCAAAGAGTAAAGATATCCTCCTTCAATTCCTGATTGAATCTATCGTCCTCAGCCTGATCGGAGGAATCTTGGGAATAGCGATTGGTATTGCTGGAACTTGTGTCGTATCCATGTTTACACAGTGGCCTACCCTTCTCTCTCTAAGAGCAATCCTTCTCTCTTTCATCTTTGCCGGTTCCGTAGGCGTCTTTTTCGGATTCTACCCTGCGAGAAAAGCCTCTCTGCTTGATCCTATTGAAGCGTTGCGTTTTGAGTAATGAGGATGGGAAATAAGAACAGAAGTCTAAATCAAAGGAGAATTTAAATAGGAAGTTCTTAGAGGCGACAGGCAATCAAGAAGGGAATAGTCACCATGAACGTTAAAGAGCGGATTTTGACAGCGATGAGGTGGGGTGAACCCGATGAGGTTCCGCTCACCGTATACGACTGGATGTTACCGCGCGGGACGACCGAGCGGCTGCTCCGCGAGGCAGGGGTCGGTCTGGTCGTGCGACTGTCTGGTCACCGGGTGACGCATCACCGGGTGGAGATCCTGAGCCACGAGTACCAGGAGAGCAGCCGCAGTCTAATCCGACGGACCATCCGTACGCCAGTGGGCAAGGTGTGGCAAACCCTGCAATCCGATCCTGCCTACGGTACTTCAAACTGGATTCTGGACCACTTCATTAAGGGGCCAGAGGACTACCGGGTGATGGAGTCCTATTACATGGATATGGTGTTTAAGGACAACTTCGACGTGATTCGAGAAGCCCAGCGTCGGATTGGAACCGATGGGAATGTGGGCTAATATTTTACTGGGAGGAAGGCTATAAACGCGATTGATAAAAATTAGGTTTTGGTGACAGGTAGTCAGGGTTTAGTGATCATTACTGGACAGCCAGGACAGGATCGATTGGGTGACATAAAACGATTGTGGTATTACGGTCATTGAAGTTCTTTAGTTTTCCAAGACTTTCATATATACAAACCTATTCCAACAGCGCTTTGCAACATCACTGTGTGCTAAGAACATTGTGCTTCAGTCCCACTTTCCTGAACGCCCGAATTGCTTTAAAGATATCGTCCTTCGTGTGGGCAGCGCTCATTTGAGTCCTAATTCTCGCTTGCCCTTTGGGAACAACAGGGTAGCTGAAACCAATCACATAAACCCCCTCGTCCAGCATGTCTCGTGCCATGTCTGCAGCCAGTTTAGCGTCCCCAAGCAGGATCGGAATAATTGGGTGGCCAGCTCCCGCTGTTTTAAACCCTGCCTTCTCGATTTCTCTCCGGAACAAGAGACAATTCTCTTCAAGGCGGTCTCGTAATTCCGTGCTTGCACTAAGTATCTCCAGCACCTTCAAACTCGTATATACGATGACCGGAGCAAGGCTATTACTAAATAAATACGGACGACTCCGCTGGCGCAATAACTCCACGATTTCCTTCCGGGACGCCGTAAATCCACCCGAAGCCCCCCCCATTGCCTTTCCGAACGTAGACGTGATGATATCTACTTGTTCCAATACTCCATTATATTCATGAGATCCCCTTCCCGCTTTTCCGACAAAGCCTGTTGCATGGGAATCGTCCACCATGACCCATGCGTCATATTTTTGAGCGAGATCACAGATATCTTTAAGATTGGCGATGATCCCATCCATGGAGAAAACACCGTCCGTGGCAATCATTTTTGTTCTGGCACCGTCTTTGTTGGCCTGCTGAAGCTGAGCCTCAAGGTCATTCATATCGTTGTTCCGATATCGATACTTTTTAACCTTGCAGAGCCTTACCCCGTCGATGATGGACGCATGATTAAGAGCGTCTGAAATGATTGCGTCTTCTTCACCCAAAAGCGTCTCAAAAAGTCCTCCATTGGCATCAAAACAGGAAGAATAGAGAATGGCATCCTCCTTCCCGAGATATTTCGCGATCTTCGATTCGAGTTCTTTGTGGATATCGAGAGTCCCGCAAATAAAACGGACACTTGCCATCCCAAATCCGTACCTCTCTAAGCCTTCGTGGGCTGCCTTGATAAGTCTTGCATCGTTGGCTAAGCCCAAATAGTTGTTCGCACAGAAATTAATCATTTGCCCCTGCTTGACGTTGATATAAGAGGATTGTGGAGTCAGAATGATCCGTTCCTCTTTATACAGGCCAGCCTTTCGAATATCCTCGAGCTCGTTGGTGATCTTTTCTGGTATCTTTGTAGCCATAGAAATACTCTCCTCCTCACGATTGAGATACGACGAAACGAGGGAATCCTCCCAAAAGACCCGGGTCGGTTTCATCTCGGTCCGATCACACCTTAGATTAATCCCAATTCGTATCTTTTCTTAAGGACCTTCAGCATGTCTTGAGTGGTCATCGCCAAATCATATTTTGGATTCCAATCCCACTCTTTTCTCGCACAGGAATCGTCCATTTTGTTTGGCCAAGAATCCGCAATGTTCTGTTTGACAGGATCTATTTTATAATCCATCACAAAATCAGGAATATGCTTCCTGATTTCTGCTGCGATCATTTCAGGGGAAAAGCTCATAGCCGTCACGTTAAAAGAGTTACGGTGTTTTAATCTTAAAGGATCTACCTCCATCAACTGAATTGCCGCTTCGAGAGCATCCGGCATATACATCATATCTAGAAATGTTGCAGGGCCCAAGGGGCAAGTATATTTTTTCTCTTTCACTGCTGCATAATAGATCTCGCAAGCGTAATCTGTTGTTCCACCACCCGGACATGTTACGTTCGAGATAATTCCGGGATACCGGACACTCCGGGTATCTGCCCCAAAGCGTTTGAAATAGTAGTCACTCAGAAGCTCCCCTGTCACTTTACTAATTCCATAAATGGTCTGAGGCCTCTGGATGGTGTCTTGAGGGGTATTATCCAGAGGAGTGGAAGTTCCGAAAGCGCCTATGGAGCTTGGTGTGAAGACCCCGCAACGATACTCTCGCGCAACCTCAAGCACATTTAAAAGACCACCGATACCCACTTGCCAAGCCTCCAATGGCCTCGATTCACCGACGACAGAGAGGAGGGCAGCCAAATTATAGATCGTATCAATTCCATGCCTTTTTACCGCATCCGAAATCTGCCTGATGTCTGTGATGTCTACCTTTTCAACAGGGCCCGATTCGAACCTCTCTTTTGGAGGCATGTTCTTATGAATTCCTGCAACGATGTGGTCATTGCCATACCTCTTCCGAAGTTCCGGGATTAATTCTGATCCGATCTGTCCGGCTGATCCGATGACAAGAATTTTTCTCACACCCTTCCTCCACCCTGTCATATTTGGTTGGGTCTCACCCCCCAGGTTCTTATTAATATCATATTAACGTACGATTATCAAATAGCCTGAAATAATTCGGCAGCAATTTCAAGACCATGAAGCGGAAGACCTTCGAGCAGGAACAGATTGCCAGAACTCAAGTAGAGTAGTGTCACGTCTCATCATCAAACATGCAGCGGTTCGGGTTTGGTGTATTATATGATCCGTGCATTGCAAGACCTGATCTCCCCTTAAGTTGAAACAGAAATAACCTTGCACGTTGCTCGGTGTTCTCTTATATTAATCCGGACAAAAGCGCGAGTATTGACCGTGGAGAGAAAAGCCGATGAAGGTCATCAAGATTGGTGGCGGTTCTTTGAAAGGCAAAGGGAACATCCAGGAGATTCTCACGTTGATTGCCGACAGGGGGCGGGGACATATCATCGTGATCTCTGCCCTGAGTGGAATCACAGACATGCTTATTGATGGCATGACCGAGGCTCTCCAGGATGAGGCCGCCATTCCCTCCATCATCAGCCACCTCAAGAACAAACACGTCCTTGTGGCTCGGCACATCATCCCCACGGGCAAATTTTACCAGAAATACAGCAGGGATCTGAACGACCATCTGGGCCAACTCGAACGTCTTTATTACGGCTTAAATTTCACCAGGGAGATCACCCCGAAGATAGCGGATGTGATCAGTAGCTTTGGGGAACGCCTTTCCGCGGATTTGCTTGCCAGCGGTCTCCGCTCCCGTGGTCTTCAGGCCACCTACCGCCTGCCTCATAAGATCGGACTCATCACAGATGGGAAATTCGGGGATGCCACGGTCAACCTACCCAAAACGGCTCGAAACCTTCAAAAGAATTTGCTTCCCTTGCTCAAAAAAAGGATGATCGTTCTTGTTCCAGGCTTTTTCGGGGTGAGTGAAACGGGAGACATCACCACTTTTGGGCGGGGCGGAAGCGACTACTCCGCAGCCGTGGTAGCTGCGGCCATGGGTGCAGAAATCCTGGAAGTCTGGAAGGATGTGCCCGGCTACATGAGCGCAGATCCCAAGTTCATTCCCGAGGCGCAGTTCATCCCGTCCCTATCCTATGACGAAGCGGCTGAACTCTCCTATTTTGGAGCCAAAATCCTTCATCCTCGCACAATTGAGCCCCTGAGGAAAATGAAGCTCAACATTGCCATCAAGGACACCATGAACCCGGATGCACCCGGGAGCCTAATCACATCCCGGAGCCCACGGGCCAGAAGGTTCATCAAGAGCGTGGCGCATGACACGGACATTGCCATCCTGAAGGTCCAGGGTTCCGGAGTGGGTGCACGCCCCGGTGTTCTGGCCAGGGTTTCTGGCACTCTCACAGAGAGCGGCATCAACATCAAGTCAGTCGTAACCTCCCAGACCTGCATCAGCCTTCTGCTGGCCGGAAAGGATCTCGACAAAGGATACCATGCCATCAAGGGTTTGAGCCCAAGACCTTACAGGCGACTGGAAAAAGTTCAGGACGTAGCGCTTGTGGGAATTGTGGGTGAGGGTCTCCTTCGCCGCAAGGGCATTGCCGGACGATGTTTCACGGCTGTCGCAAGACGAGGCGTCAATGTCGAAATGATCGCGCTCGGTCCCTCCGAAGTAGCTCTCTATTTCATCGTGCGCAACAAGGATCTGAAAAAGACGGTGGAGGCCATCCACGGTACCTTCTTCTCTCCCCCTCCACTTCAGCAGTAAGCCAAAACTGGATGGCGGATAAGATTCACGTAAAACTCCATTCCCTCCTCTAAGAGTCAATGGTAGATCTGTCCATAAGTGGTTTTTTCAATGATTTTGTCGTTTCGATACCTGCTACCTCGGAGCGTTTTTCAAAGCCAAAAGACTTACGGTTTGAAGGTCAAATAGAGCTTTTTCCTTTTTTTCGGTGGCTTACGTCTGGCAAGATATGTGCACATTAGAGTCCGGGCCAAATCCCCCTTTGAGCATTGACCTCAACTTAGATCCCCGAATCTGGTGGCGGGCTGGCGCTCGAACGTTTGAGGAGGGCACTACCATATCCTGTAGATTTTCTTCTTGACATACTACTCCCATTTTTGTATATTCAGCAGCAAGTTCTTATCACTTTCTTATTATTCGCTCTATCACTATCACTTACGAGCCGGGCAGCTACTCAAATCAAAGGGGGGGTAACGATATGGAGGTGACATCTTCCCGGAAGCTCATCATCGTTGTAACGTGGGCGTTGGTCTTCTCCCTGATCTGCCCGATGGCCCACGGCCAGAATCGCAAGATTTCGACAGGGGGCGAAGCACGCTACGCGGCCCTTGATCCCCGAGGGGAACTACCCGAAGTAGACCTGATCCCTCTTGCCTCCCGGGTTCCAGATCTTAACGATAAGACGGTCTACATCATAAGCTCCTGGGAGCGGGACACCGGGTTCGACGGGGTGCTCGCCAAAACAGAGGATGCTCTCAAGAAGCGTTTCCCCCGGGTGACAATCGTGCGCAAATCGAGAGGGACCGCGTACTACTCCACCGACGATCCAAAATTATGGAAGGAGATGAGTAGCAACGGTACTGCCTTCATCTATGGCGCCGCCCCCTCCAGCTCCACTACCCATTATGCCTTTACGTGGTCTTCCACGCTCGAAAAGATGGGGCTTCCCGGCACGGTGCTGCTGTACGACACGCTCCTCGATGTGGCAAAGGGAACGCGGGAGCGCCTCGGGGCACCCCTGCGTTATACGGCCATTCCGTTCCCTGCCGGCACCATGACCGACAAACAGGTATCGGATGCGGCGGAAAGTCTTATCTCGGCTCTCACCACTCCCGTCTCTGCCGAAGAGGCCAAGATGGGCAAATATACGCCCCTGAAGCCGCCGCGGATCGCACTTACCGGAACCCTCTCTGAGATACAGGACCACTTCTATAAACAGGGATGGATGGACGGCCTGCCAATCATCCCCCCTACAGAAGAGAAAGTGGCCGAGATGCTGAAGGGCACGTCCCATAACCGTGATGAGGTCGTGACCCCTGCGATGGTGCCCGAGAAACTGCGAGTGACTCTGGAGAAGGTAGCCGTCAACGCGGTCATGGCGGGATGCAAGCCCGCCCACATGCCAGTTCTCCTTGCTGCGATAGAAGCATACGTGAAAGGGAATAATGATTCGCGCATCCGCTCCACAGGCTCCTTCTCCTTCCTTCAAGTCGTAAACGGGGCGATCCGAAGAGAACTAGGCATGAATGGGGGTACCTCCGCTGTCGGACCGGGTAACGAGGCCAATGCAGCCATTGGCCGGGCCCTGCGGCTTTTCATCAGTAACCTTGGGGGCGGGAGGCCGGGCATCAACATGATGGGCGTCATCGGCAACGCCAGCAATTTTTCGTTTTGTATCCCGGAAAATGAGGAGAGAAGCCCGTGGACGCCTTTGAGTGTGGAGAGGGGATTCAAAGCTGGGGAGAGCACGTTGACCCTGTTCAGCGGCGGCTGGGCACATACAGGGAATTACGGCTACACCCCGACAGGCCTCCTCGATGTGGCCAAGGATATATCTGTTTTTGAATACCCGAGCGGCGCGGTCATTATGGTCGCCCCGGCCCGGGGAGATCTCTTGAAAGCCGAAGGAATGAGCAAGGAGGAGGTGAAAGAGTATATCTGGAAGAACGCCACCATCCCCCTCGGAGAGCTCAAGAAATCGATTTTCTACAAGATGCTGACCGATCCCAGAATCGCGAGCAAGGAGCTGAAACCCGAAGACCTCAACAGGCCCGATGATTATCCTTTCCCTGCCTATCCCAAAGACCAGATTTTTCTCGTGGTGGTGGGGGGAGAGACGGTACCCATGATGCAGGCATGGCACATGTCAAATCCACAGACCGTTTCGATAGACAAGTGGCGATAGTCGAGTTCCAAAAAGGGGGCACAATGAAGATCGCAAAATACTTCTTCCTGCTGATTTCCTTTCTCCTTCTGACCTTGACGGGTTTTTTTGACGCGGGAACGTCATGGGCGGCGCCGAGCAATATGGTTACGCCCGGAGAGTTCGTCGTGGAGCCTTCAACCCTCATCTCCCTCGGTTTCGAATGGTACGTGGATGGTGATGATAACCGCAATGCGGCCGTGGACGTCTCCTATCGTAAAAGGGGAGAGACGACCTGGAGAGAGGGCCTCCCCCTCCTCCGTCTTCAGCGGGAAGAGACGATCTATACCTATCCCTTCGGCCTAGGTCCCCTTTCGGTCAGCTACGTAGCCCCCAATATGTTTGCCGGGAGTATTTTCGATCTCGAGCCCGATACTGAGTACGAGTGCCGTTTCGTTCTTTCGGATCCGGATGGCGTAAGCGGCGAGGCCCAGAGAACCGCGACCGTCCGCACCCGACCTGAGCCGAAGCCCTTTCCCGGCGGCCGGGTTTTCCACGTCTATCCTGCTAATTACAAAGGGCCGAAACAGGAGCCGTCCTTCACCGGACTCCTCCACGCCTACTACACGGCGGCGAGCAACTCGGACTGGGCCAACTTCTCTCCTCCTCGGGTCCAGCCGGGAGATACGATCCTAATCCATGCCGGCCTTTACAAAGACGAGAGGCTGCTCTACGGCGCTGATATATGGGGCAAAGGGTACGGGACACCCTTCGACGGCACGTACTATCTAACCCAAAGCGGAACCCCCGACAAACCCATCGCGATAAAGGCAGCCGGGGATGGGGATGTGATCTTTGATGGCGGGGCATGCTTCAACCTCTTCAATGTCATGGCCGCCAATTACAATTACTTCGAAGGCATCACCATCCGCAACACGGATATTGCCTTCTGGGCAGGAGTCAAAAGAATAGCGGGGGCGAGTGGTCTCACCGTCAAGAAGTGCCGCTTCGAGAACGTCGGGATCGGTGTACACACCGATTACTCCGGTTCGAAGAACTTCTACATTGCCGATAACGTCATGATAGGAAGAGAACATCCGGACTTCCTCATGGGTTGGATGGGAAAACCGTGGCAGGACTTGCCGGGCTATCCAGCCTTTTATACCTCGCCGTATGCGGTCAAGGTCTACGGAAGTGGGCACGTCGTATGCCATAATTACGTCGCTAACTTCCACGACGGGATCGACCATGCAACCTATGGCGTCCCCGATGGGTATCCCAACGTAACCCGGGATAGGATGCCCGTGTCCATCGATATTTACAATAACGATATCTCCAACATCTCCGACAACTGTGTGGAAGCGGACGGAGCCATGCATAACATCAGGGTCCTACGCAACCGATGCCTCAACAACGCGGACCGGGCCTTGAGCTCCCAACCCATCTTCGGCGGTCCTGCCTACTTCATCCGGAACATCGTCTACCACGCCCCCTTCGGGGGCTCCATCAAGAATCATTCAAGCCCTGCCGGCCTCATTTTTTACCACAACACCCTGTTCTCCGAAATCGATCCCATGAGGAATGGGACATCCAACATGCATTTCAGAAACAACCTGATCCTTGGGCAGGGAGACTTTCCCTACATTTTCTCTGTGGACACCTTTACCAACTACACGTCGTCCGACTACAATGGATTCCGTCCGAATCCCGGCACTGACGCTTCCTTCATCTGGGCGTCCCCGCCCCTTACCGTTCCGGCTGACTACAAGAAGCCCAGGCAGGAGCGGAAATTCAAAAGCCTGTCCGAGTATAGCGAGGCTACGGGGCAGGACAAACACAGCATTGTCATCGATTACGATATATTCAGAAAAGTAGCCCCGGCCGATCCCAGGGAGCTCAAGAAACTCTATCAATCAGAGGAACTCGACTTTCAGCTCCGGCCCGACGCAACGGCTGTGGACGCCGGCTGCATTCTACCGAATGTGAACGACGGATTTACGGGAAAGGCTCCTGATCTTGGGGCACTGGAGGTCGGCGTGCCTGTGCCTCATTATGGGCCCCGGCCGTAACATCGCATGTCCCAAACAAGGGGGAGCAAATGGTCCGCTATTATGGCCACTATAGCAATGCCTCCCGTGGCCTTCGGCAAAAGAAAAACCTCGATGACCTGATTCTCTCTATCCTGGAGCCTGAAGATTTAAAACCCAACCGCATGGGGCCCGACTGATTCAGAAGATTTATGAAGTGGACCCCCTGACCTGCCCCAAGCCTGTCCTGAGTGTGTCGAAGGATGTCAGGGAAAGATGAGAATCATCAGTTTTATGGAGGACGATGAGGTGATCGAGAAGATCCTCAAGCATCTTGGCCTTTGGGGCTTAAAGGTCAGACCCCCCAGGTGAAGGCGCCCTCCGTAACGATTTTCATCAACGATTCAGATTCCAAGGTTCCATTTTGTGCCCCTTCCTTCTATCCGGACCCCGTTTCCACGGTCTTGCCATCCCTGCTCGCCCCAGTTACGGAATTTCTGTTGTGGTTGCTTCTTGCCTTGACATTCGACTCCCTTTTTCGTATATTCTGCTCACCAAAAAGTGAGTTGTTATCATTTTATTATTATGGGGAACTCGGGATTGATGGCAAGAATCAGCTTGAGGGGTTGCATATTACGAAACCCTAAGTTAGATGTCGGGTTCTTTCCGGGGGGGGGCCATGGCCGCAGGCTGGTCTTCGCGGTAGCTGTGGTGTGCTCGCTGTCTCGTCGACCGGTTGCGCCGTGATGATCAACAAGGTGGGTGAGGCTCTTGTCAGCGGCAACTCGGTCTACGCTACCGACGGGATCCATGCGGTGCCGCTTTCTCCGCAGGTGGCGGTCATCACCCAGTACTACAACTATGCGAAAAACATGACCGACCTGAACTTGGAGCTCCTGGTGGGTGCGACGGTGATCGATAAGTGGACCTGGAACAAGATTCCGACTGAGCTGCACGCCCCGCTGCTCCAGGTCATGCAGGAGACAGGCAAGAAGCTGCGGGACGAGATCCGCAAGAGCGGCGAGCGCGATGTGGATGAGATGAAAAAGCGCGGCCTGAACGTCGTTCCGATCGATACCAAGGCACGCGAAGCCTGGGTCAAGGTGGCTGAGAGCGCTTATCCGAAGCTCCGCGACCGCATTGTGGGGGCCGAGGCCTTTGACGAGGCGATGAAGTATCGTGACGAGTATCGCAAGCGCGCCGGGACTGTGAAATAGCGTGAAACTGGATGCTCTCGCCCAACGCCTTGAGCAAATACCTCTCGTGGGTGCGCTTGCCCTGGCGGCCCTGCTCCCTCTCATTGATGCCGTCGGGGGCCTGTTTGGTGGCTTCCACATCCCCGGCTCGTCCGCCTATGTCCAGCAACTGACCCTCTGGCTGGCATTCGTAGGCGGCCTTGTCGCCACGCGGGAAGGGAAACACCTCACCCTGTCCACCGCGGAACTCTTCGGTGACGGCGTCGCCCGCAGGGTGGCGCGGGTGTTCGCCTACTCCGTTGCGGCCGCGACAGTCGCCGTGCTGGCCTACGGGAGCATCGCAGTAGTTGCGGTAAACCGGCAGAACGGCAAACTCCTCCCGATTGGGTTGCCTGAATGGGTGAGCGAGTGCATCATGCCGGTGGCTCTTGCCCTGATGGCGGTACGGTTTGCGTGGCAGGCGTCCCCGAGGTGGCGCGGCCGGGCCATCGCGATGGCCACGGTCGCGGGCGGGTTCGCCATGAGCCTGTTTCCCGCGGAAGCCGTGGCGCACGTCTGGCCCCTGGTGCTCGCTGTGATCGCGGGCGCGCTGCTTGGCGCCCCGGTATTCGTCGCCATGGGTGGCCTAGCGTTGATCCTGTTCTTCCGCGATCTGACGCCGGTCTCAGCCGTCCCGGCCGAGGTCTACCGGCTGATGTATTCGCCCACGCTCCCGGCAATCCCGCTGCTGACCGCTTCCGGGTATGTGCTCGCGGAAAGCCGGGCGTCTGCCCGCCTCGTGCGTTTTTTCCGCGCACTGTTTGGCTGGATGCCGGGCGGCATCGCGGTGGTGGTGGCGGCGGTTTGCGCACTCTTCACCACGTTTACGGGCGGGTCGGGCGTGACCATCATCGCCCTGGGTGGGTTGGTCTAGCCGATTCTGCGGAAAGATGGATACTCCGAAGGATTCTCGCTGGGACTTGTCACCGCTGCCGGCAGCCTGGGTCTCCTATTCCCGCCCAGCCTTCCGGTCATCATCTACAGCGTCGTGGCCAGCAGCCGCAATATGAGTGTGCCGGCGGATTCGCTCTATCTTGCGGGTCTGGTGCCTGGTTTGTTGCTGGTGGTCCTTGCGGCAGTCTACGGCATCTACGTCGGAGGCCGTAACAAGGCCGGCCGGCAGCCGTTCCACTGGAAGGAAGCAGCGGCCGCGAGCCGGGAAGCTAAGTGGGAACTGTTACTACCGCTGCTCATCATCGGTCTGTTTGAAAGCGGGCTGACATCCATGGTCCAGACGGCCGCCACGGCGTTTGCTTACGCGGTGGTAGTTGAGTGCTTCATCACGCGCGACATAGCGTTCTTCCGCGGGCTACCGGGCGTGCTTCTGCGTTCCGCATCGCTCATGGGCGCCGTGCTTATCCTGCTGAGCATCGCCATGGGGCTGACGTACTATCTGGTCGACGCGCAGATCCCCGCCTTCCTGACGAGCTGGGTAACGACGCATATCCACACGAAATTGGTCTTCCTGCTTGTGCTCAACGTGCTTCTGCTCGTGCTCGGCAGTGTCCTGGAGATCTACTCGGCCCTTATCATTCTGGCACCACTCATCGCGCCCCTGGGCGCGGTGTTCGGGGTCAACCCAATCCACCTGGGCGTCATCTTCCTTGCGAACTTGGAGTTGGGTTTCCTGTTTCCCCCGGTCGGCCTGAACCTCTTCCTTTCCTCATCACGCTTCGGCAAGCCGCTGCCCCAACTTTACCGGCACGTCGTCCCGTTCCTAATCATACTGGGCATCGGCGTGCTGCTGATCACCTACATCCCAGCGATGTCGGTCGGAGTTCTCAAACTGCTCGGCAAGGACTAATGTCGGTAAGACGTCCGAGGGGCGAAACTGGTATTTTGCGATCATCGCATCCACTGAGAACCTCAAGAACATCGATCTGTACCGACAGATCGGGCGCCGGATCGCGCTGGTTGTGAAAGCGATGACCGAGGGGAACCTGCCTTTTTTATAGACTGTAATTACGATATCGCAGAAGTTTCAACACCTGCTATAGGGGGGGGCCTTTTTCAAAGCCTGAAAACTTATGGTTTGAAGATCAAATAGAGACATTTCCCTATTCTTGTCAGTGGCTTACGTTTGGCAAGATACTCACTCCTTTGGGGACTCCTAAATATCTCCCCCTGATTCGGGTGGTTTTCTCATTGACTTCCTGAATTGTGATTCAGACACTAAGGAACTCCGGCCTGGGGGATTCGGCCGAGACCTTGTAACCCCGCCATAGATCGTTATTTAAGCAATCACGAATGTTTCTCCAGCAACCCCCCGAAAAAAATTTCAGGGGGTTCATTTTTTTCTTGACTTTTATCTCAAAATCTGTATGCTTATATATTATGGGCATACAGATCAAATCACAGCGAGAGAGATTCAGCCGGCTTCGGCAAACCCTTCTTCATCTTG
>Ga0209777_10004070_pt1 | contig 17523 bp, 20 predicted proteins | sample FrelakmetHBP12HB_FD_187147 | JGI IMG/M metagenome (GOLD analysis project Ga0209777, IMG submission 187147) | Freshwater lake sediment microbial communities from the University of Notre Dame, USA, for methane emissions studies -HBP12 HB (SPAdes)... | ecosystem: Environmental > Aquatic >...
GCTTGTATGCAGCTGACCAAGATGGACCCCCAGGGCACGCTGGCCAAGCGGCTCAAGCCCAAGGACCTCGACGGGCTCTCCATGAGGGACAGGCACGCCGTTGTATGGCAGGTGTTGGAACAGACCAGCCTTGGGATGCTGTCGCGCCAGGGCGAGATCGAGCTTCTGGCCAAGGAGGGCCTCATATGGGTCGAGCTCATCGATTGGGACACCTACGCACAAAGGACCGGGGGGAGCAAGGCCCTTAACACCTTCAAGGACCTGTCCGCCACGGATGTGCTGCTGGACCCGTTCCTGATGGGCCTGCTGCAGATGGTCCTAGGTACCGTTGCCAGGCGCACAAAGCCCGGCACGCCCCCGGAGGAGAACTCCCCCACGGCCGCTTTGATCTACAAGGATATCAAGAAGCTTTTGACCTCCGAGCTCATCTCGGACGTCCCAGGGGCCGAAAAGAAGCTCAAGCACAAGGGCCGGGAGGGGGACCCCTCGGCGACCATGATGTTCCTAATACTGCGGGTCGCCATGCTGCTGCACATGGGCTTCAAGGACCCAAACAGGGACCTGGAGGCCCTTATGAAGGGACATTCCATACCGATGTTCTTGATCCTTTACAACAACAATTCCATGTACAGCCTCTGGAACCATCTCATCCAGGGGAAGCCCTTGACAAGATTCATAGAGGACGGCGAAGGGGGTTTCAACTTCGAACGGATTGATATACCGGAATGACGATTTCTTATTGTTGAATTCAGGACCGTTTCAGGGCCTCGACCGTAAGTCGAGGCCGGATGACATGAACGCTTCAAACAATTTCTAAATAAAGCCCCAAACCCGACTTTTCCATGAGCTCCGAACAAGATCTTCGGCATTTCCCATCAAACCCTCCTGCCTGGCACAACGGTCCATCTATTTTCAGGCCGGACGGGGTTATTCGAGTCTAAGTGCTATTCTAGCTTGATTGCTTGGTAAAAGAAGTTATATTACAATAAAATCAAAAAATTATCGTCTGACCGGATCGTGACGCCTCATGGCGCTGGAATACTATATCGACATCGACTGTGAGCTGAAGAAGCAATCGGGGGGTATGCTCAACCTCATTGCCTATGTTAAGGATTGGAACACGATCGAACCTATGGCCAAGGCCATCAGGGAGCACGAACCAGGTTCCGACATCTATAATCAAAAGGTGACCCGCGCGGTCTTCCGTCCTGGAAGTCCTCTTCAGGAAAGTGCCACAACGACCTTTGGAGAGATGATCCATCGGGTCGAGTGGCTAAATTCATGGATACCTTACTGTTCTCAATGCAAAAACTGCTTTTGCAAGGACAATAAGATAGTTGATATCACCTTCAAGGATCTTCGGACCTTTCAATTCAGCTCATCTCCCGAGGTCCTTTGCGGCTGCTATAATCAGATAAAGTATCCAATATCTGAGACCTTGGAGATGCTTTTGGGAACAGCTATAGCGCTTTCAGGGAACTATCAAAAAGGGCAGCCCGAAAGCATGTTAGTATATTATATCCTTGAAAATGCGGTCGATGGTGAAGAAATTCGATATTCAAGAATGCAGGGTATGTTTGAAAGGAAAACGGGGATCGTCGTCCCAATACCTTCCAGCCCTTATGACGGACACGTCTCTACAGATCAGGTGTTCGATCTAATCTTCCATTATGATGCAACCCCCCTGACGGTCCTTCATATCCTTGCTCCATTCACGACGGTGGTCTCCCGGGTGCTTTTTAATTATCTTGATAAGAAGGGTAACATGATATTGCAAGACCGCTCATGCAGGAATTTCATCAGGTTCATAAGCGGTGTTCAGCGCGCTGCAGCTTCGAAGGCAAATATCGTAGTGCTGCCTTGAGCAATAAGGGATCACAAAATTGAGACAGATATTGAGGACAATCGGGTATTGATATTCAGAGAAATCCGTCCTTAATAATTAGACGACTTGAAAATCCATATCTACGACAAGGAGGACCAATCAATGAGTGAGAGCTCCCTTGACCAAAAAGCGATAGCAATAGCAACGATCGCCCTCATGCTCGGTGTCTTGTTCAATCTGCCCTTACCGGCAAGTGCACAATCCTCATCGTCACTTGCTTGGTCCACGACCTTGGGCGGGACCCCCTTTCCAGGTGATGGGTATATCCGCGATGTCAGGATCTCGGACGATGGGGCAGATATTGCAGCTTTGAGCGATGATGCGAAGGTGGCCTTCTACAGCAAGGACAGTTCCAAACCGTTGTGGACCTACTCCTTGTCCGCTAAAGGCTCAAGCCTCGATATGTCCTCCGATGGAAAGTATCTGGTCGCTTCCAACGATAAAGATAAGGTCGTGCTGTTCCAGAACAATTCCTCGGTACCAGTCTGGACCTTCTATGCCAAAGAGGGTGTCAATTCGGTCTCGATATCCAGCGATGGCTCCATCATTGCGGCCGCAAGCGACGACAATACCTTGTATGTTTTCAACAACCGATCCTCCAAGCCGATCTGGTCTTTTTCTGGGACCGAGGATATGTATCTCGTCAAGGTCTCACCGGACGGGAAGTCCATTCTGGTGAGCTCCGACGATAAGAATGTCTATCTCTTCGGGTCAGCGAGCAACACCTATCTTTGGAAAAAATCTGTAGAGGCTACCTGCTATTCCGCAGCCTTCTCGCCAGACCTCAAGACGGTCGCGGTCGGCACCTGGTATAGCAGCTCAAAGCTCTTCGTCCTCGACCGGGCCTCCGGCTACGAACGGTGGTCCAAAGAGATCGATTACGATCCGGGTACCAAGATGAACGGCGTCACGGCCTTGTCCTATTCTTCCGACAGCCAGTTCCTAAGCGTGACGGGCATGTTCAGCCACGCCTATGTGTTCCATCTAGCATCCAAGACCATGGTGATGATCTACGATACCGGTTCCAGCAATACCATCGCCGATAACCAATTACTTTCCAATGGCAAGTACCTTGCGCTAGGCACGACCGAAAAGGACGTCCGTCTGATAAAAAGGTCCACCGGCGAGCTCGTCTACAAATATACCACGACGGCCTTCGTCGGCGCCTTGAGATGCTCGGGGGACATGCGTTACCTGATAGCCGGCACTGATGATAACAAGCTCCTCTTTTTCAAATTAAGTCTTCCTGCCGACAAAAGGATGTTCGACCCTTCCGTGGATGGGTACAAAATCCAAAACTGGGGAGACGCCCCCTATGGGAACATCACGCAGTCCGAGGTCTCTACGGCCCTGGCCACCGATCCGGACACCCCTGTCAGGTCCGATTGGTTCTATTGGTTGGAGTACATGTTTTTGAAGAACCTGACCTTTGGCGGCCATTGCTATGGCATGACGGACGAGGCGGTCCAGTACTATAACGGCTCCATTTCAAGGCCCTCCGGGAAATCAACGACCTATGGGCTGACCCAGGACGAGGCCCAATCCGATATCGAGTCTGCCCAGGCCAAAGCTGGCCTGAACGCGAAGTTCATGCTCACCTACTATGCTGCCAAATGGAAGGCCATCGATGCCACGCACGAGAGAAATGCTCTGCTGGGCCGTCTTGACGATAAGGACCCGGTCCCCCTTACACTTGGATACAGTAACAAGGACGGCAGTAAAACGATGATCGCTTATAATTACACATATAATAGCGACGGCGCGGTCGTGCTGTCCGTCTATGATCCGGACTATCCCGGTGTCGCAAAGACCCTCACCTTAGAAGTAACGGCAGAGAACCGGCTCGGACCAAAGGGCGGCTACGACAAGGGTTACGACCTTTTGTACATCAACGATTGGATGGACACGACGACTGTTCAGATGATGAACCTGGCCTTCCAGGGCGCTTGGGTCCTCAGGCTCGAAGGCCCCGGCGACATCCGTGTTTATGATTCTAACTCGAACCCCGTGACACCGGACCTTTACTTTACCGATGGACAGAGGTCCCTTGCCATGTTCCGAACATATCAGGTCGATAAATACCGGGTCGAAGTTGTCGGGACCGGGGCGGGTCCCTACACTCTCTATTCTGATCTACAACCAACAGGTTCGGTCACCTTCCAGACCCTCCAGGCCAAAGGGTCGGTCAAGTCCGGAAAGGTCAAAGTATACTATGTGGACATGACAAACGGCCATTACTCCTTGAAGCCAGAGCCCACCTCGGGCGGAGGGGCCTCATCCCTGGGGATCGTCATCGGCATCCTCGCCGCTATGGTCGTCATGGCGATAATCATAGTCGTGATATTGGTGCTCATGAAGAAGAAGTCCAAAGCCCCAGTTCCGCCAGGACCGTATCCCGCTCAGGTCCAACAGCAGGCCCCCTATGGTCAATATCAACCTCAATATACTCAGTGGGTCCAGCAATTTCCGCAGGCCAATCAGCAGCCAGTAGGTCCAGTGCCGGAGCAATATCCAGGATATTATCAGGGCCAGGTTCCACCTGCACAAAACAATCAAGAACTGATTGCCCCAAGCGGGCCCTATACTGCACCTCCGGCCCCAGATCCCATGTACGGTGGCCAAGTTCAGCCGCCTGCCAATCCGCCAAGAAATGATGGGAACCACTAATTTTTTTCAGGACTATTTTTTAGACCAGTATATACTATCACTTGAAAAAGCATCAAATTTATGGAGTTATTACTATGGGAAATTGCCAGGTTTGTGGAGCTCCTTCAGGAATGTATCCTTTATGCACGGACTGCTTCAAATTAAAGGAAAAAGAAGAAATCAGAAGGTGTGATGATTGTGGAAAATGGATGGAAGGTAAAAATGCCCTATGTCGTGAATGCCGGGGTATGATGCAAAGAAAAGCAGCAAATGCCAAAAAAGAAGGCGTTTCTAAGATAGATATAAAACCTTCAATAAAAGAATATCCTATCGAGCAATCTAAAGATAATTCGACGAAACGTGGAGGTCTTCTATCTATGGCCGGACGAGGTATTTCAGGAATTAAACAAAAAACCGTTGAAACTACTGGGAATCTAAAGGATCGGATTGGAGAGACTGCGAAAAATGTCAATGAATCCTTGATAAATGCAGTTACATTATCTGAAGATACTAATAACAAAGAAGAGAAAGTTTTCAGGAAAAATAATTTTCCACAATTTAAAACCGATGACGGTCATTTTGTTAGATCTAAAACGGAACAAATAATCGATAACTGGTTGTTCTCAAAAGAAATAATTCATACCTATGAGAAATACATTTACAATCCAACTGGTCAGGATATGTATTGCGATTTCTATCTGCCTTATAATGAAGATGGAGAATTTTTAGGAAATTCCAATGATGGGATATATGTGGAATTCTGGGGTATGACCGAGATAAAAAGTTACGTTAAACGAATGAATGAGAAATTGGCTTTCTATAAAGAATTAGGCGTGACACTCGTTAATCTATATGAAAAAAATATGGATACCACCGAGAAATATTTGAATCTAGAAATTGGGAAATATTTGTTCAAGAAAAAAAGAATTGAAAGATCGGAATAAAAGAGATGTTCGGTGGGGAGATGACGGTCGAAAATAAAGACCTTGACGATGAGAACGCAGGGACATATCCTGGATATTGTATGAACTGTAAAAAAGAATTCATTTTGACCTCAATGAGATTTGAAGAAAAGATTGAAAATCTAACAGAATATGGGGCTCTTTGTCCTCAATGTGGAAAGAAGATACCTGGGGACTTAACCTATGATATTTACTTTGCAAAAATGTTCCTGATCTTCATATTGATAATAATAATTGGCATAGTACTTGTTTTTATTACCTCCTCTTTGTCGAATACTCAATCGTCGCTCCTGGGCGTCTTTTTAGTTGTGGCATTTTTTATATTTCTATCCGATATCGGTCTATTAATGAGGGAATTGAAAAAGCACCAAAAGCTAAAGGATTTTGCAGACAGGAATTTTAACAAGAATAATTAAAATGATATCACAGCTCGAGGATATCCGGTGGGGAAATGAAGCCCGAAGAAGTTGATGGGGAATTGATGCGAGCAATCGTTTTGATAATCTGATCGAGGTCTTCTTAAATGTCAGATGTTAGAATTGAAAACAAAAAATTACGCGCAAATAATGGTCTTATATTAGGCGGAGTAGTTTGTAGTTTTCTTCTTATTTTCTTTGCCTTTCATATGAATGAAATTGTGGCAATCGTAATGGCATTTTTTTTATTTTGTTTCATTGTGATAGAAGCTATCTGGCTTTTCTATAGTAATAGAATTCGTGGACATTGGGTAGTATTCTCAGATAACAAAATCCAATATAGAACATTACTTGCCCATGGTGAATTGTTATATGATGATATTGCTACTTTCGAAATAGAGAGATTTGGGCGCGGTCATCTCTTAATCATATGGCCAAAGAAAAGTAAAATAGGGATTAAATTCAAAGATGCCACGGATTTCCTCCCCAAACAGATTGATGAATTATTTCAGGAATTAAAGGAACGAGTTCCGGAACAAAACAAAGTGAAATGATATCACAGTTCGAGAGAAAACCGGTGTGGAGATGAAGGCTGGACGGAATAATACCGAGGAAACACAGATAGGACCCCAAAAACCAGATTATATATTAATATTGTTCACAGTTGTTTTGGTAGGGTTTGTTATTGGTTTGGGAGTAGCCACTGAAGAAAAGATGATATCCTTTGACTTGTCAATGATTCTAATAACGATTGGTGTAATACTATTGATATTGTCTACAGTGATATATAACTACTATAAAAATTTAAGACGGAACAAAACAAAGTGAAATGATATCACAGCTCGAGGGAAAACCGGTGGGGAGATGAACTCGAAGGAGATGACAGATAAAGAAAATAAATTAGCGATCGAAGAAGCCCTACTAAGAAATAAACAGAAAATATTATTGGAGTCATATCATAAAAAAAGATCTTTACTGAATTTTTTTCTATTGAATTTACTATGCATGGTTGTTTTTCTGGCCCTTATGCTCTATGCACAATTCGTCTTAAGTCATGATCTTGATAGTTCTTTGTTCCTTGCAGCATTTAATATTGGTATTATGATATTCATAGGAATTCTTATACTTATGATTTTAAGGACCCAAAAAGAAATGGAAATAAAAAAACAAGACCTAAATAATGAACTTGTAATTGATATCGAAACATGATATTACTTGATGGGATATCACAGAAATGACTGACGGACGACGCAAAAAAGCCAATAGCCATCCGAGGGTGAACATCTTAAATCCTGGGACGAAGATAAAAGAGAACAAGTTGACCAAAGAGGGATTTTCCAAGATAAAGGGAAGTCGAAGTTCTAAGTTGATATCGAAGTCCTTCAATATCAACGACAAGAAGATATCGAACAAGAAAGGCAAGAAAAGCAGGACCGTAAGGTGAAAAGAGATCCGAAATAAATTTCACCAATGAATCGTTTGTCCTCGTTGGTTAGTTTTCACCAATGAATCATATCATCGTTTGAATGATATCATCGTTGTACTATGATATCCGTTGTTACGTGATATCTGTACATTAGTACAAGTAAGTACATCGGAAAAATTGGTCCCGAATTCAGCAGCAGCATCCCGTACACGGTCCTTCCAGTAATAAGAATGGAGTTCCAACACAATCCCAGGAAGCCCCCCCATGACCACCGAAAAGCTCACCTCAAACGACAAAACGGTCCTCCGCAGCCTGTGCCTCGGGCCCTGGGACAACGACCGGCAGATCTCCGAGACCGCAAAGATCAACCAGAGCACGGTCACCAGCTGCAAGAACCGCATGAGGGGCACCGGCATCTGCAGGAAGGCCTATTTTCCTGCGTACAATCGGCTGGGATACCCGATAGTGTCCAAGATCCCCATATCTTAGGTCAAAGTTCGTATTTTACTAGAACCGTTCGTGCGAAGATATATATCCTGAGGACGATATAATATAAGGTCAAGTGATCCAAATGGCCAAGAAAAGGATACTCGTTAAAGGAAATGTGCAAGGTGTAGGCTACCGTGCCTTTGTTAGGCAGTACGCCTTCAGTATGGATATCAGAGGCCTCGTTCGCAATCTCCCGGACAAGACCGTCGAGATATTTTGCGAAGCCGATGAAGGTACTTTGAAAAAGTTCCTACGGTTCATCAATGTAAAGGGGGATAAGATGGACCCCTTCGTTATCAATGTCGAGCAGATCTCGGTCTTCGATGAAAAGTCCAAAGAATATAGGGCCGGGAAGGTCCCAAGGTCCTTCAAGGAGTTCATCGTCGACTACGGTGCCGGCCTGACAAAGGCCGAACGCGAAGCGGCTGAACGGGACGAGTACATGCGTTGTACTGGATTTGTTTGGCCTTTTACTCTTTATTTGTCAACTTTATCGTCGTAGAACTGTTTAATATTAAACTTTCTTGATATTACTATTTTCCAGGAGTTGAATATTCAAGAGACCATCGACGAAAATAAGGAATAATTTCGAGTAAGTCACACATTCAATCCAGTACACGGCCTACACTATCTTGGCAGGCCAGCGCTTGGGCCAGAAGATGGACACCGGGTTCAAGGAACTTGGCCAGAAGGTCGATGGTGTCGGTCAGAATGTCCAGGCCATGCACAAGGACATGAACGTAAGGTTTGATGGATTAGGCGAAAAGGTCGATGGTGTAGGGGAAAATGTTCAAGCTATGCACAAGGACATGAATGAGAAATTCACAGGTATGGAGCAGAAATATCATACCATCAACAAGAACATCGAAAAATCGGACGGGAACATCGAGCGAATGACAAAAGAGATATCGGTCATCGCCAAAGCTCTGTTAGAGCTTGTGGAGAGCAATATCAAGCAGAATAGTAAGCGGGCCAAGAAGACGTAAAACTATCTTTTAGCGTATCTTGATGTTCGTTGGGGAGCGCCAAAACGCTCCCCCTGACGGTCCTCTTGATTACCAAAAATAAAGTCTATATTCCTTAATTCAATCCAAGGAAGAACCACCATGACCTCCTCCAACTTCACCCATTCTAAAAGAGGCTCCCAACGATTTTTCCGCCTTCTGCAAGAAATTCATTGAGGATAATCTAACCTAATTGTCTGAGCACATCCATGCGCTCAGCTAGGATCTCATCCAAGATCCGTTTGAACTCCCTATGCTCCTTTTCGGTCATACAGAATAATATTAGGTGCTTCTGGTTAATATAATTATTGTCTTCCTCTGAAAATGGCGGCCGAAAATTCCCCACTTATAGCGTTCCAAATCTTCCCAAAAACACCAAACGAAAAATCCTCCACCCTTAGTGCCTTTTCCCCCTGAACCCAACATCCAAGGTCCCATGATCCCCATGACGCCCGAAAAGCTCACCTCAAACGACAAAACGGTCCTCCGCAGCCTGTGCCTTGGGCCCTGGGACAACGACCGGCAGATCTCCGAGACCGCAAAGATCAAGATGAGCACGGTCACGGCCTGCAGGAACTGATATGATGTTCTATTGTCAACGGCGGTTGAAAATGCCATGATCGTGGCGGACGAAAAGTGCACAACCCCCTCCGGAAAATACCTCCTTTGATAATATCTCCACAGCAAAGGACCACCTGGATCTCAAGATATAATATCGCCCTGTGCTCGAAAGCAGAAGGCATGGTCAAAAGAAGGCCCTCCAATGAGACTCTTCCCCGATTGGACCCACGTCCTCACCCCACCCGATCTAGGCCTTCCTTATCGGGGCGAATATCCGTGCGTATACCTCATATGCCTGAGAGACCGCACCATCCCCCGATTGTGCGGCCGAGACGACCAAGGGATCCTCACGATCGGATACACCCTCTACCCAAGAATGACCTTCCAAGAATTCGTAAGGGCCTCCATGAACGGTAGAACGACCCAACGTTCTGCCCAGACCCTCTACTATTTCAGCAAGATCTCCCCAGGGATCTCAGAGCTTTTCAATAACGGCCCAAAAGGCCCCTTCCTGGAATTCTATTTCATAAAAGGCGCCAAGGACCTGTGGCTGGAATGCATGGTCTCCTACATCAGGTCCTTCGGCGAGCTCCCACCCCTGGACGGGCTCCTTTCTTACCTTCCGATGGCAAGCCCCAAGAAGACCCACAAAGAGGATTGGATCTATTTCAAGCACCCTTCAGCGCTTCGTGTCGACGCCCCGCCGGCCATTTACCGGGTCCATCTCGAAAGGCCAGATCTGCACCGGTGGCTGGGGCCCGACCCTTCCTCTATCTTCTATATCGGCAAATCGACCGATCCGCACGCGAGGCTGACCATGTTCCTGTGGTCTGCCCAGACAGGCTCCCCCAAGCATGACGGGGGCCAAAAGCTCCACCAATATTCCAGGATATGCCCCGGTCTCAAGACAATGCTTGGCAAGGATATCCCCAAAGGCCTCAGGTTCAGCCTCAGGTACGTGGACAGATCGGACCTCTTCCCCCAGGAGAACCGTTCGACCGACCTCTATACTAGCCCCTTTGGAGAGCTCCCGCCGGGGAACGGTGAGATAACAGGCGGAAGGAAAAGGATGGACGGACTGTTGAAGCATTATACGAAATAATCCTAGGAGAAACCCCCATGTCCTCCTCAAAGTTCACCTCAAACATGAAAAGGGTCCTTCGGGCCCTGTGCCTTCGGCCCTGGGCCAACGACCGTCAGATCTCCGAGACCGAAAAGATCAAGATGAGCACGGTCACCGCCTGCAAGAACCGGCTCAAACGGGCTCTCATCTACAAAAAGACCTATTTGCCTGCGTACCATCGATTGGGATATCCTTTGGTGTCCTTTTCCCAGCTGAAAGATGACCGGCCTCCAGACGCCGTCCTGAAGGCCTTATCGAAGTATCAGGCAGTAAGGGTCAATGAGAACGACAAGACCCTGGTATCTTACATGGCCACCGACCCGTTCAATACCTTCGTGATGTCGCATCATAGGGACTTCACTGCCTTCAAAGCGTTCGAAAATGTCTTTGGCCAGGACATGAGCTGGTCCCATGAGGTCTGCACCATGGAAGGGGCCACGAAGGTCGTGGACTTCAATTACACGAACATCGTCAATAGGCAGTTCTTTCCAGACAGGTCCGAGGCCTTCAGGCCCATGACGATGAACACCATCCCTCTCAACTTTCACAAGATCGAGAAAAAGGTCTTCGATGGGCTCTTGGACCATCAAGGGGAGGTCCTGAACACGGTGGCCTCCAAGATCGGCCTGACAAGGCAGACCGTGGTCAAGATGATGGGCAGGTTCAAAAAGGACGGGACCTTAGAAAAGAACACGGTCGTGGACCTAGGACGGCTAGGGATGCAGTTCCAGTCTATCATCAAGTTCAAGAAGAACAGGACCTCCAACGAGGAGATCTCGAAGATAAACCGGATACTGGGGCCGTTCTATTACTGGGTGTTCGACCATGTTCATGTGATAATGGTCGCAAATACCGATTATAAGGAAATGATGACGGGCCTGGGGCAATTGAACGAGGTCAAGGGAATATTGGACCTCAAGGTGCAATTCTTCCAGGTGGGAACGGACGGCCTTTCGGTATCATGATTACTCCTTGGGCCTCGACCGCAAGTCGAGGCCGGATGACATGAACGCTTCAAATGATACTTAAGTAAGCCCCAAACCCGACTTTTCCATGAAAACAACAACAAATCTCCCATCAAACCCTTCCGCCCGGCCTTAGCGCGCGCCTATGCGATTTTTGGATAGGAACGGGGCACTCGAACCAGGAACATCATGATGACCAGTTGCCGTTAGGATAGCTAAAATTCCGCATAATGGCAAGCCCAACAGATAAACTTATTAACTAATAAGTTAATGGGTTTATGAGGTTCCAATATGCAACATCTTCTCTCAGATAAAATGGCACGTGTGCTTGAACAGTTCATTGACGGGCCCAAGACCTTATCTCAGATCCAAAAATTCCTTGGTGTCAGCAAGACAATGGCTCTCAAGACCCTATCAAAGCTCGAGAAGGATGGCCTTTTATCCTCAGTCATGATCAAAAATCGCATTGGACAAGAAAAACAGTTCCTTCTCAGGTCCTTTTCGATGGTCTTGTCCTTCGACATGAGCTCAAGGACCATGCTCTCGTTCGTATCCGATGGTCCTCTATCGTTCCGATACCCGCTCCTTGGCCAGATCGAGCAAGAGCGGTTCAGGGACGCACTGAGAACATACCTTGACGCTGTTGTTGGGCATTTCAAAAAATCAGACTATGCCATCGTGGTCTATGGTTCCGTGGCCAGGGGAGAAGGCACCAATAAAAGCGACCTGGACCTCATGGTACTGTCGAAAGATTGGACCGACGACGAGAAGGCAAAGATACGGGAGCTCCTGGCCAACGTTGTCCATATCGCCGAGACCTTGGCCAAACCGATGTTCTGGACCTTTGATAAACTCTCAAACGATGATACGATGCAACGCGCTGTAAAGAATGAAGGCATCATTGTCTATTCTCAAGGTGAAGTGGACCAGCTATGGCAGATGCAAAGAAAGTACAAGAGCATCTCTCGCTGAGCCAGAGATATCTCGAGGCCGCTGAGCTACTTTCGAAAGAAGGATTGCTCGAGCCGGGCCTGTTCAATGCCCTTCATTCCATCGAGCTTGCTGTAAAAGCCTCTCTATACACGGTCATCGATGATGATATCATGACCCATCAGGTCGCGGGACTTTTCGGCAAGCACTTCCGGGACAGCGTCGGAAAGGACCTTTGCAAAGAAGTGGCCGTGACGCTGAGCAGGTACAATATCCCCAGATACCCCGATGAAGAGGGTCTCGAAGAGGGCGACCTCAAGGCGGTCCTGTCCCTAGCACGGAAGCTCGTGGACGAGATCGTTCCAGAGATCATCGAACGGAACAAGAAAGATCCCTAGAACTGGGTGATCGGAGCCAAGGCCCGATCGGCGGTGGTCCAAGGAAGCGAAAGGACCTGCGGAAGAGATACCTCCGGGAAGATGACCTCTTCGAGGCGAAGGTCTCGGCAAGAACGGTATGAGGAAGTGCCCGCTACACTGAAAACGCCGGTCGAACTTTCCTCCCAATCGCCAGTCCAAATATCCTCTCACTACTCCCGGGAAGAACCATCATGAAATCCGAGAAGTTCACCTCAAACGACAAAAAGGTCCTCCGGGTCCTGTGCCAACAATTCCTTATATGCTTGAATGAGAACAGGTGGTAAGGATGTCAAAACAAGTGAATCTTATAACGACCCTCGAGGGAGAGGACGCGAAGCGGTTCCTTAGAAACCTCGAGCATCCTCCAAAGAACAAGGCACTGGAGGCAACTGTGGCCAGGGCAAAACGCTTTAAAATCCCTTGATCTATTCAAAGTTCGTATTTGGTACGAACCGTTCGCATCAAGGTATATATCCTTCGAGGACCCAGACACTTATAGTATGAACGAAAGGAACGTAAACTCCCAACGCGTCAGACAATATGACCGGTCCTCTCGAAAAAAGAATAAATACCCAGACCCTTCTATTGAATCTAAGGATCGGGAAGATGATCCCATGTTGACCCTGGACATCATCCGGAAAAAGCTCCGAAAGGACATGAAGCACCTTAGCGAACGCTACCAGGTGAGCTCCCTCCAGGTCTTCGGTTCCTTCTCGAAAGGAGAACAGACCGAGCATTCCGATATCGATATCCTGGTCGATTTCAGCCAGACCATCGATCTTTTCGAATACATCGAGCTCCAAATGTACCTGAGCAAGCTCCTCGGGGCAAAGGTCGACCTGGTCACTGGCCAGACCCTCAAGCCGCAGATCAAAGACAAGGTCCTCAAGGAAGCGGTGGCGATATGACCCGGAAGGTCCGATTGTTCCTCGGGGTGGACCCTCCATGAGCATCGAATGGCCAACACCGTCCGAGCGTCGAAAGAACATCCTAGCCTACCGGCATGCCCTGGCCTTATCAAAATGCAAGTTCACTGAGGATGAGCTGGCCTCCTTCCGTAATATGATGGCCTTGCCCCCAAGCCAGAGGCTCAGGCGCGCTGTCAAGATGATCCTTCCCAAGGATTCCAAATTGGTCAGGAGACATCGGTCCTGATGAGATCGGACGAGTTCGTCACAAAGGTCATCGAGATCCTCCGGTCCAAGCGCGTGGACTTCCTGATACACGGGGCCATCGCCATGGGCCTGTACGGCTACAACCGTGCGACGGAGGACCTGGACATAATCATATCCACAGGTGATAAAAAGGTCCTGGCCGTACTAAAGGAGAAGGGCTTTCTCTCTGTCAAGGCCCAGATGACCGAGGACGGCATGGTCCAGAAGCTTTCCTACGATAACTGGTATCTGGACGTCTTCTTGGAGGAAGGCCGCGCCAAATGGCTGGGTCTCAAAGCCCGTGCAAAGAAGGTCAAATGGGGCAGATACACGGTCAAGGTCATTTCGAAAAAGGACCTTATCAAGTTCAAGGAGCGCAGGGCCTCTCTCAAGGACCTGTTGGACATCCATGTATTGAAGAACATGAGGCCTTGAGCTCTATCTCTCTTGCTCTATATTGTCCTTTCAAGTCAAAAAGAGGCTCAAGATAAATATGGCATCGATCAAAAAAATCAGCCTTGCCGATCTTAAGGAGGAAAAGGCCAGGATATTGAAGGAGCGGACCGGGTTCCTCCTGTTCTATGTATCCCGGATAAAGCGGATGCCCAACAAGCAATGGAGCGCCCAGCAGGCGGCTCTAATCGATGCCGTCCTCTCCAACGCCTCCAACATGCCGTTAACGAAGGAAAAATACCTTGCACTAGTAGATGGGAACGGCAAAGTGTGATCTGAAAGCACAAAGTGATCGAGATGTCTCGTCCGATAGATATCATAACGACCCTCGAGGGAGAGGATGCGAAGCGTTTCCTCAGGAACCTCGAGCTCCCTCCCAGGAACAAGGCCTGGGAAAGGTCCTTGGCAAAAGCTCGAAAGATAAAGATCAAGTTCTAGATACAAAGGAACTCTCCATCCCGTCTATGGCAAGATCCAGTTAAGACCCCCCAAACCCGACTTTTCCATGCGTTCCGAACAAGAACTTCGGCATTTCCCATCAAACCCTCCTGCCTGGCACAACGGTCCATCTATTTTCAGGCCGGAAGGGGTTCTTCGAGGCTAAGGGCATGGCAGTCCAGTTGCCGCTCAAAAAAGGGCAGAATTACGTATTGAACTAAAACCATTAATACGAACTTTTATGCTTAGAGAAATTCATTAGCAATAAATGACAGATTTCCTCTACTTAACAAAAAGTATCAGGTGTTCATCATGAGAAAAGGTCTAGCGGTCCTTTTGAGCCTTTTATTCATAGCACCGGTCCTGAATATATCCTCTCCTACACAAGGGCTAAAATATGGATCGGGCACCGCTCTATCCAAGATAGATGCGTCCTTCATTGGTGAGACCCCCGGGGACTATGCTGGTTTTAATATCAAGAATGTTGGTGATGTCAACGGCGATGACCTTGACGATTTTATCATGAGCGCATACGGAAATGGTACACATTATGAAGGAAAGGTCTATCTGATCTTTGGAAAAGGGGCCGGATGGGCCATCAATACCAGCCTACGAAATGCCGATGCATCCTTCGTGGGCGCCTTCCCAGGGGACAATCTCGGTTATTCCAATGCGGGAAATGTGGATGTCAACGGTGATGGATTGAAGGATATCATCCTAGGGACCTGCAACGGCAACATCTCGCATCCCCTGATCGTCATCTTCTTCGGAAAGACCACCGGATGGGGCTATAACGTGTCCATCAACGACTCCGATGTGTCCTTCCTAGGAGAAGGAACCGGTGGCGGGTATCTGCGTTTGAGCGGAGCCGGGGATGTGAACTCCGATGGTTATGATGACTTCCTTGCCTCCGACATGCATTATGGTAAAAGTGGCTATGAGTACGGCAAGGTCTACCTTATCCTTGGACATAAGAACTGGAATGACACCATCAAGCTCTCTGAGATCACGAGTACCTTTTTAGGCGAGACGGCTGGCATGCTCACCGGAATAACCCTGTCCACTGCGGGCGATGTCAACAAAGATGGTTACGATGATTTCATCATAGGGGCCTTGGATTATTCTTATCAGATAAGCGGGACCTGGTACAATGAGGCAGGCAAGACCTATTTGATCTTGGGCAAGAGCGGGAATTGGACCACGAACATGAGCCTGTCCAAGGCGGATGGTTCTTACTACGGCACTGAGGATTGGGAGGAATCTGCCTACTCTTTGGGCGGCGGGGGCGACCTCAATGGAGATGGTTACGATGATTTCATCATCGGAGCGATAGGGACAGACCCGAGGGGTACTGTATACATCATCTTTGGCAACAAAACCCCAGCCAAGAACATGAGCCTGTCAAAGGCCCCAGCCACCATCGTTGGGGATGCTTATGTTGCCTATATCGGCACGGACATTGCGATCGTCGGGGATGTCAATGGCGATGGATATGACGATCTTGTGATATCTATTATCAACGCCATGGCCTATGCCGACTATTGCTCTGGGATCAGCTATCTGTTCCTTGGTAAAAAGGATGGCTGGAAAGTAGGACAGGACATGAAAAATCCAGATGCAACGTTCAATGGTGAACATCCTTACAATTATCTTGGGTCCTTTGCCACTTCCGGCGGTGGCGATTTCAATGGCGATGGCTACGATGATATATTGCTGGGGGCGTACTCCAACGACGATGGTGGGACCGAGGCTGGGAAAGCCTATCTTATATTTCCAGACAAGAACACGCCACCTTCGAGCGTCAATAATATTACCCTTTATCTGGATAATTTGTACAAGACCCCGGCCACCTATGCGAGCGAAAGGGACCAGGTCTTCGTCCAACTGTCCGGCACCGACGGGGACCCGCTCAAGGCAGATGTCGCGATGGTCGATTTGACCTCGAACTCCACTGGCAACATTTCTGTACGATTGCAGCTGAGGGAGACCGGGAAGAACACCGGCATATATCAGGGCTCCTTCCAAATCATGAATGTCTCCCGATCCTCACAGGGCTTTATACGGGCCTTCTTTGGGGACGATGTCGTAGCCACCTCGGTCGATGATAATAGTAAGAACGCCTCGGTCCACATCCAAAAGTTCGAACTGCGGCCTGGGACGACCCATTACAATGTGACCGAGGATACGAAGCTCGAGGTGCATTTCTGGGCGGTCAACGGGAGCGCCACGACCTGGTCCATAAAGGAAGCGGTCCCCTGGCTTTCATGGAACGCAACCTCGCAAAACCTCTCAGGGACTCCCGACAATTCCAATATAGGCGATTTCAACGCCTGGATAAACATAACCGACAAGTTCGGTCATAGGGACAATAAAAAGATTAATATCAGTGTCTTGAACGTCGCCCCCAATATAACGACGCCCAATGTCCTTTTCGCCCCTGAGGGCTCTGAATACTCCGTCGATTATGAGACGGACGAGGTCGGGGGGACGATAACATGGAAACTGTTCACCAATGCTGGGTGGCTCAAGATCGATAGCACGACCGGTGTTGTAAACGGTACCCCTAACAATGACAATGTCGGGACGATACCTGTCAAGGTCTCCGTCGACGATGGAAATGGGGCAACGGCCTTTACTCTGTTCAATCTCACT
>Ga0209777_10004071_pt1 | contig 17520 bp, 10 predicted proteins | sample FrelakmetHBP12HB_FD_187147 | JGI IMG/M metagenome (GOLD analysis project Ga0209777, IMG submission 187147) | Freshwater lake sediment microbial communities from the University of Notre Dame, USA, for methane emissions studies -HBP12 HB (SPAdes)... | ecosystem: Environmental > Aquatic >...
ACACACCCGCCGCGAAGGACAAACGCGTCTACATCATCAACAACGACCTTCTCGTCCGCCCCGGCCCCAGGCTCATCGACGGTCTGATGGAGATCGTGAGGCGGCTGAACGAACAAGGAGTAAGGGGTTAGGGGTTGGGAGATAGGGGTTGGGAGATAGGGGATGGGGAGGGACCGGATTGCAAATCCGCCCCAACAAAGAAGGTAATCCCTAACCCCCAACTCCCATCTCCTAACCCCTTTCTTCAATGCGTGTTGGTTCGGGATTTGAAATCCCGGACCCCTCTTCGCGGGTTTGTAACCCGCCAACCCAGCCAAGTGTTCAGAAAACTGTTCGCTTATATATATAGTTGAACACTGAACAATCGAACCCGGTGTGCCGGTCTGCCTCATACGAAGCAGACCGGCTCTTCCACCCATTCCTCATATTCACGTCTGATCTTGCGGACGTGGTAGGCTATGTTGGCCGACGCGCAGCCGAGCCTGTCGCCCGCCTCGCGCCACGTCAGACCCGACATCAGGCAATCGAGTACATCGCGCTGCCTGACCTTGAGCCCATCGACGAACTCGGACGTGCAGGCGGAAGCCAGCGCGTTTTCGCAGCCCGTATCGGGAATGTTCTCGGCCGCGACGTCGTCGAGGGGCGCGCACCTGCGGACCTTCGCGCGCTTGATGGCGTCGAGGACCTTCCATCGGGCGCGGGCCGTCAGGTAGTGCTCCGGCGAGCCGATGCGCAAATCGACCTCGGGCAGAGCCTCAAGCAGGCCCACCCAGGCCTCCTGGAGCAAGTCATCAGGGTCTTCTCCGGTGCACCGGCCGTAATATGCGGCCATTTTTGTGATTCTGGGCCTCAGGGCTTCGACCAATTCCCGTGTCGCACGGGTGTCTCCATCCCTTGCCCGTCTGATACAGGCAATCATCGGGGTCTCCTCCAAACGTCGTCGACAAAAGCAACAAGCGCGAGCTTCGCCTGGCAACGTCCGGAAGAGAAGAGGGGGTTCGGCGAGGAACTTCGTTAGTTTCGGGATTTCCGTTTCACTCAAATCCCGAAACACCGGGTTCTGGAACGCACTCTAAATCCGGACGCGGCCAAAGCGAGGCTTAAGAATTTTGCCGCCGGGCATAAGCCCGACCGGCATGTTGTGCATGAGCATGGTTCTCATCGCACTGCCTCCTTTTGGCTTAGTTTTGGTTGTAATCAATTCCGCGCAGGCGCGCGTGCCGCCCGCCACACTTCTATTATAGGCTGAGAAGGGGGTTTTGGTAAACAGCTTTGCTGATATTTCCGCACGGTTTTTTGGAGGGGGATGGGAGATGGGGGATGGGGGATGAATGTCGCTGATGGGACGGGATATGTATCCCGTGGCAAGGTTCCCGGGACATTCGTTCCCGACGGTCTTTCGCATAGTGCCCAGCGTTCGGGGGGATGAATATCCCCCATACACCGGCCCTGGATACATATCCAGGGCCATCGGAGCTGCGGGAACTCTTGATAGTGGAGATTCGACGGCTTGATCCGACCAGTCGTTGACGCGGCAGAGTCAACACTCGAAGCGGGATTCGGAGATCTTGTATTGGCTTTGGGGTGGCGATTCAGGAGATCGCCACCCATCATTGAGTTAAACCATTGCTCGGCAGGCTTCTCGGAACTCCTGTCTTCCCTTTACTTGTCCTGCTCCGCACCGAATACCGCACGCCTTATGGGAGGGTAATGGTGTTCTTGTCCAAGGTAACCGCGCCAGTCTGTGTCAACGCTCTGCCCTGCAGATTAACGCCGGTATTCAGCGTGATTGATATAGCCGCCAGTACGTTGCCCTTGAAGATAGAGTTCGTACCAAAGGTCGCTGAACTGCCGACCTGCCAGAAGATGTTCTTGGCCTGGGCATTGCCGGCAAGGACAATACTGGTGCCGGAATCCGTGATGAGCGTGGACCCCATCTTGAAGATCCAGACCGCATTCGCGTCGCCTTGGGCATCGAGAGTTAGAATCGCATTGGCTCCTGTTCCCGATATCCCAGTCGAGCTCGAGTTAACATAGAGGCCGGGGGCGAGGGTCAGCCCACCCAGATTTCCGGGCAATGAGATAGCATCCACGGATCGTGAAACGGCGTCGTTATACGCGGCGAGCAAGTCCACTTTGGCCGCGGCCGCGACAGTATCACCCGCATGTATCTGACCGACAGGCACAGCCGCGGTCGGAAGTCCGGTGACCGCCGAGCCCGGGGATACCCCAACCAACCCGGCAATTGTAGTGGGATTGGAAACGGTATCGGTGTTGGTGACAGCGGCGCCGGCAAGAACGTTGAAATCGCCGGCCGCTCCAAGGACTACCGGCTCTGGACCTGCCGCTGGAGTTGCGCCTGTTGCAAAGCTCCAGATGTCGTCACTTGCCAGCGCATTGCCCGCGAGGTCCTTGACTCCGGTGGTGATGGTCGCATCGAATGAGTGACTGGCCGCGAGGTTGCTTGTTGGTGTAAAGGTGGCAATGTGGTTTATTGCATTATAGGTGACTGCTCCTGTTACAGGAGCCCCGGCAGTTGTGTCTCGCACGGTAAATGTTGCCGTGGTGATCGTTGATGGGTCCGCCGCCTTGCTGAAGGTTGCGGTGATTTCCCTGTTGGTAGGCACGGCTATGGCGCCATTATCCGGGCTTGTGGAACTCACCGTGGGCGCGGTGTTGTCTGCTGTTGCACCGGTTGTGAAGCTCCAGACTTCGTCACTTACCAGTGCATTGCCCGCGAGGTCCTTGGCCCCGCTGAAAACCGTCGCGCGAAATGAGTGACCGGCCGCGAGGTTGCTTGTTGGTGCAAAGGTGGCAATGTGGTTTGTCGCATTATAGGTGACTGCTCCTGCTACAGGAACCCTGGTAGTTGTGTCTTGCAAGGTAAATGTTGCCGTGGTGATCGTCAACGGGTCCATCGCCTCGCTGAATGTTGCGGTGATTTTCTCGTTGATAGGCACGGCTGTGGCGCCATCAGCAGGGACTGTGGAAATCACCGTGGGTGAATTGCGTGTGCTGCCCCCGCCTCCGCATCCGGAAATGAAAGCGACCAGAAGCAATAGCATAAAACGTCCTGTAAGAATCTTTTTCATCTGTGTTACCTCCTTTTTGTGGTCTTGTTGTCCGCGGTGACAATCAAGGTGTGTTCGTGCATGACGTGGTAATCGCCACCATACTTGCGAGCAGCGCCGGTAGCGCCGCACGCGTCGAGATTGCCGGTACTCATTTCATGTGTTCTTCTCCTTACTGCTCAGCTTGGGATAACCGTATATGGTGCCCGGAATGTTGATGTTCTAAACACTTTCCCGCGATCGGAAGTTTTTTATGGCTGGCTGGTTCGGTATCGGCGTAATGTGAGGGATGGGATGGAATTGCCGGGTGGGTTGGCGGGTTACAAACCCGCGAAGAGGGGTCCGGGATTTCAAATCCCGGACCAACGAAAATCCCGGACCAACGGTGTGCCCGCCGATCAAGATTACGGTTATCCAGCCCCCGGCACGGGCACGGGAGCGGGCTTTTTCTTTTGCTCATTTTCTTCGGCCTTGCCGGCGTTTATGTCCTGCTCGTCGATGGGTTTGGTCGGGTCGCGCAGGGCGATGACTTCGCCCTTGTCCAGCCCCTTGGCGACGACGACGTAGTTGTCATTATTCTTGCCGAGGGTCACGTTGTTCTTCTCGAAGCCCTTGGAGTTCTTCACGAAGACGTATGTCTTGCCGCTGCGCTCGATGACGGCTTCCAGCGGGACATACACGGCGTCGGCGATCGAATCGCAGATGAACTCGGCATCGGCGGTCATGCCCGGCTTGATCTTACTGGGATCGGCCGCCTTCATGCTGATGGAGACTTCGAAGCTTCTTCGACCCGGCGTGTCGCCCGACCAGGGATCGGACTCGGTGGCCAGGCTGGCTATTTCCTTGACCGTTCCGACGAAGGTATTTGTCGGCAGGGCCTCGAGATGAATCCGCACGGGAAGGCCGATGCGCACCTTTGGGGCATCGGCTTCGCCGACTTTGACCTTGACCTGCATACTCGACAGGTCCGGCAGCTCGCAGATCGCGCCCTTGGGGCTGGCCATGTCACCCTCTTTGTATTTGCGCCTGCTGTCCCCGGCCCAGAACTCGGACAGGACCACCATGCCGGCCGCCGGAGCCTTTATCTGGGTGTTCTTCAGCTTGCTCTTTGCCTCGTCCAGGGTGGCCAGGGCAATGTTGGCCGCGAACTCGACTTTGCGTATTTGCGCCATCTGCTGGTCTTCCTTGTTCTTGAGGTCCTTGTTCTTGAGCTCTATGTCCATCTCGCTTTTTGTGAGCGCGAGGTCCTTGGAGCGGACATCGTATTCGGCCTTGTCGACGGCCGAGCCGGGTACGAGTTTCTTGTCGGCCAGCCGCTGCTGCCTGGCGAGTTCCTGTTTGGCGCGCTCCAGTTCGTTTTTGTCGAAATCATACTGCGCCTGGGTCTTCTTGCGGTCGGTTTCGTTGGACGCCTTGAGCATGTCCAGGTCGGACTTCGCTTTTTCGACATCCGCGAGCGCGTTCTGATAGGTAAGCTCGGCCTGCCGGACCTCCTGCTGCATCTCCGTGGTGTCGAGCTCAACAAGCACGTCCCCCTGCTTGACGACCGTCCCCTCGGGTATCAATTTGATAATCTTGCCTGTCACAGTGGAGATGATAACCTTGGAGCTGACGGCCTCCAGGGTCCCGACTTCGTGGAAGCTGACCGCGAACGGGCCTCTCAGGACCTTGGCGGTGGGCACGAAGACCTCGGTCTTTTTGGGGCTGAAGTATTGTCCGTACATCGGTAAGCCCCATCGCTGGACGGCTACCACGAGCAGCACTACCGAGAGAGTGCGCGTTCCCCAAATACGAATTTGCTTTTTCATAACTTTCCTATGGTTGCCAGGTCCTCGCCCATGGCGTATTTTAGGTTCACGGCGGCCAGGTAGAGGTCGACTTTGGCCGACAGCAGGCCGCTTTCGGCCCTGGTCAGAGCATCCTGGCCGTCCAGCACGTTGCGGTTGTCGTCAAGGCCCTCGTCGAGCATTTCCTGCGCGAGGGCCAGGTTGTCCTGCGCCACTTTCACGTTCTGACCGAGGATTTCCACCGATACTTTGGATGCTTCGACAGCGCGATATGCGTTTCTGACGCTCTCCGCGACCTGGTCCATCTGGAATAATCGAAGTTTCCTGAGAACATCCAGGTTGCTCTGTGCCGTGTTCTGGTCTTCGACGAGCGAGCGTTTGTCCATCGGCACGTGGTATTCCAGCCCCGCGGTAAACGCGCCCAGGTCGTAGAGCGACTTGCCGATGAGGCCCGAATCCGGGCTGGTGGAGTTGAACCCGGCAACCACGTCCAGCCTGGGCCGGAGCTTGTCTTTGCTCATCGCAACCGAACGCTCCTGGTCCGCGATCTGCAGGTCGTAAACGCTGAGTTCCGCGCGGTTGCTCAGGGCTTTGTCGATGGCTTCAGCGAGGGTCGGGAGCTGCGAATCGACCACGGGCACGGTGTCGGTCAGTTCCGGGCTGGCCCCTATTCCCTTGCCTATCGCCAGCATCAGTTGGTCGAGGGCTCCCTGCGCGGATTGTTTTTGGATGTTTAACTGGTCCTTTGTCTGGGCGACCCTAATCTCGGCGCGGGAGACCTCGATCTCGGTTATCTGCATCTCATTGGCCTTTTCGCGGGCGCCATCCGCCGCCGTCTGGGCGATCTGGACAGCGCTTTCCTCGACTTTGACCTGGTCCCGAGCCTCCACTGCCCGGAAATAGGACTCGATGACGCCCTGGATAGTGGCCTGCCGGGTGAGATAATACTGCTTTTCCTCGGTGGTGGAGCCGATCTTCGCGCCTTCCAGAGCGTAGGCTTTGTCGCTGAACAGCCCCTTTCCCTGGCTGAGCGGATGCCGCACGGCCAGCCCCACAGACCCGCGATCGGTGCCGGTCGCAAGAGGCGACAGTCCCAGCGAGACCTCCGTGCCCCGCATATTGGCGTAAGTCATTTGGGTAAGAAGTTGGCTGGAACGGTCCGAAGAATTGGGGCTGTGCGCCATTCCGGCCGTGGTGCTGAGATCGTAGCTCGAGAATATATTGGCTACCCTCAGACGGGCCCGAGCTGCCGATTGGCTCTGCTCGGCCTTCTTGAGGTTCGGGTTCTCATCAAGGGCCATCGACACGGCATCGGCCAGAGACATTTTGGCCTGTACGTTCTGATCCGGCTGGTCCGCGCTCCATGCGCCGCATGTCATTAGGCCAAGCACACACAAACAAATCCCCAGGCACGGCATCGCCCGGGTAATACAGTGCAATCTCATCGGACTCTTCTTTCCAGTTACCATGTGCTTCGCGGCCGGCGAAGCTCTCCATTCTATAGACGCGAAAACCGTGCGTTTGTTTCAACAAGATTCCGGATACGCCGGTGGTTGTGTCTTTGCCCGAAACTCAGCAATTACTTCTTCGCTGTCCGTGGCGCGGTTTCCTACATGCGGTTCGGCGGGATATGTGATTTGGGTCGATCGCACGGCGGCAAGGGTTGGGTGGTGGTCCACGGGCGCCGGTTGAGGTGCGGCGCAAGGCCGGAGTCACCTCCGGCCTTGCTCGATAGCCGATTATGCTGTCGCGCGCGGCACTGGGTTATGTATTCAATTACTTCCTGCGAAGCTTCAAGCCCGCGAGGCCGGCGATGCCGCCGAGCAAAACCACGATGCTGCCCGGTTCGGGAACCGCGGGAGCGCCGTAGTAATGGCCGGGGTTGCCAATGTCCCCACCAGTGCTCTTCCAAGAGCCGTAAGCGTCTCCGACGGATGCAAGCGTCCAGGAACTGGAGCCACTGGTCAGATCAAGGTCGGCTACAGGTGTGGTGCATGACTTGTTCTGAGTTCGGGGGCCCATGGCGGTCGGGGTAGCCTGATCGTTGTATGTAAGTCGGTCGACGAGCGTGGCGCCGTTATACAGGTTGATCTCGTCGCTGCGGGCCAGGTTCTGGGTGTTGCCACCTATTACCTTTACTGTCGAGGCTAGACCCCAGGCAGTCCTGAAACCACTCGCATCCGCTGCCGTAAGTATGATGGATTCGCCGGACCCAACCACACCGAAAGCGGCCAGGCTGACATCGTTGTTAGTCCTGTGACTGTCCGAGAAATACCATCCGGTGAGATCGACCGCCGTCGATCCCATATTTGTGAACTCCATGAACTCGCTGTCGGATACAGTCCCGATGGCTGCACCCTGGTACATCCACTCCGTGATCTGCATGCCTGTGGCTGTGGCGTTGGCCGTCGCGGCGAACGCAAACACGACGATGATTGCAATCAATACTGCCCAAATTGTCTTCATTTTCTTTCTCCTTTTCGTATTTTAGCCGGCAGTCGCCTGTTGTATTAGCGCGCCAGCCTGAAGCCGACTTCATTGCTATCCGATGACGGGCTCGCGAACCATCTGCAAGCGCATCTGTCTCCATAAATGCCATACCAGCCACCGCCGCGCAACGAGCGCGCCGAGCCGGTCTTGTCGAACGGAGTTGTGCTCCCGGGATATGACTTGTACCAATCTTGACACCACTCCCATACGTTGCCCGCCATATCGAGGCAACCGGCGGGGCTGGGCGTCTGCTGGTAACCGGGCCGAACAGAACCCATGCGATAAGCATCCAGGTAGTAGTTTGTGCTGATCTGCTGCGCGGTCAGCACGCCGGTATGGATTCTGACGAGTGCGATAGACAGCGAACCCAGTAGCGCACCCGGGCTGCCGTCTCCCCAGTTTTGCGTGGCCAGGTTTATGTGCTGACCGGTGTAGGTGTTTAGGCCGATTACCAGGGAACTCTTCAGGCGAGTGTTGTCATATACGCGGGCGGTCGTGCCATCGTAGGTATACACCAGATGGTGCCACTGGCCTGCCGTGGGGGTGCCGTTCCAGCCCATGTCATCCGCCCAGTGTCCAACCGCGCCGTACCATTGGTCGGTGCCGTAGTTGAATGAGAAGTTGGTGGCCACATCCCCGTCTCTATGCGACCAAGCAACCATTGTCTCCTCATCCAGAACGTCGGGATTATACCCCCAGACTTCCACACTGCGCGTGTGGTTGCCGCAGATGGTTGTCGGGGAAATGGGGCCCACGAAGTAGTCGGTGCTCCCGTTAAACACCATGGCCTGCACTCCGGCGACGGTCTGAATGCTGGGCGTGCCGTATTGCGTGAAATTGCCGACTCCACTTACCAGGTTGGTCCACACGCCTGGTGTGCCGCCAAGGTTGCGACTATCCAGTTCGACGATAAGGCTGCCGGCAGTCTGCTTCGGGCCGGGGCCAGGGCCGGTGGGAGGAGTGACATCGGCGACATAACCCGCCGGGCAGGTTTGAGAACCCGCGACAGTGGTGTCGTACCAGTCGTTGCAACTGTTCATCGCGGGGTTGTTGCCCCACGGGTAGATCCTGGGGGTGGAAGTACCGTCCCAGCGAGCGGCTTTTTCCCACTCGGCTTCGGTGGGCAGTCTTCCTCCAGCCCAGTGACAAAACGCTTCAGCCTCGTAATATGTCACACCGACCACCGGGTAATCATCGCCCTGCGCAAACGAACCGAACGGATCGCCGAAGTACTGGCTCTCAGGCCAATAATCGGGTTGTGTGCGCCCTGTAAGGTTCCGCCAGGTCCATCCGTCACTCGACCAGTAAAGGGAGTTCGAGTAGCCTCCGGCCTGCATGAACGCGCCGTACTGAGCTCTGGTGACTTCGCACCTGCTGATCCAGAACGCAGGCACGCAAATGGGTTGCTGCGGATACTCTCTCGGGTAACCCTGGGTGGTGTCATCTCCGACTCCCGAGTTGCCCATAAGGAACGTTCCCGCCGGAACGCGCACCAGGTCCATGCCGGACGCGTAAGTCGGCGCCGTGGCTTCCTGACTCGCCTTCAAAACGATGGCTCTGGCCGGCTGGCCCGCCACTGTCTGCAGACTGGATATGCCGGTGACAGTCACGTACGTGCTCGCCTTGGGCGCGGTGACGCCGCCCGTGACAACAAGGCGCACGCCGGGCACATCCGCGCCCGCGGGATCGAGCTTGTTGCCGTCCTGCGTGCGTGAGCCGTCGTCGATGTAGGCAAAGCCCCCGCTGGGGTCGACGTAGTTCACCCAGCCGGTGACCTTGACAAGAATCCCCACGTTGTTGAGGCCGATCGACGGAGCAACTCCTATCTGCCCGGCCTTCGTTGAGCTGTTGTAGTTCCAGTCGGAGCCGCCAAGGGCTCTGCTGCCGAGTATCCAGGGAACAACGCTCCCCGTTCCCGTCGCCGATGTTACCGACGTGGCGGCTATGTAGCGCTCGAAATTGGCGTTGGTCTGCATGGTTCCCGTGACGTTTACCCAATTGCCGGCCGCGAAACCATGCGAACTCTTCTGGACGCGTATTCCGCCGATCAGCGGCCCGGAGACCGGGTGATTGACTTCCTGGATGTAGAAGAAATCCGTCGCGGCAAACGTTATGAGCTTCCCCGACAGTGTCACCGAATTAGGGCCGTCTCCCAGCGCCTTGGCCTGCATGATGTTCACGGCATTCGCGCCGGTGGAGACGCACAGGACGACCGCCGCCATGCAGATCGTTATCATCGTGAGTTTTGTTCTCGATAGTGCAATCATATTAGTTCACCCCAAAGACCGCGGTAATAGTGGTGTTGCCCGACAGCGTGATGGTCGCCGGGTTCTGCGCGCCGGTCAGGCCGCCCTGCCATTGCACGAAATGGTAACCCGTGTTCGGCGTGGCGGTCACCTGGATGGGCGTGTCGTTGAAGTAAGTGCCCTGCCACGGATAGGACGCCGCCGGAATCTTTACCGTGCTGAATGTCACCGTGCCCATGCTTGTGTTGGACACATTCACGGTCACGTTCGACGTCCCGTCGATGTGGAAGAAGTTCACGAACTGGCTGCGAACGTAGGCCGGGCGGGCATTCGCGAAGTTCCGAAGCCCCTGGATGTTGTTGTTCCAGACGGAGATGTTGCTGCCGCTTCCCCAATGAGCCAGGTGATCGGTGATATTGGGCGACAGGGCCGAAGACATCGAGTTGATCATGGTGACGACCGTGCTCGGAACGAAGACCGTGTTGATCATATCGGCCATGCGATTGATGAACTCGTTGCGGAACTCGCGATTCCTCAGCAGCGATGCCAGCGGCAGAGTCGCGCTGTCCGGGTTCGGCCACCCACCACCGCCTCGGCAGCTCGCGAACTGCAGGGTGTTGTGATCGACGCCCGTGGCCAGTCCGAAGCCGAAATCCGTATCGCAGATCGTCCATCGCCACTTGCCGGTGTCGGTCCTGGGTCGCCAGAACCTGATGTTATTGCCCGGCCAGTCGGTGTCGGCGAAGTAGATACGCGAAAGATGGTGGATGATGACCTCGCTGATGTCCATCTTGGACTTCACATACTCATAGTTGCTCTGGGTGGTCATATCGTGGGTCTGTATATAGTCGTGCAGGGCATTGTAGGCGGTCAAGTCCCCCTCCTCGATATCCACCCCGTTCCAGGCCGTCTGCTCGAGCAAGTCGATATTGTCGGGGTCGATTTCGGGATGATTGTTCTGGATATAGTACTTGTCCTCACGTTCCTGGACGCTGAAAATGCCCCAATATGCCGCATCGAAGAACACGATCGCGGGTCTATAGTCCTGGGTATCGACGTCCAGGTTTTCGACCAGCGACTGCATCAACCCGTCCCGCATGAGCGTGTATGCTCCGCTCGCGTTCTCATTGTCGTTTCCTGAGTTCCTGAGCAGGATGCGGATGTAGTTCGTGATGGGGCTATCGGAGAATATCTTGTAGTTGAACGAGCCGGGGCCGTTCTGGTGATCGGCATAGAGGCGAAGGGACTTCTGTGGAATGTTCCTGGTCCATCCTCCGTTGATCCTCACTCCGGCATCGCACTGGAAGCCGCACAGCCCGCCGGACGCGCCGGGTTCGAAGAACTCCACGTGAAGCGGCCTCTCCCAGGCATCCCCGGTTTGGTTGCAGTTGTCGTGGTTTCCTGAAACGTATATGCCGATCTCGGGGTCGAAGAAGTTGGCGTTGTCGGTGGCCAGTGAGACAATTGGAAGGTTGTACTTCGTTAGGGCGTTCGAGCCCACGAAGTAGGTATGCGTGGCGTCCGGGCTTGGCAGATATCCAGACTTAAAGCATCTGGCGCGTACGACGGTAGCCTTGAAGAGATTGCCCGACGCAGCCGTAATGGATATCGGCGTTGTGTAGGCTGTCGAGGAAGTTGTCGGGTCGCTGCCGTTGGTCGTGTAGCGGATCGTGGCCCCGGAGGCGCTGGTAGTCAGTATCACAGCGAAAGCTGAGGTGTAGAACCCTCTGGCCTTGGAAAACACGGGAGGACTGAGCGTGCCCAAGTATCCCGTGGTGGTGTTCGCCGCGCCTGGCGTCGGGGTCGTGAAAAAGTACCAAGTGGTCTGTCCATCGGGCTTGCGCCCGAATGATTCGTCCTGCGGTATATTGGTCGGCGGCACTTGATCCACCATCTGACCATCCGCCCTCGTGAGCGTGAGCTCTTCACCTGCTGATTTGATCTTGAAGTTCAGGTGCAGGTATGGTCCCGACGTGCGGTTCTTGTCCGACGCGAATACTAAGAGAAAGCCATGCGATGGAACGCTAACGGAGGGAAACACCCACTTGAACGGAGTCGTCGCATCGTCCGTTATCCCATATCCGTTGAGGTCGACCGCCGTGGCGCCGGAGTTGTAAAGCTCGATCCAGTCGGGGTAGTCGCCGTCTTCGTCGGCGATTGTCTTGGAGTTGGCGCTTTGAATCTCGTTGATCACCATGCCCTGCGCGCACACCATCGATGCGCATCCGACGGCAAGCAGCATGAATAGGAATGTTTTGGCGTAAAAGATTAACCGCATACGACCTCCGTTTGAATAGCATGATCGGTAGCCGGTCGGTTGCCACAGCAACCACGAGCGGCCACACCCGCAACCGGGCGCGCGTGAACACACGGGTGTTGCTCTCGCTACCGGCCTCGTCGTGGACAATGTCGGAACGGCAAGCCGGCGCAAGACCGCGCCCCCTAGTCTCAATATAGCCCAGCATTCAGGCATTGTCAACAGGCATTGTGGGTGAGTGATCAGATATTTGGCAAGGCCGATCGACACTGGACAGGCTGTGCGTGGACAGAAACGACGCTGCCGCGGCCGAAATTCCACTTGCCATCAAGCCCAACAGGGACTATTCTTTATGCAGTCAATAGTTGTAAACTCAGGTAAGGAGACCTCAGGATGAAAAGATGTGTTAATGTGCTGCTCGGCTTACTGCTGGTAAGCTCGACGTTATTCGCCGCGGACATCCAGCCGCGTGAATGGGTGATCAATGGCCAGGCGATGAACCAGACGATGTTCACAGCCACATTCGTGAAATACGAAGGTGGGATTGTCTACCTCAAGCTGCCGAACGGCTTTATCCAGAAAGTCCCGGCCGGGCAGATCAACGACCAGGGGCTGTGGTATATCCAGAGCGTTATTAGCCAAGTACCGGAGAAGATCAGCGCGCCGGCGGTCAGCGCCGACCAGCATCTGCTGATCGATGTCACCGCTGATAATATGCCCCTTGGCCCGGTCACACAGTGGGCAAATAAAGGGGCGCTGGGAGGGGCGTTTCACGCTGTCAGGACTCCGCTTACCGTCAAGCAGATCGACGGCAGGAGGGCCGTGAACTTTTACTTCGGCCCTTGGGCGGTCCCGCTCGAGTTTCAGGCGATGATATCCGACTTCCAGGCTCCCGATTCTCTGATACGGAATGGGCCGTATACGGTGGCCGCCTGGGTTTGGAGCCCGAGCCCTCTGGGAATCGACAGCACGCGAGAGAGCGTCATGTCATGGCATGCGCTGGATGGCGACCGGGACGGGACTGATTTCGGCTACGGCACGTCGGGCAGATACACCAAGGTCGAGCGCGGCGGCAGCGGGGCGTATTCCGGCCCGCTGGGAGCCTATCCATTCCCCGAAGATGTCTTCCCCCAGATGAACCAGTGGCATCACATCGCGTGGGTGTACTCCGGCCCGACCGAGGGCAAGCTGCGCATTTACATCGATGGCAAGCTCGCCATCGAAAAAGACGTCGACTCCAGTTCCGTGCCTTCCGGCGGCAAGCTGATGTTCCTGGGCTGCAATTGGGGCGGCGGCCGGGGCGGCGGCGGAATGAGGCCGCAGTCTTTCTACACGGGCGCGATCGCTGATCTCAAGGTCTACAATGAGGCGTTGGACCAGGCCGCTGTCGGCAAGCTCCATGGCAATCACACCGCGCCGCCTCCCCCTGAAAAGCCGATAGACTGCTACGTCGATGCCAAACCCACGGGGTATTTCACCGCCGAGTTCGACGGTCTTTACCCCGAGCCTTTCCCGAAGGAAATCCGCCAGGACGGCGAGTTCGGCAAATACATGGAGGGCTGGGGTCAGCCGGTTATAGGCCGCGACAGGTGCCCGGATGAAGCCATGCGCAGGTGCGCTTACACGATGGCCAAGGACCTCAGGAAGAGACCCGATATCGTGGATGTGATGGAGGCCCTGGACTGCGCCGCCAGGCTCGATGACCTCGGCCCGCCCTGGCTCGGTTTCTGCGAAATGACCACCGCCTGCTACGGCCAGGCCAGGTGTTTCTTCGCGGACCCCAGCTTCTACTGGGGCACCAACATAATGATTCACGAGATGGGACACCAGTTCCACATGTGGGGCGCGGAGCAGCTCGAAAACGATTTCCGCGACAGGCTGTTCAACGTCTTCTGGCAAAACAAGCTGGACGGAATGTGGAGCGGCGATTATGGCGGGCTGAACATGTGGGAGTATATCGCGGTCTGCTCATCGGCCCTGGAAAGCGACGGCACGGAGGATGACGTGATCTGCCGCCGCGAGCTGTTCAGGGGATATGACCCTCGGATGTATTATTTCCTGCAGCCCTATTGGCCCGGCGGCACGCTCATCGAACTGCTGCCGAATCAGGCGGCCAAGACCGATTCCACGGGCAAGATCGTCAGTTGGGACAACAATGCCGGAATGGAGTTCTGGGGCAAGTTCGCTCTGAAGAAGTACCCGTGGACTGTTGGCGCGTTCACGCCCAAGGGATCGCCGAAGATGACCACCGTCAAGGGCGTCGCTGCGGCGTCGTTCGGCGGCAAGGACGCGCTTGTATGGAACAAGAAGACCCGCGAGTGTTTGATCGGTAATCACGAGTGGTCGGTCGAGCTGTGGGCTTATCGTCCGGTCGAGAAGTCCAAGAACCGTTTTGAGACCAGCGTGGTCACTCGCCTACCGCTGCTTGCCGGAACTGACATTGAGGACGGCGTGATGGTCGGCTGGGGATCGAAGAGCGATGGAGTCCGGATTGTCTGGGGCAAGTCCGATATCGACTGCTACATGGGTGCGGGCCGCATCGACAAGTGGGCCCACCAGCCGACGGCCGGCCAGTGGCACCATCTCGTCTGGGTGTTTGAAGGCGGCGGGATCAACGACACCAAAGGCGCGTTCAAAGTTTACGTCGATGGCAAACTCGACCACATTAGTTCCTATAAGCTGTACATACCCACTGGCCAGACGATAATCATTGGCGGTTCGCTCGATGGCGAAAAGGTGTTCGACGGCTTCAACGGCGCGCTCGCGCACGTGAGAATCCACGAATACGATCTGGGCGATCTTGAACTAAAGAAGCACTATGCCGAGGAAGCTTCATACTACAATCGCGAGCCTCTGAATGTGGCCGGGAGTCTGCTGGTCGATTTGGATGCGCGTCAGCTCGCGACCTGCCCGGAGTATCAGTCCAGGCCGCTTTACCCTAAATCCACCGGCAGGACCTGGCTGCGTTCTTGGGTGAACAGGGGCACTCTCGGCGGCAAGATGTGCAATGACGTCACCGAGCCGCAGTCGAGCTACCCGCACGTGAAGATGGTCGATGGGATTACGGCTGTTACGTTTGGGTCCAAGGCCGAGAGCAACGAGCCTAACGCTCACGTGGACAGGCTGGTGTCGTCGTTTGAAACCAACGAACAGGTGAGGGCCGCGTCCCGCGGAACCGTGGAGTTGTGGGCCTATCGTTTCTCCGAAGATAAAGGCGGAGCGGTATTCCATTGGGGTTCAGGGGTTGTCGATAGCGGCATCCTGAGACCCGGGAAGTGGACTCACATCGTGTGCATTGACGGCGCCGATCGTAACGAGATATATGTAGACGGTAAGCGCGTGGACTCTATCAAGAGTGTGGCCGGCTTCTCTGACAGGCTCCATTTTGGTGCTCAATGGGATGGGAGCAAGTGGATTCGTCCCTTCAAGGGAGCAATAGCGCAGTTCAGGGTCTACAACGGAGTTATCTCTTCCGCGCAGATCACTGCCAACATTGCCACCAGCGATCTCATGCGGGCATCCCACCCGAGCCCGGCTGTCGGTGACCGCGTGGTTGTCGACCGCAAACCCGTTCTGTCATGGAACGCCGGCATCCGCTCCGGCAAGGACCATGATGTTTGCTTCTCGACCGATCCTGCCCTAGTAGCGTCCGGCAAGGCGCTGGCGGGCAAGTTCAAGTCCGGCGCGTTCGCTCCCGAACTTGCCCCCGGCAAAACCTACTACTGGAGGGTCGACGGCAGGGATGCTTCCGGCAAGGCCGCATATCACGGCCCGGTGTGGTCGTTCGCGACATATCAGGGGCTCTTGGTGGACATAGATGCATCGCAGCTTCCCGACGGCAAGCTGGCCGAATGGAAAAACGAAGGCGCGGCGGGCGGCCAGTTCGTGAAGGGCACGTTCGGCGATCTGCCTGCTCCTCGCGTGGCGACGTGGTCGGGCCGCAAGGGCGTCAGCTTCTTCGGCAACAAATACCTGACATCGACATTCCCGACCCCGAAGGCTCTGACCGGCAGCGGCGCTTTCTCGGCATCGATCTGGGTCTACAACAACGAACTCCAGCAGAAAGCGACCATGCTGAGCTGGGGAGATACGTCCAACTCACCCGTCGAATTCATCTACGGGCGCGGGACCGACGCCGGCGCTTTCGCCAATGGCAATAAGACCATAGGCTACGGCGGCACGGTGGAAAAGCCCGACCAGTGGCACTACAACGCGCCTCTGCTCACGTTCTGGACCAATATCATTTACACCTACTCCGGCGGTGACAACGGCGCGCTGAGGATATACGTCAATGGCATTCTCAACACCGAGAAGAATGTAGCGGTCAACATACCCGACGGCGGACACATCTCCGTGGGCGCGCTGGTCGATGCGAACGGCTATCGCGAGTCCCCGTTCGCCGGGTTCATATCCGATGTCGCCATTTACAGCTACGCGTTATCTGCCGATGAGATCAAGTCGATTTACGACGGCAGCGGCGCGAAGCCCGACGCTTCGAAGATGCTCGTCAAGCTCACCACCGAGAACCTGCCCGACGGCAAGCTGACGGCCTGGAAGAACCAGGGCACTCTTGGGGGCGAGTTCACGCTTCTTGCAGAGAACCCGACCGAGCCGAAGGTCGAGACAATCGCCGGACGCAAGGCCGTGACCTTCGACGGCAAGGACACGTTCATGGCCTCGACCATCAAGACACCGGCGGCGGTCACCGGCATCAACCCGGTCACTATCGAGATGTGGGCCTACAACCCGAACGTCAGGGACAACGAGACCGTGTTCACTCTGGCTCCTCGGGAGGCGTTCAAGACCGATTACCTCGAATACACAATCAATCGCGCGCTCGAAGTGCGCTATTGCGCGGGCAATGAGTTCGACCCCGGAGCCATCGACACCAACATGGAAGTCAGAAGCATGGGCTGGAAGGACGGCAAATACCCCGAAGCCGGCCGGTGGCATCACATCGCGTTCGTTTACGATGGCCGGCGCCAGGGGTGGGCAAGAGTCTACGTCGATGGCAAGCTCGCCACCGAACGCGGCTATTACACCCTCTGCACCAACGCGAACATGCCCATGTTCCTCGGCACGGCCTGGAACACTGACAGAGGCACGACGGACATGTTCACGGGATCGGTCGCAAGCGTGAAAGTCTACGATTACCCGAAGACCGCCGAGGAGATCGCGAAGGCGGCCGGTATGCCATAGCAGCTTCGCTGCAAAGTCTAAGCTATCTATGCCTCCAGGTATCTTACCTGGAGGCTGGAACCACGGCATAAAACCCTCCAGGTAGGGATACCTGGAGGGATAGGGATGCGGCCGCCGCGGTCACCGCAATCAGAAGCGCCAGGATCGGAATCAGTCTGGCTAATCGTGTCATAGTGTTCTCCTTTACTGTGTGTGGACGTCAGCTGGACATCCAAGGTCCGGGGCCGTGCAGATGGTTCCACAGTCTGTCAGCAAGGCGACAATAAGACCGGACTGGGGAAATGCCGGTTTTTTGGGGGTGTAAATCCAAAGGTCTTTCGGGGTCAGGGATTAAAGGAGTCTAGCCCCGCCGCGTCGAATACCGTGTCTGTATGAAACACATAAGCACAACCTGGCTAGTTCTCCTTTGGGCATTGCTGCATCCGATTGCTGTCGGCGCAGACGGAGTCACTCGCGAGTTCGGCCGCCCA
>Ga0209777_10004072_pt1 | contig 17519 bp, 12 predicted proteins | sample FrelakmetHBP12HB_FD_187147 | JGI IMG/M metagenome (GOLD analysis project Ga0209777, IMG submission 187147) | Freshwater lake sediment microbial communities from the University of Notre Dame, USA, for methane emissions studies -HBP12 HB (SPAdes)... | ecosystem: Environmental > Aquatic >...
CCCCCCCTTCAACCGCACGAAGCTGCTTGATGTGACGAAGCCTCCGTACAACGCGGACAACACTGGGGCCAAGGATGCACAGCCGGCCATCATGCAGGCCATTGCCAAGGCCGAGGCGGATGACGTCGTTTATCTTCCAGCCGGGACATACCGAATCGAGAAGCCGCTTGGAGCCTTCGGCGGCAAGAGCAGGATCACGATCCGTGGCGCCGGTCCGGACAAGACTTTCGTGACTCCTTGCGGCCCGCAGAGCGGCGGGATCGGAATCACCCCGGCAGACGGCGGCGACTGGTGGTACGAGAACAGGCTGAAGGGCGATATCTCGGGTAGTCCCGCCAAAGGCGCCACGGTCCTGACAGTCGGCGATACCTTCATAAAGGCCCTGGATGGCACCCCGAACGGGGGCATTGGGCAACTTTGCCAGATCGCCCTCAAGAACGACCCGAAACTGCCTGTGGTCGTTCCCGCGAATTTTGACTATGCGCGAAAGCAGATTTCCCGCATCGTCGCGAAAACGGCAACCACCGTCACGATCTCGCCAGGGCTCCTCTTCGACCTGCCCGCGGAACTCGCGCCCCAACTCAGGCCCGGTGGCCGCTATGCCGAGTTCGTGGGGATCGAAGACTTGACGCTGGATGCAGCGAATTCCCCAACGCCGCATGCGCTGGCCAGCATGGAGGTGGCCTACGGTTGTTGGATAAAGAATGTCACGGTGCTCAACGTGCCCAACTACAGCATCGGCGTATCCGGCTGCGTGCAATGCGAAGTCAGGCATTGCTATGTAGCGAAGCGGAAGGGCGCGGGGTCGAATGGGGCCGGCATACTGGTAGGGCAGGTTTCATTCTGTCTGTTTGAGGATAACGTGCTGCTGGAACAGTTCCCTCATATCGAAGTGAATGGCTCGTCGGGCAACGTCTTCTCCTACAACTTCTGCCAGGACAGCGACATCAACGGCGTGATCGGGGTGTCTATCTGCTCCAATCACGGCGCGCACAGCAGCTTCAACCTCTATGAGGGCAATGTCTCCCCGAAGTTCCAGTCCGATGGCTACCATGGCAGCGCTTCCCACGATACCGCATTCCGCAACTGGTTCCACGGCACCAGCGAGAAGACCAACCAGTTCGGGATCTGTGTCTATCTCAACCGCTTCACCCGTTATTACAGCCTGGTTGGCAACGTGCTGGGCCGCAAAGGGCTGGACTATAAGTACGACAACGCGGAGAACGGATTTGGCTATGATGATCGTTTCATCTACGTATTCGGGTTGCCCAACATCGGCAATGGCGGGTTCAAGGGAACTGTCCAACCCAGCAAAGGGAAGCTTTGGGCTGATTGGGACAAAATGCTGGCGAGCCCCAGGGGCAAGGGCCCGGGGCCGAACGGCTTCCAGGAACTGGACCTGGATGTGAAAGCGACGACGCTCCTCAAGGGCAACTACAACTATAAGGACAACGGCGTGCCGGAGAGTGAAGCGCTCGGCGGAGCTGCCTTGCCCCCGAGCCTGTACCTGAAGGAGAAGCCGGCTTGGTTCGGGGACCTTACTTGGCCGCCCTTCGGCCCGGACACGGAATTCGCGAAGAACAAGATCCCGGCGCAGGTGCGGTTTGAGGCACAGAAGAAGAACGCTGAACGCTGAACGCTAGGAGTTCATCATTCATTATTCATCGTTCATCCTTCCCCCCCTTGGGCCGCACCTTCCGCTTGGCCTTTTTGGGGGCATTCTGGCCTGCCTCTGGCGCAGGCTCAAGAAGGATCTCTCCGCTGGGGCATTTCTCGGCGCAGGTCCCGCAACCGATGCAGGATTCTTCGAAGGTGAGCGAACCCTCAGGCGTGCGCTGAATTCCGCCAACCGGGCAGTCGGTCAGGCAGCGCGGGTCAACGCACACCTCGCACGGCTGGCCTTGCGGCGTCCCCTGAACCTGTGGCCCGGGGCGCGCCAGTACCGCCTCAATGTCCTGCCACGTTAGCCGGGCTGCCGAAACCAGGGTCATCGTCTTGTAGCTGGCCCCAGGGCCGCCGCTCTCCAGAGGAGCGAGCGCGCCGAAGGATTCTCCACGGCGCAGGTAGGCGCTGGCCCGCTCGGCGTTTCCCTCGCGCCGGCCCGCCTTGACCACGCCGGCGCGGATGACATAGGTGGCGTCGAAGCCGGCGCCGGGTTTGAGGACCACCGTTCCCGCGGGGAACTCCAGCAACGCCGCCTTCTCGCACAACTGCGCGAGAAACTCCTCGTCCAGACCCCGCAGCACGGGGAGGTTGCGCAAGTGCTGTCTAAGGGCCCGTTCGCGGTAGTTCTTCCCCATCCGTTCGTTGAAGGGCTTGTGTTCGCGCAACAGCAGCAGAGCCTGCGGCAACAACTCCAACACCACGCAGTCTTCGGACGCGCACAGGGTTGCGGAACGCGGCAGGTTAGCCAGGCAGGTCATCTCGCCTACCAGTTCCCCAGCCTGCACCCGCGCCAGCGGGCTGTCCCATTCCAGGTCCACGGGCCCGTCAATCGGGATGTAGGCCAAGCGTCTGCTTTGGCCCGGGCCGGCGCCGCGCGACAGCACTCCGGGGAGCGAGACTTCCGCCGTCCCGCTGAGGAGAAAGAACGCCGTGAAGCCCCTGTCTCCGGCGCGGCAGATTGTCTCCCCCTTCTTGAACACGCGGCGCGCGGAGGCATCGAAGAGCTTCAGCATTTGCTCTTCGGAAAGCCCCTCGAGACCCGCGAGCTTAGTCCACTGTGTCGGCGGCAGCGAATCGCCCTGTTGCGCCTTCGCGCCTTCCCGGGCAGAGGGCGGCGCTTCAAAGGCAGTCTTGACGCCGGAACTGCTTGAGCTTGCCCCCGCCTCCTGCTCGACCGAACGGGAGCGCAGGGTTGCGTCCAGAGTTTCCTGCTGGAGCCTTTGCAGCTCGGCCATAGCGGCGGCATGCCGCAGTGCCGCGGGCCCCAGGGCGGTTGGCTCAAGTTCCGTGTCACTGGAGACCGGCCGACCGGAAGCCTGCAAAGCCTCCAAGACCTGCTGTCTGTGCTCGGAGGCAATCACTGTCGAGGCCACGTCCGTGGCTCCAGGGGCGGCCGGCATGGCGCTTCGAGCCTTCTCGGCGCGTGCCTTGGCATCGGCTTCCGCCCGTGCTCTGCCTTCGGCGGCCTCCCACTGCCTGGCTTCGGCCTCGGCCTGTGCCTTGGCATCGGCTTCCGCACGCTCCCTGGCTTCGGCTTCTTCCTGCGCCTTGAGTTCGGCTTCCGCACGCTCCCTGGCTTCGGCTTCTTCCTGGGCCTTGGCTTCGGCTTCCCCACGCTCCCTGGCTTCGGCTTCTTCCTGGGCCTTGGCTTCGGCTTCCGCACGCTCCCTGGCTTCGGCTTCTTCCTGGGCCCTGGCTTCGGTCTCAGCGCGCTCTAAGGCTTCCGCTTCCTGCCGCGCCCTGGCTTCGGCTTCCGCGTGCTCTTTGGCTTCGGCTTCAGCGCGCTCTAAAGCTTCCGCCTCTTCCCGCGCCCTGGCTTCGGCTTCCGAGCGCGCTCTGGCTTCCTCCACCTCCCTGGCCTGGGCCTCGGCGTCAGCCCGCTCCCGCTCCTCAGCTTCCTCGCGCGCTTTGGCTTCTACTTCCGCCCGCGCTCGTGCTTCGGCTTCCTCGCGTGCTCTGGCTTCGGCCTCGGCTTTGGCCCGTGCCTCGGCCTCCGACCTGGCGCGTCCCGCGGCTTCCGCTCTGGCCTTGCCGGCAGCCTCGGCTTGCGCGCGCGCTTCAGCTTCCGCCTTGGCCCGCGCTTCCGCGCGCGCCATGGCCCGCGCTTGTGCCTCGGCGCGTGCCTTGGCTACGGCTTCTATCCTGGCCCTGGCCTCGGCCTCAATCTGTTCAATAGCCTGCAGCTCGGCCACCCCCTGTGCTTCAGCCTCCTCGCGTAGGCGAACTTCCGCTTCCGCCCTCTCTCGAGCTTCGGCCTCCTCCCTGGCCCTGGCCTCCGCTTCGGCTTTGGCCCTGCTCTCTGCTTCCCCCCTGGCGCGTGCTTCCGCCTCGATACGGGCACGCTCTTCCGCCTGGGCCCTGGCCTTGGCCTCGGCTTCCGCTCTGGCCTTGGCCCACGACTCGGCACGCGCACGCGCCTCGGCCGCCGCTTTCTCTCGTGCTTGGGCCTCCTCCCTGGCTTTCGCTTCCGCCATGGCTTTGGCCCTGACTTCCGCTTCCGCGTACGTGCGCGCCTTCGCTTCCGCTTCGGCCCTGGCTTTGGCCTCTGCTTCGATCCGCGCCTTGGCCTGCGCCCTGGCACGGGCACGTGCCTCTGCGGCCTCGCGCTGGCGCGTTTGAGCTTCTTCTCTGGCTTTGGCCTCGGCCTCAGCCCTGGCTTGGGCCTCAGCCTTGGCGCGGGCACGCGCTTCCGCGGCCCCGCGCTGGCGCGCTTGGGCTTCCTCCTTGGCTTTCGCCTCGGCTTCAGCCTGGGATCTTGCTTGGGAAGCCGCTATGAGCTCCGCCGCTATCTGTTCCCCGGGCCTGCCGGCAGGCACGGTCTCCTTCATCCGGGAAGCCGGTGCGCTCTCGGACAGTGACGGGGTCTGCGAGAAAGCCGCCTTTGCGGCTCTGGCGAGGATGGCCTCCGGGATAGTGGGAGGCGCCGCGCGAGACGGGGTGCTCTGCTGCGGAGCCTGCGCAAACGGTTCGGCAGGAACACCGGCCGAAACCATAGTCAGCTCGGAGTTACTCTCCTGCGGCACGGCTGTCTGCGTCGCTGCCGCCGGAGTCTGCATCTTTGTCTCCACAGAGGCCTGCGACACATGTTCCGGCGCCTGCGCCGGCGTCTCTGGAACGTCATCCGCCGTGACCAGGGTCTTTTCCAGGATGCTTGCCTGCGACGCTACGGCAGGCGCTGGCGCCTGGGGGCCTTGCATCCCGGCCCTCTGCGCCGTCTGCCTGTGCAGATTCCGTGTCAGCCGTTGCGTCTTGCCGCGCTGCATGGAGGGCGCCGGAGGCACAGGGCTAAGGGGGACTTGGTACGAAGAAGGAGCCGCTTGGGACGCCTTCGGCGGGTTATACTCTAGCGTTGCGAACTTGGCGGGCGGCACACTATCGTACTTCAGCCCCAACTGCTTGGCCGCGAAGGTCAGGTACGGCTTGCCATTGCACCACACCGCCTTGCCTTGCGCGAAGTACTCGGGCGGGATGCGGTCTTGGGTGTCAGTGCAGTAGATAGACGGCAAGCGCATGGCTCCAACACCTCCTAGCTGCCCTGGTCAGACACGGCTCAACGCTTGGCCCTGAGTGTCCAACGCGGATGGCTGGCAGCCGGAAAGCCAGTCATGCCAAGCGGTCTACTTTTTCCTCGTACTGCTGCTGCGTTATCTTGCCCTGATGCAGGTCGTAAGCAAGGGCTTTGAGCGTCTTCGCGTGAATTCTCCGCGATTCAACCAGCGCCGCTTGATGTTTCTTGAACTCTTCCTTCCCCTGTTTGTGCTCGGCGAGGAACAGAGGCCTGAACGACTCGAGGGGCCGCTTGCCTTCGCTCTCAAAGAAGGCCCAGGCCACTTTGCCCAAGGCGTATGTCGTGGCGAACGAAGAGGCCGCGCCGACGAGGCTGCCCCAGCCCGGCACCATCTTGCACAGCCCGGAAACGCCCAGGCGCACGCCGGTTCCCACGCCCAAAGTCTCGAACATAAGTTGCACGGTGGCCTTGTCGGTCTGGAGACCGAAGAGCGCCGCGATGTCATGGATCAGCTTCACTTGCATTGGCACCACCAGCAGGTCCGGCAACAGCGGCACCGGAATGGCCCCGGTAAGTCCCGTCAGCAGCGCGTACCGGCTCAACAGCTTCTGGAACTCAGAGCCACGCGCCCCCGCTTCCTTCACGGCCGCGGGTGCGGGAGCCGGGGGAGGGAAAGACTCTCCCGGCTGCCCCTTATCCAGCGCCTTCCGCAGGGCCTCGTCTTCCTGAGGACCGATGCCCCATTCCGCGCGGAGTATCTCCAGGATGCGCTCTTCCGCCGCCGCCAATTCCCGGTCGCAATAGGCGAGCGCATACACACTGGCGTATGCATAATCACGCCCCTCGGGGGTAGAGATGCTGCGGGCCAACGCCTGGGGGTCGTTGTCTTCTTCTAGCAATCTGCTGGCAGTCAAGCCCTCCGGCAGTGCCAGGCCCGCCAGCGCGTCCTCAAGCAGGAAGCGCTCCGCCGGCCTGAGGACGCCGTCCGCCTTGGCCATGCAGACCAACAGCTTGATCCCCGCCAAACCTTCACTGGAAAGACCCGGCATAGCGCTCTCCGGCGCGGCGGGGACAGACAACCAATCTCCTGAATGCAGGAAAATGGAATAAGCCCCCCCGGCGCCCTGTACCTGTCTGTAAAATAGCACTCCAGGACTCATTCGCAACCGCGTTCATTGCCAGGAATCCGCGATTTGAGTTTTGAAATCGGCGCCGCCGGGTGCAGTATAGGGCGAGCGCCAAACTTGGAGGAACGATCATGCAGCGCCACTCTCTTTCTCGCCGCCAGATGCTCTCATGCTCGGCAGGCACCGCGGCCGCTCTCGGGTTGAATAGCGCGCTCAAGCCCCTGCTGGCCGAGGAGCCCCAGCGCGGTTTCAGGCTCGGCGTCTGCGACTGGATGACCGGCAAGGGCGGCGACCCAGAGGTGCTGCGCATCGCCGCCGACCTGGGCCTCGACGGCGTCATGGTCAGCTTCGGCGCGCCGGGCGGCAAATCTGACCTGCGCCAACCCGAGGCCCGCAAACTGTGGGAGGAATCCGCCAAGAAGCACGGCACGGTGATCTCCTCGCTGGGCATGGGTTGTCTCAACGAGATCCCCTACAAGTCTGACCCGCGCACTGAGGAATGGGTCAGCGATGCGATTGACGCGGCCAAGACCGTGGGCGTGAAGGTCATTCTGCTGGCCTTCTTCGGTAAGGACGACCTCAAAGGCGACCGGCCCGGCACGGATGAGGTCATCCGGCGCCTGAAGAAGGTCGCCCCCAAGGCCGAAAAGGAAGGCGTCATTCTGGGCGTAGAGAGCTGGCTTAGCGCGGACGAGCACCTCTACATTCTCGACGGCGTCGGCAGTTCCGCGGTGCAGGTCTATTACGACGTGGGCAACTCAACGAGCAAGGGCTATGACATCTGCAAGGAAATCCGCCAGCTCGGCGCGAAACGCCTGTGCGAGTTCCACGCCAAGGACTACTCGAACAAGCCCTTTGGCCAGGGGCAGGTGGACTTCAAGGCAGTGCGCAAGGCGATGGACGATATTGGCTGGCGCGGCTGGATTCAACTCGAAGGCAGCCCTCGCGGCAACATGATGACGGCCTACAAGGAGGACCGCGAGTACCTGCGGACGGTCTTTCCGAAGGAAGCGCCTTGATCAGGCATTGGGCCTTGGGCTTTGGGCATTGGACTGGCACGGAAACCAAGAACCCAAAGCCTAAAGCCCCTTTTTTTGCTGGAAAACCGAAGAATCAGGCTGCGCTCAGTATGGGAATTAACAGGTGAATTCAACTTGCAAGGCCGCCCCCTGGCCGTAAAAGAGTAGCTGATCCGCGCCGCATTCGGGCGCGGACTTTTGTTTTGCACTGCCGCGCACGGCCAGGATGGCGGCGTTGCGCTCATGTCCGCGGAGGACTGGGAAGCGGCACAGACGGGGGTGGAGCAATGTCTATTCACAAGAGCCTGCATACCGGCGGTGCGCTGGTCAAGCACCGCAACGTTCTGTCGCGCGCGGAGCGGATTGGGATACTGGAGGAAGCAGGCCGCTGGCGCGAAGAGAAGGACAGCGTGCTGGGCCTGCGCAAAGTCAGGAATATCAAGACGGCTGCGAAGAAGAAGGCGGCCAAGAAGGAAGTGGCTCCGGGCGCTGCTGCTCCAGGTGCGGCTCCAGGCGCTGCCGCGCCGAGCGCTCCTGCCCCTGCCGCCGAAGCCAAGCCTGCCGCCGGCGCCAAGCCCGCGGCCCCTGCCGCCAAGAAGGAAGCGGCGAAGAAGTAGTGTCGCGTTGACGAAGTGGTGCAACGGATTCAGGGAGCGGCGGGCGCCTCGCCCGGCAGCCCACGGGCGAGGGTGCCCGTGGCTCCTTAATTTTGCAGGACTTGGTCAACGCGACAGTAGGCCTTGGCTTAGTCTGCGCCCTCTGTGGCCATTCCGAGGACGGGGTCGTGTCCACCAACAGGGAATGGATCAAGGAAGTCCTGGCGCACCACGATGGGGCGCCTGTGCCCTACAACTTCTCCTTCTCTCCGCCAGCCCGCTGCCGGGTGGCCGAGCACTACGGGATCAGCGGCAACCTGGAGGAGGCGCTGGATTTCCCCATCCGGATGTCGGGGTGCAAGACCATTAAGCCGCTCTTCGCCGACCCCGCACAATTCGGCGCAACCGCCATAGATGAATTCGGGGTTGTCTGGGCCACGAATGCGCTCGACCGCGGAACGCCGGTAGGGCACCCTTTAACCGAGGCCACGCTGGCGCATTATACCTTCCCTGATCCGGCAGCCGCGTACCGCTTCGAAGGCTTGGGTGAGTGGTGCCGGCAGAACCAGGATCACTATACCATTCTTTGGATCGGCGACCTGTGGGAACGCGCCGTCTTCATGCGCGGCATGGAAAGTCTCCTGTTGGACTGGGTGCTTAACCCTGGCTTCGTGGAGGCCCTGTTGGGGAGGCTGAGGGACTACATTCTGGCTACGATGGGGATTCTCTTCGCACAGTTTGAATTCGATGCGGTGGCGCTGAGCGACGACTACGGGACGCAGCGGGCGCTGCTGGTCTCACCGGCAGAATGGCGTGCGCGGATCAAACCGCTGCTCAAAGAGATTTACACTCTGGCAAGGCGGCGCGGGCGGGTGGTCTTCCATCACAGTTGCGGCAACATCACGCCGATCATCCCCGACCTGATCGAGATCGGCCTGGATATCCTGCATCCCGTTCAGCCCGAGGCCATGGACATCAATAAGCTCAAACGCGAGTTTGGCCGCGACCTCACTCTCTGCGGTGGCATCCGTACCCAAGACCTCTTGCCGTGCGGCACCCCGGCGCAGGTGCGCGCCGAAGTGCAGCGTCTTAAACGCGAGCTGGGCAAAGGCGGGGGTTTTGTTCTCGAGCCCGGAATCACTTTGCTCGCCGACGTGCCGCTGGAGAACCTCGTGGCCGTGATCGAAGAGGCCCGCAAGGGATGAGCAGGGACGTCCACAGCCGCCAAGGGCGCGCCTGAACGATACCTTTGGTAAGACGTTGCGGTTTCAAGCGTCGGCGGAAGAAATAAAATGGTGGGCGATACTGGGATCGAACCAGTGACCCCCTGCTTGTAAGGGAAGAACTCGCAACTACACAAAATAGCACAGAACTGTACAACTCGACGCGCGCGAATGAGTTAAGCCTGGTTCCAGTTGAACACGCCAGAACAGCATTGCACAGCGTTTCTCCAACAAATGGCCCCTGTTGTGGCCCCCGTTGCGCGCCATCGTCACGTGACGTTGACGCAGTGATGAACCTTATCCGCCGCCGCTGGGATGGTATGTCCAAGTGCCGTCAACAAGCGATCCTGAAACTCTTGGGTGAGAGGCAACACATCATGGACCAAGCACAGCATAGGAGAAGGGGCGACCATAGCCATGAGAAACGGATTACCAGATCACCTCTGGGACAACCGCGAGCTCCTGCTGGAGGTCCTCGAAGACAGGGACCAGGACTGGCAGAGACTACGCGAGGACGCCTATGAGTGTGTGAGATTCGACTCCGGCGTGGCGCTGCAGCCGACTGAGGAAGTCGAAGACTTTCTGAGACAGCGGGATCGCAAGGTCATTGAGAAGGTCGCTCGTCGGCTCCTCGGTTTTGGGGAACGCCGCGCGGTTCTGAAGGTCCTTGAGCAGCGGCTGCACGATATCATACACTTGGGCCGCTGGATGGACCGCACTGAGCAAGAGGACATAGCGTCGGCGAACGTCGTGTTCCAGCGTTCGTGCGACACGGCGCGATGGCTTCTGAACACCAAGCTCAAGGAACTGGAGCAACTGGGGATCAGCGCAGTGGACCTGTCCGCGCAGATCACCGAGATGGAAGTCAACGTTGAGAACAAAAAGGCGTGTACACAAGTCCGCGTTGCCGAAGGGCTGATCGCCCAATGTCTGCCCCTAACGCGCAACGAACTGTCCGGCGAGGCCGCATGTTCAGCCGCGCAGGCTTTCCCCACGTGAACCTGCTCTCTGGGGGTATTCATTGAGGCCATGCCCTATGGGATTGGTTAACCACTCCTTGCCTTTCGAGCTGGCGAGGCCGCAGTAGCCGCTAAGATGATGAGGGACAAGTACTTGGCACGGAAGGCACGTTCCCGTCCGCGTATTGCGCACCCGCCATTTTTCAACAGCCCCATATGGAAAGGAAGCCAAAAGCGGCTGATGGCCACCAATGTGACTTTCAAAGAGCTCGGTGATAGGGTATTATTGTGCTTTGTCTGCACAGAAGCAGCCGACACTGGGGGCGCAATTGCTTCGGAAGCCTCGTGTATCTCTGGCGTTGCTCGCCATTGGAGGAGTGCCGCTGGCGCTCTGCGGCTGCGCCTATTGCCCCACGTATGACTCTGTCGCGGGCAAGGCGGACCGGGTTGCGCAGGAGGCCCATGAAACCGTCCAGGCCGACCGCCAGTCGCGCTTGCTGCGCGCTGCCAGGCAGCTAAAGACACCAGGGGACCCGGACAGCGAAGAACGGATTCGGCAGGAGTTGCGCGCGAAGTACTCCGACCTGAACAAACTCTCGTTGGCCGAGGCGCTCCGCATCGCCACCGCCTACAACCGCGATCTGGCCGGCCAACGCGATTCCAATACGCTGTCGGCGCTCAGTTACCTTCAGGCCCGGCATCTCTTCGATCCCAGGCTGAGCGGCGCTGTGTCTTTCCTGGAATCCTGGGCCAAGAATACCGGCGTGGACACCGAAGCGCACTCCTTCGGATCCACAGGCACGCTGGGGGTTGATTATCTGACCACGCTGGGCACCCACGTCCGCACTAATCTCAGCACCAGCAACACGCGTACTGAAAGCAGCGGCGGGACCGGCGGCGCAGCCAATGCCAGTTCGGCCAGCATTACTGTTTCACAGTCCCTGCTGCGCGGCGCCGGACGCGCGGTCGTGCGCGAGCCGCTGACGCAGGCGGAAAGGAACTTGGTCTATCGCCTGCGCACTTTTGAGCTGTTCCGGCAGGACTTCACCATCCAGGCGGTCAGCAGCTTCTATGGCCTGGTGCGCGACAAGCAGGTCATAACTAACAACAAGCAGCGGTTCGAGCAGGCTGACTTCCTGTACCAGCGCGCCCAGTCGCTCTACAGGACGAACCGGGCTAAGGAACTGGATGTGCTCCAGGCCGAGCAGGAAAGACTCCAGGCGGAGAACAATCTGCGCGATGCGGAGGAAAACTACAAGGACGCGCTCCTCTCTTTCAAGATCTTCCTGGGCGTGCCGGATGACGTGACGCTGGACATCCGCACTGATGAGTATCCCGAGTTCCGCAAGGTGAAGGTTGATCCGGAGAAGGCGGTGCAGTTGGCGTACGAAAATCGCCTCGACTTAAGCACCGCCGCGGAGCAAGTCGAAGACGCCCAGCGCGGCGTGGCCATCGCTCACAACGGGCAGTTGCCGGATTTCGCGCTGGCCCTCTCGGCCAGTTCCAACGCCGCCGGCGGCGCGCGCTTCCAGAGCCAGGTCTTCAACAACCACGCCGGCTCCGCCGGCGTGACTTTTACCGCGCCCCTCGACCGCCTGGACCAGCACGTGGCGGCCGAACAGGCCCGGCTTAACCTCGACCAAGCGCAACGCGGCCACAAGCTGTTCCGCGATACTCTGGCCTCGGACGTGCGCCGCCAACTGCGCAACCTGCTGCGGATCGAGCAGTCCATGGTGGTGCAACTGAAGATCGTAACGGCGTCCCAGAAACGTTTGGCCAACGCCGAATACCTTTTCCACCAGGCCCAGCGCACCAGCCGCGACGTCGTGGATGCGCAGATTGACCTGTTGAACGCCCGCAATCAGGACATACAGTTCGTGGTTGACCATGCGATCGCGCGGCTGAGCCTCCTGCGGGCGCTCGGCCTGCTTAGCGTCAATGCGGAAGGCGTGGCCCAGCCTTCGGACCTCTTTGGGCCGCTGGAGCACCGAGTGCTGCCTGAGTTGCCGCCTTTGAAAGCGGACGACGGACTGGAGGAGGAACCGTGAAACTGAAAGCCGGCCTTCTTCTCACTGCCCTGGCCGCGGCAGGCCTCTTCTTTGCATTTTTCCGCAAAAGCGCGGGCAGTGCCGGTTCGTCCGCCGCGGGCGCGGCCAAGGATGCCACCGCCGTCGTGCAGCGCGGCAACCTGAAGATCGTGGTCCTGGCGCAGGGCAAGATCAACGCCAAGAAGTCCGAGAAGGTTTTCCATCAGGTCGATGGCTACCTGACCATCACGACCCTGGTCCCTGAGGGCAAGGAGGTCGTGAAAGGCGAGGAACTGGTAGTTTTCGACAACGCCAAGCAGAAACAGGAACTGGAAGCGGCCGAAGCCGCCCTCAAGAACTCCGCGACGGACGTCGAGATCGGCACGCACGCCTTGGAGATTGCACAGCGGGAGAATGCCGAATCGCTCTCCCAGGCCCAATTCAAATACAATGCCACGAAGCTGGAACTGGAGAAATATGAAAAAGGCGACATGCCGCAGCAGGAACGCAAGCTGCGTCTGGAAATCGAAAAGGCGCAGTCGGGGTTGAAGCAGGCCAAAGAGGCCTACGGCGCGGTTACCGCGCCGGAGGCGCTCAAGCTGGGTTTCGTCACGCCCGTGGAGATCGAGAAGGAGCGCTTGAACGTGCGCAGCACCGAGATGCAGCTCGAACTGGCCAACACCGAGCTGGAACTCTTCAAAGCGTACACTTGCCGCGTGACCTTGAGCACCAAGCACGCCGATGCGGATGCCGCGCGGGCCAATGCCGCCACGGTCGAGGCCATCAACGCCAACAAAGTGCAGACGAAACAGGCGGAACTGGAAGCCAAACAGGAAATGCTGCGCCTGGCCAAGAACCGCCTGGAGGAGGCCAAGAAGAAGCTGGCGGGCACGGTCCTGAAGTCGCCCACCGCCGGCGTGGCCTTGTACGGCAATCCGGATGAGCCACCGTGGCGGTCCGAGCAGTACGTACACGTGGGCGGCCAGGTCTACATGAATCAGGTGATAATCACGGTCCCAAATATGGACGAACTGATAGTCAAGACTACCGTGTCGGAGACGGACATCAACAAGCTGAAAGTGGGCACGCAGGCCATCATCACCTCGGACGCTTATCCCGACATGAAGGAGACTGCCAGCGTGTCCAAAATCGGCAACGTGGCCAAGAGCAGCTATTGGATGGATGCCACGAACAACTACGAAGTGGAGATCGAACTGCGCAAGGCCCGTCTGAACGTCAAACCCGGCGTGTCCACAAAAGTCGAGATTCAGGCCAACGAACTGAAGGACGTGCTGAAGATCCCGCTCAGCGCCGTCTTCAACTACGAGGGCCGCAATATCGTCTATGTCAAGACCAGCGGCATTGCCGGACGCGACGTCAAGCTCGGAATTGCCAGCGACACGCACATCACAATCGCCGAAGGCTTGCAGGAAGGCGAGACAGTGTTGCTTTACGAACCCGAGAATGTGCCGCTGCCGCCCCAGAGCGAACCGGCCGGCGGCCCCGCGCGGAAAGACGTCTTGGCGGGTACGCAGCCGTGAGTCTCTGCGCTGAACGGGTGGTGAGAAATGCAGTCCAAGCCAGGGAACGGCCGGCGTGCCGCCATGATCCGATTGCAGGGCGTGGAAAAGAGCTTCCCCACGGCCGCGGGTGTCCTGCACGTGCTCAAGGGCGTCAGTCTGGAGTTTCACCAAGGCGAGTTCATTACCATCAGCGGTCCTTCCGGCTCGGGCAAGTCAACTCTCCTGGGCATCGCCGGCTGCCTCGACAGGCCGACCGGCGGCGAAGTCTTTATCGGCGATGTGGCCGTGAGCAAGCTTTCCGACGACAAGGAGGCCGAGCTGCGCAATGGGCTGATCGGTTTCGTGTTCCAGGCTTTCAACCTGGTGCAGTCGCTGTCCATTGAGGAGAACGTCGAGATTCCCCTCTTTTACGCGGGGGTGGGAAGAGGGGAGCGCCGGCGGCGCGCCCGAGAGGTGCTCCGCAGCGTCGGCCTTGAGGCCCGGCGGACCCACAAGCCCTTCGAGTTATCCGGCGGCGAACAGCAGCGCGCCGCCATCGCCCGCGCCCTGATCCGGCAGCCCAGCGTGGTCCTGGCCGACGAGCCGACTGGGAACCTGGACTCGAAGACGGCGGGGCAGATTCTGGCGCTCTTTGACGAGTTGCACGCCGGCGGCAAGCTGGTCCTGGTGGCCACGCATGACCCGGAAATCGCGGAACACGCCCGGCGCAGAATTCACCTCAGCGATGGCATGGTTGAAAAAGACTCGTCGCCGCCTTCGCCATTCGAGCCGCGAGCGTAAGGGAACGGAAGCTGTGCCGCTGCACGGCAAGAATGCCGTGGCGCCTGCTGCCGCACGCGGCTCGGGGCAGAGACTGAACCATGGAACGCCTCTTCGACTACCTGCTCTACGGCCTGCGCGGCGTGCTGCGGCACCCCTTGCGCAGCGTGCTGACGGTGGCCGGCATCGTGCTGGCGATTTCCGCGCTGCTCAGCATGATGGCGGTGGGTGAAGGCGCACGGCGGCAGATCCTCAAAGAGATGGAGCAGATGGGCCTGCGCAACATCATCGTCACCTCGCGGCGGCCTCCCAAGAAGGTTGCGGAAACCGCACAGGCGCAGCAGAACTACGGCCCGGTCTCGTTCGGGCTGACCAACACCGACCTGGCCCGCTGCCGCCAGATTCTCCCAGGCTTGCTGCACGCGCCAGCCGTCCACGAAATCCGCAACCCCGTGCTCATGTTCGGCCGCAAAATCAATGCCCGCGTGCTGGGCATCAGCGAGGATTATTTCAAGACCTTCAAAGTGCTCCTCAACCGCGGGCGCCTGCTCTGCACCGCGGACGGACGTTTGCAGACGCAGGTTTGCTTGCTGGCCACGCCCATCCCGTCCGAAATCCTGCAGGGCCGCGATCCGTTCGGCATGGTCGTTTCCATCGGCGAACGGCCCTTCAAGGTTGTCGGCACGATCACTCCGCAATCGCGCTACCTGGACACGAGCGTGGGAGGGGAAGGGGAGTCCGGCGGCCCCAAGGCCGCCTCGAACTTCGTCAGCATTTTCATACCTTTCGAGACAGCCATGGGGCGTTTCGGTCCGATCACCATCCACATGGACCAGGGCAAGAGAGAATTCTACAAGCTTGAGCTGGACCGTGTGATCCTGGAATGCGAGGACCCGCTCCTGGCCATCAAGCCGCTGCAGGCCATTCTCAACAAGGGCCATAAGGAAGTGGACTACGAGATCACCGTGCCCTTGGAGATGCTGCGTCAGAGGCAGCGCACCCGCGAAATTTTCAATCTGGTGCTGCTGATGGTCGCCGGACTGACGCTGCTGGTCGGCGGCATGGGCATCGTCAACATCATGCTGGTCTCGGTGGCCGAACGGACCAAGGAGATCGGCATCCGGCGCGCGCTGGGCGCCAGACGCCGGGACATCCTGTTGCAGTTCCTGATCGAGACCCTGGCGCTGACCGTGACCGGTGGACTGCTCGGCATCGCGGTGGGGTTGGGCGGAGTCTACGGCGTGGAAGCGTACACCGGCTGGCCCGTGTCCATCACCGCCACGGCAGTTCTGGGGAGTTTTCTTGTCTCAGTTGCCGCCGGCGTAGTCTTCGGCTTGTACCCCGCCCGCCGGGCCGCCTCAGTCTTGCCGGTTATCGCTCTCCGTTACGAATGAGCGTCCCTAACCCGCCACGGTGAGTGAAAGCATGCCACTGTTGCGGTAAAGATTGCCGTCGCCCCTGGTGTGAAGCCAGCATTGCCCAAGGTCCTCGCGGGCAGTGGCACGAAGCTGATTGCCAGCTCCTCTTTTCACTTCTCACTTTTCACTTCTGCCTTTTCCCTTGTGTTCTCCTTTCGGTTAACGCAACATCTTAACTGGCAGGCGCACCAGCCATTGCAGCGCTCATTCCAGATCCGGCAACTACGCCCGCATCAGCCGCAGGGCAGTCGAGCGGGGAGTGCCCGGAATACGCGAGATGAAGCCCTTCTTCTCTAAGGTCAGAGCCATCTGGTGAACGCTTGAGAACGCCGTCTTGAAGTAGTCTTCCACGTCGCGCTTAGAGCACTTCACGAATGGCTGTGACCTTGTGGCACGGCCTTCCAGGCCGTGGACACGGGCAAGATGCCCGTGCCACGAATGCGCGAGGATACACCCAATCGTGAACTGCTCTAGCCGGGGGCCGTCCGTTCAGCTTCGTGTAGTAGTAGATGAATGCAAGGTACTGCCCTTGTAGGCGGGTGTAGCCGCTTCCCTTTTCAGCGCCAAGCTCAGCCATTCTTCTCCTCCCCATCGAAGAGCGTCGCCCCGGCGTCAGCAGGCTGCGGCTTGACCGGCTTGGCCGGTTGCGTCACCGGCTCTCTTCCCGCAGACGGCGCTTCGTTGGCAGGCTTCGGCTTGGGTCTGGGCAAGTCGCCCGGCAAGCAGGGAATCAGCCCTTGCCTCAAGGCTTCCTCTTGGACCTTCAGGGGCGCATGTCGAACATCGACGATGAAGCCGCCAATGTCGAGCATCCAGACATGGGGGGTTGTCGGCCAGGCGGCTCGGCAAGCAGTAGCGCGGGTCAAGCGGGATGAGTCTCAGGGCGCGCTGGATGCCTTTGCTCTTCAGGCTGACGGTATTGTTGCTGATGTCAAAGCGCTCCGAAATCTCAGCGGCGCGCATGTAAGGCTTCTGCGTCCTGTCCCAGAGAAAGTTGACGAAGCCCGCTGCATGGATGATCCCCGTGACCCAATGGGTCAGGTTGCCCAGGGCCATGGGCGAAGACCGCTTGCGGCAGAGCGCGGCGGCGATCCTGCGGCAGACCAGCGCGTATCCCTCATCCAGAAGCGCCTTGCAGAACTCGTCCGTCAGGCGGGTCACGTCGTCGTAGACGGCCTGCATGTTCTGCGGGACGGAACAATCGTCGGCTCTAGCCATACGCGGGCCTCCCGCGCCTACTTGTTCGCATGACGAACGGCCCATGCCCTGTCAGGGCCGCAATTGGGATCATCGGGCGGGACAGCTTCGCGGCAGAAACACGGAACTGAACGTTCAGTCCTATCTTCCCCTACCGAAAGCTACAGCCCCCGCGCTTCTTGCAGGTCAGCGACGACCTTGTCCAGCACCGACCGGACGCGATCCTTGACGATCTTCTCGACCCAAGCCTCGACCGCTGGGATGCCGCCAGCGGCTTCCGGAACCCGCGCCTTCGCTGTCGGGCGTCCCCGCCTGCCGCGCACCTTGCCGATGGCCTTGCGAACCATCTGCTCAAGCCCTATCCGGCTCCCGTTGTAACCGGCTTCTCTGCCCGCCTGAAACGCCTCCGCCCACGTCTTGCCGCCTTACCGCCTCTGGTTCGGCCCGTTCAATCGGGGTACCCAGCACAAGAAAACTGTTCCAGAATCCCCGCAGTGG
>Ga0209777_10004073_pt1 | contig 17519 bp, 12 predicted proteins | sample FrelakmetHBP12HB_FD_187147 | JGI IMG/M metagenome (GOLD analysis project Ga0209777, IMG submission 187147) | Freshwater lake sediment microbial communities from the University of Notre Dame, USA, for methane emissions studies -HBP12 HB (SPAdes)... | ecosystem: Environmental > Aquatic >...
TTCTAAAGAAGGAGATTGCTTCGGTCATTTCATTCCTTCGCAGTGACAATGTAGTGCGGGACTTTAGTCCTGCTAATAAGAGCAGACCTGAAGGTCTGCTCTACGTTTTCTAAAGAAGGAGATTGCTTCGGTCATTTCATTCCTTCGCAGTGACAATGTAGTGCGGGACTTTAGTCCTGCTAATAAGAGCAGACCTGAAGGTCTGCACTACGTTTTCTAACCGTATAGAGGTTAATAGAACTATCGTTCTATTGTCAAGAAGATTTTTTCGAAAGGAAGGAATGCGCGAAGGCTATTAGGAAATGTACTTGAGGAAGGTAGTTATCAATAACATTAATACCAATAGTAATAATTGTGTCCCCGCGAAGGCGGTATCAGAAAATTGTTTTCTCCGGAGACCCTTCAATTTCGATGATGGAAATGTCTCTGGCGTTGATCCTGAAATTATGCAAACCACTGACAACGTCACCGAGATAGGCCTCATCGGCAAGGATGGTTGTCGAAGATGTCGCCCATTTTTCAATGTCTCTGGACAGAAAATCAAAACATCCGCGAATCATGGATTCCGTTATAGCAGATATCGGCAAATGGCACCGACCGGCAGCGGGAAGACTGAAAGCAAAATCATTACAGAGAATGCCATCCATTGTCTCCGACAGATGATACCCCGCCTGATAAAGCTTATCGTCAGTAAGTTCAGCCAGTAGACCCATACCCAGAAGCAGGATCTTTGAAGCGGGAATACGGGGGGGGGAGGCAATCATAATTTTCTCCATGAATGCTGCGGAGATATGGCCGCGGGCAAGCTCTCTGGAAATCATGCCGTTGAGGCGCCAGTCCACGAAACCACAGTGACCTCTCGGGGGCCTTTCATCGACAAAAAAACCCAAGGCCAAGCCTTCACGACTTAAGGTATCCAGCGATTCTGTTGTTATCTTGATTCTCATCTCGTTCGAATGTACCTTACAGCGCTTAAGTATAAGGGAAAATTCTTCTTTGTGTCAAGGCAAAGGATGCCAAAAGGCTTGTCAATGCCGTTGACAGGGTTATGAAAAGAAGGTATTGTTGCTGCCAAAAAGATAAACGTGTCACATATCTAATCTAAGAAGAGGTGCCCTTCTGTTTGACCGATTAATCAAGTTTCTTGCCACCGGGTTCGGCAGCGGGCTTGTCCCTTTTGCTCCGGGGACTGCCGGCACAATTGTCGGCATACCGATATATCTGGCCTTTTCCCGGTTGTCCTGGACCGTGTATTTTGTATTTGTAGTGGCCTTCACCTGCCTGGCATGTTATGTATCCAATAAAGCCGAGAGGATGTTCGGCGAAAAGGACACATCTTATATTGTAATCGACGAGATGGTCGGTTTTCAATGGACCATGTTCCTGGTTACTCCCACAGTCTTGCATGTGTTTATCGGGTTTATCCTTTTCCGTTTATTCGATATTCTTAAGATATTTCCCGCAGGTTATTTTCAAAGGAAACTGCCCGGCGGCTATGGAGTAGTGATAGATGATGTTGTTGCGGGCATGTACGCCAACATTGCTTTCCTGCTTACCATTAAATTCTGGGGCATATAAAATCTCACATCGCTTGGCAGCTTTTCTTAAAGATATGTTCATATGAAAGTCGGCATATTGACCATTGGCAACGAATTGATCAGCGGGAAGACCCCGGATACCAATTCTTCCTTCATTGCCCGCCAGTTGCATGCACAGGGATGGCAGACATCGGTCATAATGTCCGTCCCCGATGATGAGGATGCAATAAAGACAGGACTTAATCACATCATGTCCCTTTCTGGTGCCGTGGTCGTCACCGGTGGACTCGGTCCTACGGCAGATGATATCACCACTTCCGCAACAGCAAGGGCTTTTGGTCTAGGCATTTATACCGATCAGGCTGCCCTCAAACATATCCGGGACAGATTTGAAAAATTTCATCTCAAATGGACAGCGAACAATGAAAAACAGGCCCATGTCCCGGAAGGGGCGGAGACAATAAAGAACCCTGTGGGAATGGCCTGGGGATACTCTCTTAAGAGAGATGGAAAGATAATAGCTGTCGTTCCCGGGGTGCCTTCGGAAGTGAAAAGGATGGTTACCGAGGGCATCATCCCTATCCTGAGGAAGGAATTTAAAGACGCAGCAGGGCATGTGGAAAGCAGGACCATCAAATTATCCGGCATCACTGAAGCCAATGTGGATCAGGTTCTTGCTGATGTCGATTTCGGCAGCCTCGGGGTGAATATCGGTTTTTATCCGAATTTTCCGGAGATACAGATTGTCCTCACAGCGATAGCCTCAACTGAAAAGGACGCAAGAAAAAGAACAACAGCCGCCCATGAGCGCGTATCAGAAAGGCTTAAGCAGTATATCTTCGCCTATGATCAGGATACCTTGGAAGGTATCGTTGCCGGGGTCCTGACAGATAAGAATCTGACCCTTGCTGTTGCCGAGTCGTGCACAGGTGGGCTCATCACCGATCGCCTTACGGATGTGCCCGGTAGTTCGGCCTTTCTTGAAAGAGGTGTCATTGCCTACAGTAATAATTGCAAAGCCGACCTCCTGGGGGTACCGCAAGACGTGCTAAGAGAATTTGGCGCCGTAAGTGAAAAGACCGCCATCTTTATGGCAGAGGGCGTAAGAAAACTCGGGAAATGCAATCTGGGGCTTTCAACAACGGGGATTGCCGGCCCCGCAGGCGGAACGGCAGAGAAGCCGGTTGGAACTGTTTTTATCGCTCTTGCAGACGGGACAAGAACTTTTTGTCGTAATTACACCTTCCGCTGGGACCGCCGGAGAAACAAAACCATGATGTCCCAGGCGGCTCTCATGTTGCTCAAGAGGTACCTGGCAGGCGAGCTTGAACATGAACGATAAGAAATCTATAAGGGCGTTTCTGGCTGTTGACCCTCCCCAGGATATATATAATGAGATTATCAAGATTCAGGAGCGTTTAAAAAAGACCCTCCAGGGGGACATACGCTGGGTAAGACCGGAAGGCATCCATCTGACGCTGAAATTTTTTGGCTATATTTATGATTCAGATGTTGCAAATGTTTCCAATGTGGTCAAATATAGCGTGGCAAACATGAAAGCGCTTTTGCTGAATGTGAGAAGCTTGGGGTCATTTCCGAGCGTGAACCGGCCCCGGGTTCTGTGGCTTGGGATGGATGGGGACACAGATGCACTGATCAACCTCCAGATGGAAATAGACGCGGCGCTTGAGGCTTACGGGTTTAAGAAAGAGGACAGGCCATTCAGACCGCATCTTACCCTTGCGCGCGTTAAAGAACCCAAGGGATTGGTTGGACTTGCAGAAACTCTCAAGAAAAATGAGGATTGCGTTGCCGGGAGCTTTTCCGTCCATGGCCTTACGCTCTTTAAGAGTGATCTGAAACCGACAGGGGCGATTTATACGAAACTCTCTTACTTTCCCTTCCCCGAATGAACAGGCGGCTCGAGGATTGGCATTAAGATTTATTTTTATTTTTTATGGAGGTGATTATGGGATCAGATATCGATAGAGAAAAGGCAGTCGATCTGGCTATCACACAGATCGAGAGGCAGTTTGGAAAAGGTTCCATTATGAGATTGGGGGGGAGTGAGTACGTATCTGATATTGCCGTAATTCCGACGGGCTCACTGAGCCTTGACCTAGCCCTCGGCGTAGGGGGAGTCCCCCGGGGAAGGGTTATAGAAATATATGGTCCGGAAGCCGGCGGCAAGACGACCCTGGCCCTTCATATTATCGCGGAAGCTCAGAAGAGAAATGGTCTCGCTGCCTTCATTGATGCGGAACATGCCCTTGATGTAGCGTATGCGAAAAGAATCGGTGTGAATACGGACGATCTTTTGATTTCCCAACCGGATACAGGCGAGCAGGCCCTGGAGATTGCAGAGACGCTCGTGAGAAGCGGGGCATTGGATGTCCTCGTAATCGATTCCGTGGCTGCTTTAGTGCCCAAGGCGGAACTCGAGGGAGAGATGGGGGATGCCCAGATGGGGCTCCAAGCCCGGTTAATGTCACAGGCGCTCCGCAAGCTCACAGGCAGTATCAGCAAATCCAAGACGACGGTGATCTTTATAAACCAGATCAGAATGAAAATAGGAGTTTTCTTCGGCAGCCCGGAAACCACGACAGGAGGCAATGCGCTCAAATTCTATTCTTCCATGCGCCTCGACATCAGAAAGATGACATCCATTAAGATAGGGCAGGAGATCATAGGATTCCGAACCAAGGTCAAGGTAGTAAAGAATAAGGTCGCCCCGCCATTTAGGGAAACGGAATTTGATATCATCTTCGGAGAAGGTATTTCGAGAGAGGGAGATATTCTCGATCTTGCCGTAGAAAATGGCATTATCGAAAAAAGTGGCGCATGGTATTCCTATAAGGGCGACAGGGTCGGACAGGGCAGGGATAATTCACGGATCTTCCTCAAAGAAAATAAGGATCTTCTGAAGCAGCTCGAAGATGAAGTCCGTGGGAAGATAGGTCTCGCCGGCTAGGGGTCGGGGAAGGCATGACGAAGGAAGCCCCCCCTCAGGAAAAAGCAAAGCAACGGGCATTTCGTCTCCTTGCCATGCGGGCAAGGAGTGAAAAGGAATTGCGGGTAAAGTTAAGGGAAAAGGGGTTCGACGAATCCATAGTGGAGGAAGTCGCAGCAAGGCTCCGGGAACTTAACTATCTCGATGATGAATCATTCGCCCGGCAGTGGGCGCGTAATCTTGCGGTGAACAAGCTTTTTGGCAATAGAAAGATTGAAGCGAGCCTCATGGAAAAGGGGATTCCAAGGCCGCTGATCAGGCAGGTTCTCAGTGAGGTGCGCGAAGAACTGACGGAGCAGAAAGCCATCATTCTTCTAATCAGAAAAAGGATAGACAATGACGCCGGTAAGATGGATGATAGAAAAAAAAGGAGATTAGCCCAGAGCCTGATGGGCAAGGGTTTTCCGCCAGGCCTGGTTTTTGACATATTGAATAGATCAAAGGAGGGTTTACTGGATGAAGGGGAGTGAAATCAGGGAGAGGTTCTTAAGATACTTTGAGGAGAATGGACATACCGTTGTGCCGAGTTCATCGCTTATCCCTAAAGATGATCCTACGCTCCTTTTTACTAATTCAGGAATGGTACAGTTTAAAAACTGCTTTCTGGGTTTAGAGGACCGTGGCTACACGAGGGCGACGAGCTCCCAGAAGTGCGTCCGCGCCGGCGGAAAGCACAATGACCTGGAAAACGTCGGTTATACGGCCCGCCACCACACCTTTTTTGAGATGCTGGGGAATTTTTCCTTTGGCGACTATTTCAAGAAGGAATCCATATTCTGGGGATGGGACTTCCTCACGAGAAAGATGGGGCTTCCGAAGGAAAAACTCTGGATTACCATCTACAAGGATGACGATGAGGCGTTTGAGATCTGGAACAAGGACATGGGCGTTCCTGCTGAAAGAATTGTCCGCATGGGGATGGACAGCAACTTCTGGATGATGGGTGAAACCGGTCCGTGCGGCCCTTGCTCGGAAATAATTTATGACCAGGGACCGGAAGTTGGCTGCGGCAGGAAGGAATGCAGCGTGCTCTGTGAATGCGATCGCCATCTGGAGATCTGGAACCATGTATTCACACAGTTTGATCGCGATAAAGATGGGAACTTCAATCCCCTGCCGAAACCGAATATCGATACGGGCATGGGACTTGAGCGCTTGGCAGCCGTGGTTCAGGGAGTAAAGAGCAACTACGACACAGATTTCTTCCAGCCCATTATACAGTCCGTGGAAAAGATAAGCGGGAAGAAATATGGCGCCAATGAGGAGGCCGATATTTCCACGAGGGTCATTGCCGATCACAGCCGGGCAGTAACCTTCTTGATAGGAGACGGTATACTTCCCAGCAACGAGGGCAGAGGTTACGTCCTGCGCAGAATCCTGCGGAGAGCCGCCCGCCACGGCAAGCTCCTCGGTATAAACAAGCCGTTCTTGCATGAGGTTGCCTCTGTGGTTATAAATGCCATGAAGGATGTCTATGCCGATCTGATCGATAAAGAGGCATATGTTCGTAAGGTCATTTTCAATGAGGAACAGCGCTTTATCGAGACCCTCGACGCCGGCCTGAAGATACTGAGCGATGAAGTATCAGCGCTTAAGAAAGCGGGGAAAACTATCGTTCCTGGAGACATTGTTTTCAAGCTCTATGACACTTTTGGCTTCCCCGTCGACCTGACGGCGGATATTGTGAAAAGGGACCGCCTTAGCCTCGATATGGAAGGCTTTGAGAAAGCCATGGACGTCCAGCGGGAGAAGGCCAGAGAATCATGGAAGGGGAGCGGCGAGAAGGCCGTATCTGCGAGTTACCAGAAGCTTTCCCTTGCCGGGATCAAGACCCAGTTTGTTGGATATGAGGGTGTGACGGAGGACCGTTCGCGTATTTTAGCCATCTTGAAAAACGACGAATTGGTTGAGACTTTAGGAGAAGGGGAAAAGGCAGAGATATTTGTGGGAGAGAGCCCCTTTTACGGCGAGGCGGGAGGACAGGTCGGCGATACGGGGACCATTGAAGGCGATGGATTTCTCTTTGAAGTGTGGGACACCCAACGACCTCTTGAGGATTTAATTACGCATATCGGAAAGCTTAAGATAGGGAAGATGAAGACGGGCGAGAATGTACTGCTGAAGGTGGATGCCTCTGTTCGCCGGGCAACTGAGGCCCATCATTCCGGCACACATGTTCTAAATGCCGCCCTCCGGAGCGTCCTGGGCGATCATGTAAAGCAGTCAGGCTCCTTAGTCAACCCGGAGCGGCTCCGTTTTGACTATACCCATTTTTCCAGGGTCGGTGAGGATGAGCTGGACAGGATTGAATCCATTGCCAACGAAATCATCAGAAGCAATGTCCCTGTAGAAACTAATATTCTGCCCCGTGAAGAGGCGATGAAGACGGGGGCCCAGGCTGTCTTTGATGAAAAATACGGAGAAGAGGTCAGGGTCATCAAGATGGGCGATGTCAGTATGGAGCTCTGCGGCGGCACCCACGTTTCCAAGACGGGAGACATCGGGTTCCTCAAGGTCATCCATGAATCGGCCATAGCCGCAGGTGTAAGGAGGATCGAGGCGGTAGCGGGGCGGGAAGCTTTGAAGTACGTGCATGATGTTGAGGGAGAACTGAAGAAAACGGCGTCTCTCTTAAAAACCAATCCCCTGGAACTGTCGGAAAGGGTTGAGAAGCTCCTCAAGCATCAGAGGGATATGGAAAAAGAGATGGAGGCGCTGAAGGTTAAGCTTGCCGCAAAAGACATGGCAGACCTCGTAAAAAAGGTCAAGAAGGTAAAAGAGATAAGCGTCCTCGCTGCCGTGGTGGACGCGACTGACGCGAAGACCATGCGTGACCTTGGCGACCGGCTTAGGGATAAAATCCAGTCAGGCATCATCCTCCTGGGGAGCAAGGCGGCAGATAAGGCCATGCTTCTTTGTATGGTCACAAAAGACTTGACTAAACGATACCATGCGGGGAATATCATCAAGGAGATAGCTCCCACAATCGGTGGCAGCGGCGGCGGAAGGCCGGACATGGCCCAAGCCGGAGGGCCTAAGCCTGAGAATCTGAAGAAGGCCCTGGACAAGCTAGCAAAAATGATCTGATTTTTCTACTGAAGCAGACTTCGGAATAACAAACCCCCTTGTTCCCGACCATGAGGAGCAAGGGGGTTTTTCGTTCCCTACACAAAATCAGACAGCACTTATCTCATACGAAGGCGGCTGCCATCTTCAAACTGCAGCCACGTATTTATGTCCGGTGTATCGATCAGAACTGTCTTGCTGTCTTTCATACTGACGGAAGAATTAGTTGTAGCCTCGATAATGGAATACCAGACCCCGATCTGTTTGCCTTTGTCATCCAAGATGGCAAATCCGTGGAGAGGAGCTTTGAAGTTCACGGTTGCGGCTTTGTCCTTCATGCTCATAACAATCTCCCGGAGCTTTGTAGGCGTCATATCGACTTTCTTCCACAGATCGGAATCGAGTGCGTAGGCCTTATCCAGGCCTATAACCGCACTTGGATAGACCTCCGACCCACTGTAAAAATAGTCATAATTGGGGTTCACCTGAAATTTGTCAAAAGCCTCCATCACGCGCCCGTCAGGCACTATACTGCCATAATTCTTGAAAGCCATAGTGGCACAACCTGCACATGGAAGCAGGATCATAATGCACATGGCATAAAGGATTATTTTCCATTTTTTTTGCATCGCAGTATCCTCTCTTCTAACATTACCACTTATTTATTTTTTTCTATGGCCCTCAATATCTCATCCATTTTCTTGAGCTCTTCTCCATAACTGGCCCAGTTGCCGAGCTTCAGATACTCCTGCGCCCTCCTGTAATGACCGAGTGCATCCAAAGCCGCTTGTCTGTCCGTCTTTTCCTTCGCAGGAGTCGCTCTTGTCTCTAAAGCGGGATATTTTTCTTCTTTCATCACCTTGGCGCCGAAGATTCGCTGCAGAGATGTCTCCAGATTATCCTCCATGGCGATAGAGTTACCGTAAGCCACGATGACCCTCTTCAATTCAGGTAGTTGGCCCTTTTCCGCTGCCAGGTAAAGGGATTCAAAATATATGATTGCCTTTTCGACAGGAATAGCGAGCAGTCTCCCCCTGATGACTTGGGAACCCTTCTGGTTCCAGAGGGAAAGCTGTCTGGAGATCTCCGTATCCTGGTCTATCCTGGCCTCGATCTGGCTCGGTCCGTAAACCAGTTTCTGTTTGGGAAATTTGTAGACGATCATCTTGCCGTAGTTCGCGGCATCGCAGCGAACAGCCATCCAGGCAGACATGTTGTCCTTCTTGCTCGGAGTAAAGAGCAACAGCAGGATGAACTCTTCTTTCTTATCCCCCGGCAACCTCATGATTGTATAATACGGCTCCATTTCCGAGTCATGACCGGGAACATGTTTGCCCGGTATCGTCCAGAGGTCTTCTTTGTTGTAAAAGACCTGGGGATCCTGCATGTGGTATGCCCCATACATCCGGGCCTGCAAGGCTAACATGGCGCGGGGGTAGCGGACATGGCTTCTTAATTCCCCGGGCATCTCATCCATTGTCTTGAAGACCCCGGGAAATATTCTGGAGTACGTCTGTATAATCGGATCCTTTGCATCGCTTACATAGAGCTTTACCGATCCATCATAGGCATCAACAGTTGCCTTGAGGGAGTTGCGGATGTAGTTGCCCATCTTGGCGCTGGGCTCCGAGTAAGGGAAACGATCCGTCACGGTATAGCCATCTAAAATCCAGACAAGACGACCCTCCGGGGATATTACCATGTACGGATCACCATCTATCTCGATAAAGGGGACAATATGGGATACCCGTTCCGTCACTTTCCTGTAGTACATGACCCGGCTGTCGGAAGTGATGTCGTCGGAAAGAAGAATTGTGAAAGAGCCGAAACGCGCTGCGAAAAGCAGTTTTTTCCAGAATGAGAGGGGAACGCCGCCGCTGCCGCCATAGTTGGAGTAGACATTTTTGTCTCCCACAGGATAGTCGAACTCCTGCCGTTTTCCTTTGACAAAAACATATTCGTTGGACGTCTCACCGTAATAGATCTCGGGACGGGTAATCTTGATGTCCGTTGCTGAGACGGGCGGGATATCCTTGATAAAGAATTCCGGAAGACCTTCAGCGGATATGCGATTCACGGGGCCAAGAATAGCGCCATAGCCGTGGGTGTATGTGGTGTGCTCATTGACCCACGTCTTTGAAGGCAGCGCCTGGTAGGAAAGTTCCCGGGGTGAGAGCATAACCTGACGGTACTCCCCGTTAACTATGTAGCGGTCGTTGTGGACGCTGGTAAATTTATAATATGTTCGCATCTCCTGAAGCTGGCCATACGTCTGGAGGAGAGGGCCATGATCCCACAGGCGGATATTCTTCATGGTAATGTCATTTTTTCTCAGGTCTTCCCGGGTGAGGTTTTCCTCTACCGGGAATTCCTTGTCCTCAATATCATGAAGCTGATACGCCATCCTTGTATACTGTATGTTTTTTTCAAGGTAGGGCATTTCCAGGACAATCTCATTGGGAATAACCTTGAATTTCTGTACGAGCGCGGGATATATGTTTCGGCCGGCGATGGCAACTAATAGAAATACGAGTATGGCTGCCGCAGGAACTCGCCAGTCGGGGCGAAATGCATAATAAATCACCGACAGACCGCATAGGATACAGACCACCATCAGGGTCTTGAGGACCCAAAGCTGGGTAGTGACTTCCGTATAGCCGGGACCGAAGACCACCCCGCGTTTCGTAAAGAGTATTTCGTTCAACTCCAGCCAGACACCAAATGTGCCCCAGAAGAAGAGCGCAGCAGCCAGAATGGCTAGGTGCATTCTGGCTTGCGGCGCAATCTGCCAGGTTCTGGGCGGTATGAAGCGAAACGAACGGCGGGTAAGATATATAAATCCCGTCGCTATAATCGTGACGATAATCGTGAATACGAGCCAACTGTAAATATGCGTCAAAAAGGGCAGACTAAAGATATAAAAGCTGATGTCTTTATGGAAGAGCGGATCAGTGACGCCGAAGGAAGTGGCGTTAGTAAAGAGCAGAAAATTCTCCCATTGGCCGGTTCCATACGAAGCCGCAAAAAGTGACAGCAAAACGGAAGCGGCTAAGATGAGCACTTGCAGTCTCTTGCCTTCTATCTCCCACGGCGGCGCCTGGACGGCATCACCCGTGTCGAAAACAACTATCGGAGATGATAGCCTCATAGCCAGGAAGAGGTTGAAATAGAAGATGATGAAAAAGGCAATGCCGAAGAGGGCTGCCATCTTCAATTTTGTTAAAATGGTGATGAGAAAAATATTTTGATAGCCCACTTCCTGAAACCAGAGCCAGTCCGCGATAAGCATGATCACCTGCATGGAGAAGGTGAATATGACAAAAATAACGATGAAGAGAAGCAGAACCTTGAAATTTTGCAACCGGGGATGGGGAATCTTGAAATGAGCCATTAGTCTTTTCCTCCTGAGCTTTATCGTAGGTAAATGAACGCAAGATGTCAAGACACAAAGACAATTGAACAAAAAAGCCCTTGATATTTTGGATAGTTAAGGATAACTTAAGCAGCGTAAAAAAACCATGAGTGCCATGTATTGCCTTTCATCGCCGCAGTTTGCGTTGGAGAGATATTAATGGAAGAGCCGAACAAAGACGTACACAAACAAGATCAAATTGATATCAGAGACGTTTTGTCATCTATTCTGGATTCGATTCCCCATGCGGTTGTCGGTTTGAGGAATCGCCGGATCATTTTTGCAAACCATGCAGTGGAATCCGTCTTTGGCTGGAAAACCGACGAGATAATAGGAGAAAGCACACGGATTTTATACCGAAGCGATGAGGAATATGAAGAAATCGCAGGATATGCCTATCCGGTTCTTGAGAGGGAGCGGACATACAGCATAGAATATCCCTGTCGGCATAAGGATGGTCGTGACATTATTTGCCTGGTAAGTGCATCAAGAATAGGAGAAAGCCTGAAGGATAGAATGATTGTAGTTACGTATTCAGATTCTACTGATCGGAAGCAAGCAGAGGAGGCGCTACGTGAGTATGACGCGCAACTTGAGAAACTGGTTGAAGAGCGCACAGCAGAACTATCAAAAACAACATCACTTCTTCAACAGGAAGTTATCGAAAGGAAGTACGCCGAAGGACAGTTGAAAGAGGCACATGCCCGTCTACTGACAGTTCTTGATGGTCTGAATGCTGCTGTGTATGTCATTGATATGACTACGTATGAGTTGCTTTACACCAATAAATTTATGAGGGATTTGTTCGGTGACATAACGGGTAAAATTTGCTGGCAAAGTATTCAAAATCAGCAAGGTCCCTGTGATTCTTGTGCTAATGAGCAATTGTCAAAACCGGAAGGGCAATCTAAGGGTGTTTATATTTGGGAACATTATAATGCAACATTAGGGATATGGTTTCTAAATCAGGTTCGAGCTATAGAATGGATAGATGGACGCATGGTATGGTTGGAAATCGGCACTAATGCCACCAAACGAAAACTGGCAGAAAAGGCTGTCCAGGAAATTCAGCTCCAGCAGAAGGCTATCCTCGACAACATTCCCGATATGGCCTGGCTGAAAGACAGGGAGAGCAGGTTTATCGCAGTGAATGAAGCCTTTGGCAAGGCTTGCGGTCTGAAGCCGGAGAATTTAGTTGGAATGACAGATCTGGATATCTGGCCCATAGAATTAGCTGAAAAATACAGGGAAGATGACAAGAGCGTAATAGAGTGTGGCAGACGTAAACAGGTCGAAGAGCCGTTAGTAGGTAAAGATGGAAGAGAGAGATGGATAGAGACAATTAAGACGCCGATTTATAATGACAATGGTGAAATTATAGGAACTGCAGGAATTGCACGTGACATCACAAGACGCAAACAAGCGGAAAACGAATTGAAGAATAGAGAACGGGAACTGGAGGCCAAGTCACGGAATCTTGAAGAAGTCAATATAGCGCTGAAGGTACTGCTTAAACGGAGAGAGGAGGACAAGGCGGAGCTTGAAGAAAAAGTTTTAGCAAACGTAAAGGAACTTGTTACTCCCTACATTGAAAAATTGAAAAGAACGCGAACAGATATTGGTCAGATGGCATATATAAATATTATTGAAACGCATCTGGATGATATCATATCACCTTTCCTGCGCAATTTAACATCCAAATACCCGAATCTTACTCCGCGGGAAATTCAGATTACAAATCTCATAAAAGAAGGAAAAACTACTAAAGAAATAGCAGATATATTGCATTCATCATCGGGAGCCATTGATTTTCATAGAAATAATATAAGGAGTAAACTTGGATTAATAAACAAAAACGCAAATCTTAGATCCTACCTTCTTGCTCTATCGTAATATAAGCTTTAACCTCATATTAACCTTATAATTCGTTAGTATTGCATTCTTGTATAGATTATTCTATCAAATCTATACTTACGATATGCAATCTTCACAAAGTTCCCATTTCTCTATTGTACTGAACTTCAAGTAAAATTTCTTAAGGCCTCAGGATATTTAAGGAAACAAGAAACCATAAATTCAAAGCGGCACTAATATCAGGAGTAATTATTTTTTTTAAAACAATTATTCTGTCAGTGACGCTTCACGAAATCATACAGACCACATAGGGGTGCTAGTCCTACCAGAGGTAACTCTATGCGTTTTATGGATATGCCGGCAAGCCATTTACTTTAGAGAGGTAAAAACCGGTCGGGTCAATGCCTCTGAGTTTTATGGATGTGTCAGTAAGCCATTCACGGTAGACAATCTTTTACCTAACGGACCAGGATAGCATCCCTTTTGTGGCGCTCTGTAATCATCCGGAATTTTCCTTTTAAGTTCGGAAAATAACGTTTCCTAGTTTGTCTGGTTTAAGTGGGAAGTAAATTTATCATCGAAAAGGAGGTGAAAGTTTTTATAAGAGGGGAGCAATTATTATAAAACCCGATTTGCATTAACAGAATTGATATTTAAAAAGGAGGTAAAATATGGCAGTCAGTTCGAAGTTGAAATCAGTTAAAGGCGAGAAGCCGAAACTGCCAAGTCAGATGTCAGTAGACGAGTTACCCTACTATGCCACTTCATCGCAGTCTGCGGTTCCCAAAGCGAAGGAAGTAGTAGAGAAAAAAGGGGTTAAGCCTATTACGTACAGCTGGGACAAACTTACTAAAGCGCAGCAAGATGCGGTCTTAAAAGTCTGGAAGTTGGAAGCGCTTACCCCCGAAGAGGAGAAGATCCTCCCCTATGAGGAGTGGGCCCGGTATATTTTCGACCCGAGGAAGAGATTCAGGAAGCCGGAGGCCCTTGACGGCGTGAGAATCCTGGAAATCTGCCGGCCTGACTGGTGGTCTCTCGCCCTCCAGTGCGGTGTTTCCTTTCTTGCGGAACACGGCGCCGAGGTGATCAAGATTGAGGATCCCAAGAAGGGTGATCCCCTTCGCTGGGTCGGCCCCTCAGTGGAAGAGGGAGGCGCCATCAAGGCGGAAGGTGAAAATTATCCACCTCACGGATCGGCTTTGTATGCCCTGGTGGAAACCCGCAATCGTAACTGCGTCAGTGTGGATATTACCACGGCCAAAGGCCGGGAAATTATCAAAATGCTGGCAAGAAGAGCCGATGTTGTCATGGAGAATTATGACCCCGGCTATTTGGATTCTCTGGGCATTGGCTACAGACAGTTAAGGAAGACCAACCCTCGCCTTATTTACGCGGCGGTGACCGGTTTCGGTTCCTTTGGCGCCGACTCCTGGCGTAAGCCCTTTGAATCGGGCATCCAGGTGATGACCACGGTGCCTTCCTTCGCCGGTCCCTTCGACATGTCCAAACCCACCCAGCAGGAGGCTCAGGAGACAGGATACCTGCCCTCCCGCGCCGGGTGGCCCCTGGGCTTCATGACAGGTGGAATCAGCGCCGCGGTGGGTGTCACCGCTGCCCTGTATTATCGTGAAAAGACCGGAAAGGGACAGATGATTGATGTGGCAAGCTACGCCCACTGCCTGCGCTGGTGTGACTGCAGTTTTCCCTGGTACTCCATGACCGGGAACATCAGGCGGCAGTTCGGTAACTTCGACTTCGAGATCAATCCCTATGGATTGCACCGGGCAAAGTCTGATGAATTCGGGGACAGATTTTCCATCGTTGCCGCGATCGGGCCCGTATGGCCGAGACTGTGTGAGTGCATGGGCACGGAGAAAATGATGAAATGGTCGACCGAGCTTCCCATGAATTCGGATCGTATAACCTGGAAGTCACAGGTCGAGATAAACGCTGAAATTGACAAGTGGACCGCAAAGCACACCCTCCCAGAAATTGATCAGTTAGCTATGAAATGGGGCTTTGCCGGCGCCGGTTGCCGGAACATCAAGGAAATCGCCAACGATCCCCACTTCCTGGACAGGGCTTCCATGGAAGAAGTGGACGATCCCCTCTACGGGAGAATGCTTGTCCAGGGTTGCCGTCCCAACTTCCACTTAACCCAGGCCAGGATCAAATGGCTCAACAAGCCCATGGGCTGGGATAATGAGGAAGTCCTGCGCAAATACTGTGGTTTATTCAAGTCAGACCTGGAACAACTGACAGCAGAAGGAGTAATCGGAAGGAAAGGAGGAGGGTATTAATATGGAACTATCTCCACGATCAAAATTTAAGAAGGACGTGCCTCCGGAGCAGATGGAGGCTGTATGGTATGATTTCGAACAGCTCAGCCCTGCAGAGAAAGCCCTGGTGATGAAGGCCAGGAGGGGTGAAGACCTGACCGAAGATGAAGAAGATGCCCTTCCCTACGAGGAATTCTGCCGTTACCTCTTCCACCGCAAAAGGGTGTATAAGAAAGACAAGATTCTCGACGGTATCCGGGTGGTTGATTTTACGACCCTCATCCTCGGTCCTTCTCACTGCGCGATGCTGGCCGAGATGGGAGCAGAGGTGATCAAACTGGAACTTCCCGGCCGTGGTGACACCATGCGGGCCCTTGCCCCACCGAAGGATCAGGGTGGTTTCCCCATGTGGTCGGAGGAGAAGAGTGGCACCAAGGCGTCCGGTATCCTGGGGAAAGGGGTTGTTGCGGAGACGGATCTCGCCATGGCGGGAGGTCTCGGCTGGACAGATTGCGCCAAGAACAAACTGCACACCTGTATGGACATCCATCCGGGTGAAGGTGGTACGATATTTAAAGAGTTGGTCAGCAGATCAGATATTTTTGTGGAAAATGTCCGTGGTGGAACCCTGGACAGGTGGGATGAAGGGTATAAACAGCTCAGGGAGATCAACCCCGGCCTCATCTACCTCACCTCCAACGGACCGGGGCAATGGGGTCGCGAGGATCTGGTGCGGGCCTCGTATGATATTCTTGCCCAGTCCATGGGCGGGAGCGTGTTCATCAGCGGACATGACCCCGGCGATCAGATGAAGATCCCCATCTGGGTAGCCGACTATTTCGGCGGAACGATGGGCCTCTTTGCCACTCTAACGGCGCTGTACTATCGTGAAAAGACCGGAAAGGGACAGATGATCGAAAACTCCCAGGTGGAGAATATCACCCGTGCTTTAGGTCCGGGTATTGTCTGGTACAGTCTGACGGGTCATGTTCAGACCCGGTGGGGCAACCGGTTCCGCTGGATCTGTCCTGACTGCATCGTGAAAGCGAAGGACGGCTTCATTGCCGTCGGCGCTGATGATGAAACCTTCAAGGCATTGTGCAACGTAATCGGAGGCAAGGCGACAGCTTTGCCGGGGAAATATCCCACCAACATGGACCGGATAAAGCTGGAAGCTCAGGAAGTGATTTATGAGGCGATCGAAACCTGGGCGGCAAAACACACGGTAGCGGAAATTGATAACCTCGGCAGGAAACATGGCTTTGGCGTCTGCCCCGTAATGAATGCTAAGGATGCCTGTGAGAGGCCGCAGTATCGTGAACGGGGAGAGATTGAATACATTGAAGATCCCTGGTATGGTCCTATGGACATCCAGGGCTGCTACCCCCTGTTCTCCGAGGCCCCGAGTTACACGGAGTTTGGCGGCAAACCCATAGGATGGGATACGGAGTATGTACTCCGCCGCTTCATGGGTTATGACACTGAGAAGATTCTCTATCTCGAGAGAGAGCACGAAATCGGTAAGATTGCAGGGGCCGAGGGCCGTCGCGTCGCATGGCCTCCCAAGCCCAAGAAGTAAAACTTCAGACAACGAAGAGCGGTTCCTTTCGGAGCCGCTCTTCTAACTTATGGAAATGATAAATATGGGGGATATGCACCTGAGGAGCGGGGAGCTACGATCAGATGACGAGATGGTACCTGAGTTATCCCCTTTTTACCCCTGAAAAGATCAGCATGGTAGAGGACATCGGAAAATGTTACGCGAACTGTACTCACTGGCATGTGATGACAAACACTTTGCTAAGGAAAACGATGGATGATCAACCTGTGGGGTATCTGTGAATATGACGGAATTTTTACAACACAGATGGTACGGTGGGACTTATATTGCAAGTATTTTAGCTGTAACGAATTTCAAACAGAGAAATATACCAAGAGATGCTGCGCCAATTGCATATATTGGGTCGCCGCTGACGAACGCCTCACGGAGCGGGAGAGATGATCAATATATGGGGGGTATGCCAATTTGGAGAGATGACACATGATCCCTTAAGGAGGTGGGACTTGTGCTGCAGTTCCTTTGGTCCCGTGGAGGTGAAGAGGGTAAACGCAATAGAAAGATGTTGCGCCAATTGTATTTATTGGCTTGTTGCCGACGAACATCTTGAAAGCGACAAAAAATAGATAAGAAAGGAGGGTTTAGATAATGGCGGAAGAAGTAAAAGCTACTCAGCCGAGATGGGTGCCTCTTTTATTAGGATTATTGAGTAGTACGACATGCGGTGCCCTTTTGTATGCATGGAGCGTGTTCATTAAGCCGTTGAACGCGGAATTCGGGTGGACCCGTGCCGAGATCGCCA
>Ga0209777_10004074_pt1 | contig 17517 bp, 16 predicted proteins | sample FrelakmetHBP12HB_FD_187147 | JGI IMG/M metagenome (GOLD analysis project Ga0209777, IMG submission 187147) | Freshwater lake sediment microbial communities from the University of Notre Dame, USA, for methane emissions studies -HBP12 HB (SPAdes)... | ecosystem: Environmental > Aquatic >...
CCCGCCGCAAGCCGGTTTCACCCTGGCGATTGTTACTCAAACAGTTTGCCAATTATTTCATCCTCGTGCTGCTCTTTGCGGCCATCCTGGCCTTTACGGTCAGCTTCCTCCCGGGGGAAAGTGGACACCGGCTTACCGCCTACTTCATCCTCGGCATCATCGTCCTGAGCGTCGCCTTGAGCTTCTTCGAAGAATACCGCGCCAAGAAGGAGTTGGAAGCCCTGGACAGGCTGCTGGTGTTCAAGACCACCGTCCTACGCAATGGAGCCCACCAGCAAATCGAGGCGGCCGAGGTTGTCCCAGGTGATGTCCTGGTCTTGACACACGGCCAGAAGGTACCGGCGGATGCGCGCCTGATCGAAGCTCACAGCCTGCGCACGGACGAGTCGGCACTGACCGGCGAAAGCGTCGGAGTGGACAAATCCCCCGAACCGGTGGCACCGGCTGCGCCCCTGTCAGAGCGTACCAGCATGGTGTACGCCTCCACCTACGTCACGCATGGGACAGGCCTGGCGTTGGTGGTATCCACCGGGATGAACACTGAAGTCGGTCAAATTGCCAGAACCCTGGGGCAAATGGCCGAACGCCCCACCCCGTTCCAGGTGGAAGTGCTAAAGATGGCGCGCCAGATGACTGTCATCGTAGCCGCCCTGTCGGTTGTCGTAGCGGTCATCCTGCTCTTCCTCCTGCACGAGCCGCCGGTCGACGTGGCGCTCAACACCCTCAGCTTGGCGATTGCCACCATTCCCGAGAGCCTGCCGATCGTGCTGACCTTTGCCCTGGCCCTGGGCGCCCGCCAGATGGCCCGGCGCAAGGCAGTGGTGCGGCGCCTGTCAGTGGTCGAGTCGCTCGGTTCGGTGGATACCATCTGCACCGATAAGACTGGCACGCTGACCCAGAACCTGATGACGCTCCAGCGGTTATTTGTTGGTGGGAAGATGGTGGAGGCCTCGCAGGACTTGCGGGAAAATCCTGCCGCCCTCCAACTGCTGGAGGCCGGCATTTTGTGCAACGAGGCGACCCTCTCGGAGGGAACCGACCCCGAGGTCCAGGGCGACCCGGTGGACACGGCGCTGGTCAAGGCGGCCCAGGCCGCCGGTCTGGATCCGGAGCAGGAGCGCAAATCCACGCCGCGGGTGAACGAAATTCCTTTCAGTTCCGAACGCAAGATGATGACCACTCTCCATAGCCGGGATGGGCGGAAGGTTGCCATTACCAAGGGGGCGCCGGGTCCTGTGCTGGCGCATTGCACTGGCTGCCGGGAAGGGGCGGAGGAATATCCGCTGACGGACCAGCACTGCCAGGCCATCCGCCAGCAGGTGACCGGGTTGCAGAGCCAAGGATTTTACGTGCTGGGGGTGGCGAGCAAGGAATTGTCAGGAGATGAGCCGCTCGGGCAGGCGGAAAGCGGGATGACCTTCCTCGGGCTGCTGGCACTGATGGACCCGCCGCGTCCCGGAGCCGCTGAAGCCATCGCCCGCGCCCAGGGGGCCGGCATCCGGGTGGTAATGATCACCGGCGACAACGGACTGACCGCCCAGGCCATCGCCGGGACGCTCGGGATCGGGCAGCGCGTCATGGATGCCAGGGATATGGGAGACATCACCGGCCCGGCTCTCACCGAACGAATGAAGGAGGTGGATATCGTGGCGCGCGCCACGCCGCAGTTCAAGCAGCAGGTTCTGCAAGCCTTGCAGGAGGCCGGACACGTAGTGGCGATGACCGGGGATGGGGTCAACGATGCCACCGCCCTGAAGCAGTCGGACGTGGGTGTGGCGATGGGCTTGCGCGGCACGGATATTGCCAAGGAATCCTCGGCCATGGTCCTGCTGGATGATAATTTTGCTACCATTGTGGCCGCGGTCGAAGAAGGCCGCCGCATTTTCGACAACATTCGCAAGTTTACCAACTACCTGCTCAGCACCAGCCTGGGTGAGGTGTTCGTCGTGCTGGCGCTTTCCATGGCCGGGTACTTCCCCCTTTCGGCCATCATGCTGCTGTGGGTCAACGTAGTCACTGACCTGGTGCCGGCCAGTGCCCTGGCGGCCGACCCGGTCGTTCCGCACGTTATGAAACGCCGCCCGCGCCGCCACAACGAGCCCATCCTGAACAAAGCCATCTATGCCACCATCATCGGGAGTATCTTCCGCACCCTGATCGCCTATGGCCTGATCTTCTGGGTCGGGCTCCAGTTTGGCGGAGTGACCTATGCCCGCACTATGCTCTTTACCAGCATTGTCCTGCACGCCTTCACGCGCGTGATGGTGGTGCGCCAGATGGACAGCCTGTCCCTGTGGTCGAACCGGGCGCTGCTGATTAGCTATGCGGCCGCGGTCGGCCTGCAACTGCTGGCCTTGTATACCCCATTGCGAGCGCTCTTCGGCGTGGTCGCCCTGGACTGGAGGGCCTGGGCGGTCATGGTGCCGATCACGGTTGGGTCGTCATTTGCTGGCGTATATATGACGCGCTGGATATTGAAATTATTCCCGATGTGGAAAAATTAATAGAAAAGCCTAGATTCCTGGATGGGTTCCTCATCATTTGCTAAAGAAGGGCGATATACTGAACCGGACTGAGGATAAATTGACCCATGATTGCAACACGAACTTCTGATGTAAGAATGGGTGTGCGGATCGAAGTGATTACCATTATCTGGATGGTAGTCGAGATGGCTGTCTCGATTGGCGCAGGGATTGCTGCTGGCAGTGTTCTCTTGATCGCCTTTGGATTAGACAGTCTGATCGAATTGGTAAGTGGATCCATCCTGCTATGGCGGCTTTTGAATGAAAGCCGGGGTGGGGATCTTAAGAGCGTTGAGCGGGCTGAACATCGAGCATCCTGGGTTGTTGCAGTTACCCTGGGCCTCTTGTGTGCTTATGTGCTGATATCGTCCGTCTATGGGCTACTAACTAATTCGAAACCCGAGGGTTCCATCATCGGTATTGGTGTATCGGCGGCTGCCCTGTTAATCATGCCCTATCTTGCAGTGACCAAGCGCCGTATTTCAAAGCGAATCGATAGTGCGGCTTTAGCGGGGGATGCAGCCAATTCCTTGACATGTGCCACCATGGCTGGAACCGTGCTCGCAGGGCTTGTGCTTAATACGCTCTTTGGATTGTGGTGGATCGAGTATATTGCCGCGCTTCTATTCTTGGTATGGCTCGTAAAGGAGACCTGGGAGATATTTCAAGAAGCGCGGGAGGAAAATAAAGAAGAATAGCTAAGCGAAATTGGTTTACCTCCAAGAGGGTAGGAAAAATGAGATCCTAGAAGATAGAAACTACATCACCCTGGTGGTGATATCGAACCTGGGGGGTTTTTCGAGGTGCTTTTTCACTGCGCACAGGTCCGCCGAGCGGATCAGCGAATCGCGATATTTTTCAGGGAACTCCGGCGGGACCTGGATCTCCAGGCCGATTATCTCGACCATGCCGGTGGCAGGGCTGTGGTTGATCCGCTCGACGATGCGGATGCCCCGGGTGGGGAGGTTGCGCTGTTTACAGAAACCCAGGACATAGATCCCGGCGCAGGTCCCGATGGACGAGAGGAAGATTTCGAAAGGGCTGGGAGCGGTGGCGGCTGGCGGCTGATCCGTGGCCACGGTAAAGGAACCAAAATGGGCGTCTACGCGGGAACCGCCGGGGAAGTCGATGATCATTTCCATAATATCTGTCTCCAGGAATATAGATTTGTATTTTGAATATTCATTTATTGGATGATTTTATCGTAATAAAGTTGCATTGTCTGACATCCGAAGGACAAATGATCGCGCAAATCATGCGGGTTGTTGCCTGAAACAGACCGGGGCTAAAGGCCCCGTCCAACGGGGGTTACATTTGTATTGTTCAATTATGACATAAGGCACTATAAGTTCATATATTCACAAGTGTATTATGATGTATATATCTTTATGCGAATAAGGTCATATTTATGGATACTTCAAATCTCACCCAGGAAATTACACAATTACACGCTGAACTGTGTTCTGCCCTGGCAGAACCGACCCGTTTGTTCATTCTTTATGCACTTGCAGAACAGCCTTGCAATGTAACTGAACTGACCCAAAAACTGGACCTCCCCCAACCGACAATTTCCCGCCATCTTAAAATCCTGCGTGATGCAGGGCTTGCAACTGCAACGCGCCAGGGGATGAACATACACTACGAGCTTACCGATAAACGCGTCATCGAAGCGCTGGACTTATTGCGGACTGTGCTGCGCGACCGGATCCAGCACCATGCGGATCTCATAGATGAATTCATCCCATCCTGACCAAGAATAACGATCTTCATAATCCATTCCTTTGAACGAGGCCCAAATGAGACAAAAAAGGATCACCTTCATATTCCTGGCCATTGGAATACTGTTGGTAGTGGTCAGTGTTTACCTGATGACCGCCACACCGGTCAACGCCCAGTGCGGGTCACAGGCCTCTTCCTGCAAAAACTGCCACGAAACGCAGGCCCAGGATCCGGTCAACAATGATGGCAATGCCTGGCACACCCAGCACGCCTTTGGCGATTTTTGCTACCTGTGCCACGCCGGGAACAACCAGGCCACCGATAAAGTTGCCGCGCACACCGGCATGGTGGCTCCTCTGGCGGATGTCAACGCAAGCTGCAAGAGCTGCCACCCCACCGACGTGCTGGCAAAAGCTCAAATCTATGCCACCACCCTCGGCCAGCAGGTGGGCACCGGTGGAAGCACATCTGCGGCGGCAACCAACCAGCCCGGCTCATCTGCTGCTCCGGCAACGACCGAGGTTGCACCAACTGCACCAGCGGCGGTTGTCCCGGCGGCGGATATGGTGGATTACTCCCAGAGATATGATGCGGTGGCCCTGGGTAAAACACCCCTCAACATCGGGAATATCGTCCTGATCATCATCCTGGCGGTGCTTGTCCTCGGAGGCGGATTCTTTGTGCTCAGACGGGAGGGCTTGATCAATATCTCTTTTGAGGACCCGAAGCGCGTTCCCGTCCAGAAGAAATATCCTGCCGATGTGGTGGAGATGCTGCCGGGCCTCAGCCGATTAAAACCTGATTCCCGCCGAATCCTTCAAAATATCCTGGAAAAACCTCAGGTGGCTGCTGACCTGCTGGCATCCATTGACAAGCTTACCCATGAAGAACCGGCCAATGATCAAGCACCTGAAGATCCGGGCGGGGATCAAGCGCCTGAAGACCCGATCGAATAAGTCATCCAACCTGATTTATTCTAGAACAAGAATAAAGGAGTGAGGTTATGAAATTCATACTGAACTATATCCGCAAGGATACATGGTCACCTTATATAGCCGGAATCCTGCTTGGCATTGTCGTGATCCTAACTGTAGTGCTTGCCAAGACACTGCTGGGTGCTTCCGGTGCGTTTGAAAACTTAGCCGCTTATATCGGCAAGGTGATCAGCCCCAGCAACACGTACTTTAACTATGTGATGCCGGCAGGAATCACATGGGGTGTCTTGCTGCTGGTCGGGGTATTCTTTGGAGGCATGTTTGGGGCTGCCACCAGCAAAACCCTGAAATGGGGAAAAAAGGATGCCACTAACAGCGACGTTCAATGGAAGCGCGTCTTTGGACCGCAAACCTGGAAACGCTGGGTTTTGGGTTTCCTGGGAGCAATTGTGTTGGAATATGGCGCCGGGATCGCCGGGGGCTGCACCAGTGGTCTGCTCATCTCTGGAGGCAGTCTTCTTGTTCCAGCCGCCTTCCTCTTCATGGGTGGGATGTTCGCCTCGGGCATCATCACTGCCCTCATCGTTTACCGTAAACGCTACTAAACCAGGAGGTTTGATATGAATTTTGTGATTGCAGGAATCCTCGGGCTGGGTTTTGGTTTCTCTTTAAATAAGGCCGGCCTGACCAAGTACCACAGGATCGCCAACCAGTTCCGTTTTAAGGACATGATGGTCATGAAGTTCATCATGACGGCTCTGGCAGTGGCAATGATCGGGCTCTACGCTCTGCGCGGTCTGGGGATGATCACCTTCCCGACCGCTCCCGCCACGTATGTTGTGGGGAACCTGGTGGGCGGGCTGATATTCGGGGTTGGCATGTCCCTGGTGGGGTACTGACCAGGCACCTGTGTCGCCGGGTCCGGCGAAGGAAAAGTAGATTACATCGTCCCTGGTTTGCTTGGTTTCCTGACAGGTGCATTGATTTTTGGCCTGACATACCAGCAAGTTTTCCCTCAGATCTCCAAACTTGCCAATTATGGAAGTGTTGTGTTACCCGATTTATGGAAGATTAATCCCTACCTCACCGTGCTTGCCTTTGCGCTCTTGTCTCTCATCTTGTTCTACCTGATCGATCGGGCAGGGTTAAAGCGTAAATACACGGATGAGGATGAGGCTGAAGATTAGTAAGCATCATTCTGGATGGATGGCTGACATTCATTGCCGGCCATCCATGATTCTTTTTTATGCCGGTAGAGGATGAAATCATGACAAACACTCTATCCCGCCGCGATTTCCTCAAGGTCAGCGGCGCAACCATCGGAGCGGCGGTCCTGGGGCAGTTCATTCCCCCCTGGGTGGCCGAAGCGGCGCGCGCCAATGGCATGCTGGATGCCACGAACAGCGGTTACATCCCCAGCATGTGTGAAATGTGCGTCTGGCGCTGCGGCCTGCTGGCGAAGGTCGAAGAGGGGCGCGTGGTCAAGCTGGAAGGCAATCCCGACCACCCCCATTCCAATGGCAAGCTTTGCCCGCGCGGCCAATCCGGCCTGATGAACACCTATGACCCCGACCGGGTGCTGACCCCGCTCATCCGGGTCGGCAAGCGCGGCGAGGGATTGTTCCGCAAAGCCTCCTGGGAAGCAGCGTTGGACCTGGTGGCTCAAAACATGCTGGACATCAAGCAAAAATACGGCCCGGAGGCGATGATCTTCTCGACCACGCACTGCCTGAGCCAGTCCCAATTCGAAAGTCTGCTCAATGGCTTTGGCTCGCCCAACTACGGCACCCAGCGCAGCCTGTGCTTCAATGCCATGATCGTGTCCAACCTGACCACTTACGGCATGGAAGAACCCGACCGCAGATACGACGACCTCAAGTACATCATCCTGACCGGGCGAAACCTGATGGAAGCCATCTCAACCTCCGAGACTTCCGCCCTGAGCCAGGCCATCGACCGGGGGGTCAAGGTGGTCACCCTGGACCCGCGTTTCACCAAGACGGCTGCAAAATCCGCCGAGTGGCTGGCCATCCGCCCGGGCACCGATCTGGCTTTCCACCTGGCGTTGATCAATGTCATTATCACGGAATATTTATACAATCGCCAATTTGTGTCCGACTATACTTCCGGTTTTGACCGGCTGGCCAGCAACATTACGCAATACACCCCCGAATGGGCTGCCTCCATCACCGAGATCCCGGCGGATACAATCCGGCGCATCGCCCGTGAATTTGCCGTTGCCGCGCCCTACGCGCTGGCACACAACGGTTGGAGGACTTCCAATTTCGTCAATTCGTTCCAGACCGAGCGTGCCATAGGCATCTTAAATGCCCTGGCCGGCAACTGGGGTGTGGCAATGTTCCCGGCCTCCGGGGAGGAGAGCGGTGTGCTGGGCACCCCACCGCAGCCTCCCTACCCGCGCGTTTCCGCCCAGCGGCTGGATGGCGTGCCCTGGAAATATCCTTTTGTTCCGCTCAAGATCGGCGTCTTCCAGGAATTACGCGAGGCCGCCATCAGCGGAACGCCCTACCAGGCGCACGGCTGGTTCATCTCCCGCCAGAACCCAGCCATGTCTTTGCCGGACCGCGGCCGGACGCTGGAAGCCTTCAGCAAGATGGATTTCATCGCCACCATCGACATTCTCATGAATGACACCGCCTGGTTCTCCGACGTGGTACTGCCCGAGGCCTCCTACCTGGAACGCTACGACCCGCTCAACATCGTCGGCGACAAGGCCTTTATCCGCCAGCCGGTCATCGAACCTCAGGGCGAGGGGAGATCCGCCCTGTGGATCTACAAGGAGCTTGGCACTCGCCTGGGCTTGAGCGACTTTTTCCAATACGCCGACGAAGAGGATTATCTCAAACAGCAACTGGCGCCCCTGGGCGTCTCGCTCGATCAGGTCCGCCAGACGGGCTACGTGGAATTACCCAGTGAAATTGGTGAATTTTCCGAACCGAACTGGAATACCCCCAGCGGCAAGATCGAGCTGTATTCGACGACTCTGGATCAGGGCGGCTTCGCCGCCGTACCCCAGTGGGAAGAACCGCCGGCGCCTCAGCCGGGCCAGTTTTACCTGCTGACCGGCAAGGTGGCCCAGTCCACCCAATTCGGAACCCAGAATAACCAGCTTTTACACAAATATTCGGACGAACCGCGCCTGTGGATGAACGTTACGACCGCTAAAAACCTGGGGCTGGCAAATAATGACCTGGTGGAAGTGGCCAGCACGGCAGGTAAGATCCACATCAAGCTGGAAGCCACCCAGGCCATCCGCCCGGACTGCGTTTATCTCACACCCGGATACGGGCATCTCTCCAAGGGCCTGACTGTGGCCTACGGCGTCGGCGCCAGCGACTCAGACCTGCACGTAACCTATACCGACCCCATCAGCGGCGGCCAGGCGCTCAGCCAGACCTTTGTAACGGTAAAGAAGATCTAGGACGGGAGTCGAACCATGACCGAAATTAAACACAAAACCTTCCTGTTCGACGCCACCCGCTGCATCGACTGCCGGGCCTGCATGGTGGCCTGCAGCGTTGAAAATAAAATTCCCATGAATAAGACCCGCATATGGGTGGCGGGGATCGGATTGAAAGGTGAGTATCCAAACCTTGAGCGCGCCTCGATGGTTTATCACTGCATGCACTGCAACGAACCGGATTGCCTGTCAGCCTGCCCGGTGGGCGCCTACAGCAAGCGTCTGGATGGTCCGGTGGTATACAACCCCAAGAAGTGCATCGGCTGCCGCTATTGCATGAATGCCTGTCCCTTTGGCGTGCCTCACTTTGATTGGGATAAAGGTCTGATCGAAGGTGCTTTCATAGATAAATGCACCATGTGCCCCCAGCGCATTGACATTGGCCTGGAACCGGCTTGCGTGGCCACCTGCCCGACCGAAGCGCTCAAGTTCGGGGAACGGGATGACCTCCTTAAATACGCTCACGACCGCCTCGCTGCGCAGCCGGCGCGTTACGTCAACCATGTCTATGGGGAGACCGAGAACGGCGGTACGTCTTATTTCATTCTCTCGCATGTCCCGTTCAATGAACTGGGCCTGCCGGAGCTTTCCTCCCGCCCGGTCAAGGACGTCAGTGAAGAAGTGATGGGATTTACCATTCCCTTTGCCCTCGGCTGGGGCGCCGTGCTGACCGGCCTGGCGGCTGGCGTGCACCTGTATAACCAGAAAAAAGAAGCGGATGCCCGGAAGCTTGAAACTTCCGAATCCCAGGCGGAGGAGAAAAAATGAATTTACAGATAAAAATTCATCCGCGCTTTCACATGAAACCACTGGTCGTCATCCTGCTTGCCTTGATGGGGATCGCTTTTATCATCGCAATGGTGCGCTATGCCAATGGGATTGGCACCATCAGCAACCTGAGCAATTCCTATCCCTGGGGATTTTGGATTAGCTTTGACCTGTTTACGGGGGTGGCCATCAGCAGCGGTGCATTCCTCATGGCTGCGGTCGTATATATCTTTGAGTTAAAGAAATTCCGCCCGCTGGTCAGACCTTCTGTCTTGACAGGCTTCCTGGGCTACACGATGGTCGTGATCGCCCTGCTGGTCGACCTGGGCCATCCCGAACGCATCTGGTACATGATGATCCATTGGAACCACACATCGGTTCTATTGGAGATCGGTATTTGTGTGATGAGCTATCTCGCCGTGCTGGCGATCGAATTCGCGCCGGTTGTGTTTGAAGGCCTGAAATGGCAGAAGTTTGCCCACTTCATTCACCGATTTATTATGCCGTTCGTGATCCTGGGCGTGGTGCTTTCCACGCTTCACCAATCCTCACTGGGTTCACTGCTGCTGATCCAGCCCGCCAAGCTCCATCCGTTGTGGTGGACGCCCATTTTACCAATATTGTTCTTCGTCTCAGCGATCTCCATTGGTCTGTCCATGATCATCTTCGAGTCGACGCTCAGCGCGCGTTACTTCCATCGCGGCCTGGAAATTCATCTGTTGGATAAACTGGCTAAAGTTATCCCGATCGTCCTGGTGGTTTACCTGGTGATCAAATTCAGCCAGCTCACCATTGCCGGCGACTTGAAATACCTTTTTACCGGCGGTTTGATGAGCGTCCTATTCTGGGCGGAAATCCTCATCGGCACGGTTACTCCAACAATCTTGTTCTCTACCAAGCGAATCCGCCAGAGCGCGAATGGTTTGCTGCTCAGCTCGGTTATCCTGTTGCTTGGCATGATCCTGAACCGCTTCAACGTGAGCTGGTTTGGGATCACCCATCCAGACCCGATCACCTACCTGCCGGCATTTATGAGCAGTGTTCACTATATCCCCTCATTGCCGGAAGTCCTCGTTTCGATCGGCATCTTCTCGGCCGGCATCCTGGCCTTCGGCCTGGCGGTGAAATACCTGCCGGTTTTTGAGGCAGAGGAACACCATGGAACGGAGTCTTAAGTTGTTTCTTACTGCCGGTCCCTCCCCTGAACCAAGAAAACCGCTCCTGGCAAAGGGGCGGTTTTTCATCTTCTGATTATAATAATATCGATGCGCCCATCCTTCTTTCACCATCTCCACCCACCCACCATCCCGGCCCGGCAGGCGCGCCTGCGCTACACCCTGGCGTCGGGGGGACTGGCGGTATTCCTGTCGCTGATATTACTGGTCACCGGTCTGCTGGAGATGTTCTACTACATCCCGACCCCCGACCAGGCTGCTGCATCGATCCAGACCCTGACCTTTCTTGTTCCTTACGGGGGGCTGGTGCGCAACCTGCACTACTGGACAGCGCAATTCCTGGTGATCGTCACGCTGGTGCATCTCTTGCGCGTGATCTTGACAGGTGCGTACGCTCCGCCGCGCCGCCTCAACTATCTGATTGGCATGGGACTGCTGGTACTGGCGATCCTGCTGGATTTTACCGGCTACATCCTGCGCTGGGACGAGGGGATCCGCTGGGCGCTGGTCACCGGGACCAACCTGGTCAAATCCATCCCGCTGATCGGGAATGCGCTTTACACGCTGCTGGTGGGCGGGACTCAACCCGGGCCAGCCACCTTGATCCGTTTCTACGGCTGGCACATCTTCGGCTTGACTCTGGCGGCGGGAATCCTGATTGCCTGGCACACCTTCCGGGTGCGCCGGGATGGCGGGATCGCCGTGCCTCCTCCGCCTTTGCGGGAAGACCAGAGGCGCATCACGCGTTACGAACTGGTTCGCCGCGAAGTCCTGGCCATGCTTCTTTCGGCGACTGCGCTGCTCCTGCTCTCCTCCTTCGCTCCCGCACCGCTGGCTGCGCCCATCACTGCTACATCGGTCTCACAGACGGCGCGGGCTCCCTGGTTCTTTCTATGGGTCCAGCAGATGCTCAAACTGGGCAATCCTTTCTTCTGGGGAGTGGTAGTCCCGCTGGCAGTACTGGTACTCCTTTCACTCATCCCTTATGTTTTCCCAAAACCTGCCAAACCCGAATTGGGACGCTGGTTCCCGAAAAGTAACCGCCTCGCACAGGTTGTGGCTTTGCTGATCCTGATATCCATGATTGCGCTGACCCTCCTTGCATTACGCCCTGCCTCCTGATAACGAAATATGCGCCGTTATCTTTTACTTGCCGCTTCGATCTTTCTCCTGCTGGGCCTTCTCATTGCAGCTTGGCAGGAAAACCGCCATCCCAAGCCCATTGCCCTGACCCCAACGCTGACCGGCCAGGTGGAATATTGCCTGACCTGCCACTCGGACCTGGCCCAGATCAGCAACTCGCATCCAGTGAACACATTTGGCTGTGTGATTTGTCATGGCGGTGAGCCCCTGGCCCTGGATGCAAACCTGGCACACAGCACCCTGCGCGGCGGAAAGAACCCTTCGGATTTCTCGGTTGTCCAGGCCTCCTGCGGCGGGTCGAACTGCCACAGCGGCACGGTGGAAAGTTACAACAACCACATCCAGCGCGCCACCACCAGCATCCAGGCCACCTATGCCGGGGCGATCGCCATCATGCGCTACACCTACGGCGCCCAATCCAGCCTGGCGGCCCTGTTCGGGGTGAACGCCGTCCAGGACATCCAGAGCACCAGCGGTATCACCAGCCTGCAGGCTTTCGATCCGGCCGCGGAGACCAATCCGCAGCTCCAGCTCTTTGGGCAGAATTGCCTCACCTGCCACCTGTCCGCCCAACCCATACAGACGGGCGGCCGGTATGACCATTTCACCGGCTGTGCGGCCTGCCATACGCCCACCCAATCAGCAGACCTGGTCAGCGTGGATACCACCACAGCGACGCAGGTCCACAAGCTGACGACTGCCATCTCGTACACGCAGTGTGATACCTGCCACAATCGCGGCAACTACGACCTGCGTACGATGACCTTCCAGCCCCGCACAGACCTGGTTGCAAATCGTTTGCAGGATTATTACCAGCCCATCGCCCAATTCACGCAATGCGAATACACTCTCGACTGCATCGACTGCCACACCCGCACCGAGGCCATGGGGGATGGCAGCCTGTATGGCAGCAAGCTCGATATCCAATACATCCAGTGCACAACCTGCCATGGCACGTTGACAGAGCTCCCGCAGACGCGGGCACTGACCGACCCAAATGACCTGGCATTTCGCCTGGCGCTGCTCAACCCGGTCGTCGACCTGAAACTAGGCGACACCATCCTGGTCACCGGTAAGGGCGAGCCGCTCTGGAACACGCGCGTACTGCCAGACGGGACTTACCAGTTGGTCGGAAAAGCCACCGGCCAGGTTTTCTCCTTCAATCCCGTCATGGGCAGCGCATGTACGCAGAATGGCGTTGACCAGTCCTCCGACTATTGCCACACCTGTCACTCGGTTCAGCGGTAAATCATATGCCTGAAATATCCCGCCGCGACTTTTTGAAACTTGCCAGCCAGGGCTTTATCGCCCTGAGCGGATTATTCGGGCTTGGGATGCTGCTCCGTTTCCTTGGGTACCAGACTGAGCCTCCCCCGCCAACCGATTTCGACCTCGGGCCAGCCTCCAATTATGCCTCTGGTTCGCGGACCCTTCGTCCTGAGATCCCGGCAGTCGTCATCCGCACATCCAATGAGTTCACCGCCCTGAGCCTGGTCTGCACCCACCTGGGCTGCACCGTGGAGAGCAAGCCGGAAGGATTTGCCTGCCCGTGTCATGGCTCCCGGTTCGACTTACAGGGGAAGGTCGTCCGCGGCCCCGCTGTAAAACCACTCAATTCCCTGCGAACAGGGATCACTTCCGATGGAATATTGCACGTATACACAAACTGAACCATTCTTGGTTGAAATTCAACAGGAGAACCCCTTGTCATCATTCTTGTCAGATTTACTAAAGCAAAGTTCCGCCCGCCATGACCATCTCTGCCCGCGCCAGGTGCTGGGCGTGCGTATGGGGTTGACCGGGTTGGCAGCCATTGGGCTGGAAGCACCCATGCCTCGTAAAGCTGCCCTGGTATTCATCGAGACCGATGGTTGTTTTGCCGATGGGATCGAAGTGGCAACCGGAGCGACGGTCGGCCATCGGACGCTGAGGATGAAGGACTTCGGTAAGATCGCTGCGGTCTTCGCCAACCTCCAGACCGGGCAGGCGCTCCGCTTGGCACCTCAGTTGGACATTCGGGAAAGCGCCCTCCGCTATGCCCCACACGTAAAGAGCAGGTATTATGCCCAGCTCAAGGGCTACCAGGTCATGCCAGTGGAGGAATTATTCTCTTTCGAGGCAGTCCTGCTGGAACCACCCCTGGAAGTGATCATCAGCCGGCCTGGCCTGCGCACGAAGTGCGCCCGCTGCGGCGAGGAGATCATCAACGCCCGGCAGGTATTTGAAAACGGCCTACCATTATGTAAAACTTGCGTGGGGATTGGATATTACCGGCCGAAGCCTTAATCGTAAAGACGAATTCTTAACCCGGCTTGTTCCTTTGTAATACAGACTTACGAATTCTCCAGGACTTTGGATGTCTGTTCGTTTCAACAAATCCTCGGCAGCAATTCTCCCGCCGGGACGTCCACCACGCGAATTCCGCCGATGGCTGTCTTCGCCGTCACCAGGCCGGGGTGCTCGGCTACCACTCGCCCTATGATGGCAGCCTCCTTACCGTACTCGTGCTGTCGCATAGCCGATAAAACAACTTCTGCCGCAGTTTCCGGCAGGATCGCCACCAGTTTCCCCTCGTTGGCAATGTAGAGCGGATCCAGCCCCAGCATCTCGCAGGCCGCGTTGACCTCCGGGCGGATGGGCACTTTCCTCTCGTCGAATTCGATCCCCACCCTGGAAGAGCCCGCCAGTTCGTTGAGCACTGCCGCCAGCCCGCCGCGGGTCGCATCCCGCAGGCAGTGGATTTGTCCTGCCTCCATCATCGCCTCCACCAGCCCGTTCAGCGGCGCAGTATCGGATTTAATCTCGGTCTCGAAGGTCAATCCCTCCCGCACCGACATGACCGCGATCCCATGGTCGCCCATCGTCCCGCTGACCAGCACAACATCGCCAGGTTGGGCGTTCGCCGGGCCGATGTCCACGTCCGCGGGGATAACGCCCAGGCCGGAGGTATTGATGTAGATCCCGTCGCCATGCCCTTTTTGCACCACCTTTGTATCGCCGGTGGCGATATTCACCCCCGCTTTTTTGCAAGCCGCAGCCATGGCGGTCACGATGTTTCCAAGTGTTTCCATCGGCAGGCCCTCTTCCAGGATGAATCCCGCCGATAGATAGAGCGGCTTCGCCCCGCGCATGGCCAGATCATTAACCGTGCCATAGACCGCCAATTCGCCGATATTTCCGCCGGGGAAGAACAGCGGGCTGACCACGAACGAGTCGGTCGTAAATGCCAGCCGCTGGCCCATCTCCATCAATTGTTCCAGGGCGGTCGAGTCGCCCATCTGCCGAAGCCACTCGTTGTCGAACGCCGGGGCGAAGAGATGCTCGATCAGATCGGCCATCATCCTGCCGCCCGCCCCGTGTCCCATCACGATGGTCGGGTAGTTTTGCAGAGGGCGCGGGCACGTCCAGCCGAGCAGGTTGGGTTTATCTGTCATGGTTGCTCACAGAGAATTAACCGCGAAGAAAAGAAGAGCGCGAAGATTTCTTTGCAAACATAAAGAAACCCTTCGCTTGCTTTGCGTCTTCGCGGTGAATCAATGGTTTGAATAACGGCCATACCGGTAATACGCGGCGCAGGCCCCTTCCGACGAGACCATGGTCGCGCCGAGCGGTGTCTGCGGGGTGCACTCCCTGCCAAAGGCCGGACACTCAGAGGGCTTTTTGCGCCCTTGCAGCACCAGCCCGCTGATGCACAACGGCGACTCCTTCGTCTCGATCGCCTGCACTTCCGGGAAGCGCAGTTCGGCGTCGAAGAAGGCGAATTCCGGGCGCAGGCGGTAGCCCGACATGGGGATCACTCCGATGCCGCGCCAGGCGCGGTCGGTCATTTCAAAGACTTGCTGGATGACAGCCTGGGCCGGTTTGTTGCCCTCGCGGCTGACGGATCGGCCGTAAGCGTTCTCGACCGTGTGCCTGCCTGCCTCCAACTGGCGGACGCATTTCAGGATCCCGTGCAGCAGATCCACCGGCTCGAAGCCGGTCACCACGATGGGGATCTTATATTTTTCGACCAGCGGCTCGTATTCCCAGAATCCCATCACTGTGCAAACATGACCGGCGGCCAGGAAGCCGTCCACCTGCACGTCGGGTGAGTCCATCAGGGCGCTGATCGCTGCCGGGACGGTCACATGCGAGACCAGCACAGCGAAGTTGGTCAATCCCTGGGCTTTGGCCTGGAGCACTGCCATGGCGTTGGCCGGGGCGGTGGTCTCGAAACCGATAGCGAAGAAGACAACCGTCTTGCCGAGGTTGTCCCTGGCGATCTTCAACGCATCGAGGGGCGAGTAGACAACGCGGACGTCGCCCCCGGCGGCTTTGACGGCAAACAAATCCTGGGCCGAGCCGGGCACGCGCAGCATGTCACCGTAAGAGGTAAAGATCACATTTGGGAGGGAGGCCAAAGCGATGGCCTTGTCCACCTGTTCGAGTGGCGTCACGCAGACGGGACAGCCCGGCCCGTGGACGAGTTCGATCTCAGGCGGCAGCATCCGGTCGAGGCCGGATCTGATGATGGAATGCGTCTGCCCGCCGCAGACCTCCATTAGCGTCCACCGGCGGGTGACGGTTTTTTGGATATCGGCGAGCAGTTTCCGGGTCAGGTCTGCGTCGCGATATTCATCAAGATACTTCACGCCGGCCTGCCTTCATCCCCCATGGCGTCGATCTGCCGGAGGAGCTCCATCGTCTCCAGGGCTTCCTGCTCATCGAGGATGGAGAGGCCGAAGCCGACATGCACGATGGTGTAGTCGCCGACCTTGACCTCGGGCAGGTATTCCATGCAGGCTTCCTTGATGACGCCGCCAAAATCCACCCTGGCCATCTTCATGCCGTTGGCTTCGTAGAGTTCGATCACTTTTGCGGGGATACCGAGACACATAAGTCACCTCTAAATTGGACTGCTTTGAATTGGAAGCCTTATTTTACACCCAAGAACCATTGATTCAAAATCCAGGAGGAAATGAGTTTAAGGATTAAAAAATCTTGAACACGACCCCCCAGGTGGGAGGCAGGATGCCAGGGCTTTTGAAGTAAAGAACGCTTGAACCTTCCAATACAACAAACAAGCCGGAGACTGGTTTACCTCCGGCCTGTTTCTATTTGGAGTGCGGCGGCTTGCCCTTGCCTTGCAGGAGCAAGTTCCCTGACCCTAAAGTCAAAGTGACTTGAACCACGCTGCCATCTTTTCCACCCCCTCCTCGATCACCTCCATTGAAACAGCATATACCAGCCGGATGTAGCCTTCGCCTCCTGCACCGAAGTCGGTCCCGGCCAGCACAGCCACACCGGCCTCGTCGATCAGGCGGGTGGCGATTTCCTTTGAACTCAATCCATACGATTTGACATTCGGGAAAATGTAAAATGCGCCTTGCGGCTTCTGCGCGTGGACGCCAGGGATGGCGTTGACCAGTTCCAGCATGCGGTCGCGGCGGCGCTGGTATTCGGTAACCATCTCAACCACGAAATCCTGCGGGCCGGTCAGGGCTTCCATCCCGGCGTACTGGGTGAAGGCGGCGGTACAGCCGGTGGCGTGGGTGATGAGCAGCTCCAGCCTTTCTGCCAGTGCGACCGGGGTGATCATGTAACCCAATCTCCAGCCGGTCATCGAATAAGTTTTAGAGAACCCATCCACGATGACCGTACGCTCGAGCATTCCGTCAATTTCAGCGATGGAATGTGCACTATCGCCGTCGTAGACCAGTTGAGTATAGATTTCGTCCGAGAGCACCCAGCAGTTGTGTTGGCGGGCTTTTCCAGCAATATGTTTCAGGTCTTCG
>Ga0209777_10004075_pt1 | contig 17516 bp, 19 predicted proteins | sample FrelakmetHBP12HB_FD_187147 | JGI IMG/M metagenome (GOLD analysis project Ga0209777, IMG submission 187147) | Freshwater lake sediment microbial communities from the University of Notre Dame, USA, for methane emissions studies -HBP12 HB (SPAdes)... | ecosystem: Environmental > Aquatic >...
TGGGTTTGGTGAAGGAGGAGTGATTATTGTAGATAATGAATACGAAGAAGAAGTAAGGAAATCTATTAATTTTGGATATACTAAAGAAGTAAAGAAATGGTCTACGCATGGATCTAATTTTAGGATGAGTGATATTGCGGCATCTTTTATTTTACAACATTTGGATAATTTTTATAAAATTAAAGAATTACATACAATGCTAACTTTATATTTCCAAGATAGATTAAAAGAAACTAGATTTAAACTTATAAAACCGTATGAATATGGAATATTATCATGTCTTCCAATTAAATTCGACGATATAATAGATATAAAAGAAGTAGAATATAAAAAATATTACGAACCTCTTATTGGATATGCGAGTGCAAGGAAATTATATGATGAAATAATATGTTTCCCTCTTAACGTTGACATGATAGAGGAAGATTTGGATTATATAATAAATTATTTAAAAACAAAATGACAAAAACCGAGCAAGAATATTATTATGCTTTAATGCAACCTTATCTTGAAGATTTTGACGGCGAAAGATATCACGAGCATTATTTTATTCTATCTTATCTCGTTGATCAATTAAATAAAGACGTGAGATATCTAGAGGTTGGACTATGGGATGGTGCTAGTTTTTTTTATATAGCTAAAAATCCTAAAGTTAAAGAATCTGTTGGAGTAGATATAAAATTAAGAGAATTATTTCATAAAAATATAAAAAAATATAATTTGAATAATATTAAAATAATTGAAAAGAATTCAACAGATAAAACAATATTAAATGACATAGATGGGAAATTCGATCTAATATTTATTGATGGTAGTCATAATTATTTCGACGTCATTAAAGATTATATGTTTTATAAGGAATTGGTTAATATTGGTGGTTATTTAGTGTTTGATGATTATATGGATAAATACTCGCCTGATGTTAAAAGAGTCATAGATTATATGAGAAACATAGACAATTTTAAAGGATTTAAAATAGTGGGAAGTATAGATCAACACATACCAATATATTATGATTATAAAATGGTAGAAGGTAAAGTATGTAAAATATATGATTCTCTTGGAACTCTTAATAATTACATCCTTCAAAAAATTTAACGTTTTATACCAAAGAAATAAAGATCGTGTGAATTGCTACCAATAGTTGTATCCCAACTTGGGCCGTATTCGAATGAATAAATATTGAAACCTTTTTCGAAATCAAAAATGTTTACAAAATCTTTTGTAGTCTTATTTTCATAATAATTTTCCCACCCCTGTATTTTAGACGTAAATGGTGAATCTACTCCTCTTGTTCTAATAGTGCCGTGTTCGGCTCTCCCATCGCCTGCGCAAGTGAAAATATATAATCCACCAGATTTTAATAGGTCGAAACCATTTAAAAATGTTTGTTTCCAAAATATATCGTGTTCGAATAATTCTGTTGTAATTACTACATCAAATTTAGTTTCTGATTTATACTCGTGAGCCAAACTTACAACATCTACGTTGTTTCCTTCACCCAAGTCAACACCCATATAAGAAGTAATGTCATCAAAAAATGCTCTGTTATTTCCATTGACGTCTAGACTTCCAAAATCCAAAACATTTACGTTTTTAAAATGGCATGGGAATCTATATTTCACTCTGTGTATATATTCATACATCTGTGCGTGCATATAATTTTTTTATTTTTTCGTAGACGTTATAAACATCTATTGAATCAGATAATTCTTTATTATATTCTTTTGTATAAAAATATTTATCATATAACGGACTTGCAACCTTTTCTAATCTTTTATAATCATATATCTCTTGTGGTGATGTAGTACTAAATAAAGCTATAACATTCTTCTTTAAAGCAATAGCTAAATGCATTCCAAATGTGTCAGGACAGACTATTAATCCACAATTATTTATATCATAAATATGTTCTTTAACAGTTGGTTTCACATTTAGAAAAGATACATCAAATTCTTTATCCAATAAGTTATATAGTTCTTTGAAGCCGTTCCATTTTTTACTTTTCCATACACCATTTACTGTATCAATTAATCCTATTTTGTTGGATTCAATTGATTCGTAATCCATAATATATTCTTGATTATTCCAAGTACCACCAACCATTTCTATAATAATTTGATTATATGTTTTCTTATTTTCCTTTTTTAGCTGATTGGATTTTTCTTTTCCTAATCTACTTATGAGTGACATATCGAACCAAGCTTTACTATCTTCTGTATAAGTGCCATCTGGTTTAACTCCTATGAGTTTATCAAATAAAACGTCATCCTTGAATGGATATTCTTCATTAAGACTAATGACTAAATCGTAATATATGTGATAATAGTCATAAGATAAATTTTCTATAAGAAATAGTTTTTTTATTAGTTTTGAGTTAAGAATATCTATGTTACGGACTGATGTTAGCCAATATATATTGGCGTGTTTGAACTCATTAAGAAGTATAGTTGTTCTCAATACATCTCCGTGTGGTCCTATGTTGATTATTAAAACATTCATACTGAATAATGATATAACAAAAAAATAATATTGTTTAATGAATATGGATGAAAAAATTCCAGAACACGTCTTTAAAATATTAGTCATGTCTTGTTGCTACAACGAAGAACATATATTGCCATTTTATCTTGATTACTATACCAATTTCATTGGAGCTGATAAAATAGTTATTTATGACGGCGGAAGTACAGATAAATCACAAGATATAATAAAAGAATATCTAAATGTTGATTTAATAATAGATCCACAAGATAAACTAGATGATAGACATTTGAACGATATAAGAAATGATGGTTGGAAACCCTATAGAAAAGATTATGATTGGATTATAGTGTGTGATATAGACGAATTTATTTATCATCCAAATTTAAAAGAATTTTTAAGAAAAGAATGTGATAGAAAAGAAATAACTATTCCACTCACAGAAGGATTTGACATGACCAGTAAGAAATTCCCAAAATTTGAAAAAGGAAGATACTTACCAGAAATTATATCAAGAGGAGTTAAAGATCCAGTATTTCTCAATAAAAAATCTATATTTAAATCATCTATTGATATTAATTATCATATAGGAAGCCACGGTTGTGATCCCGTTGGACCAGTTAAATATAGCGAGACTACAGAAATAAAACATCTTCATTATAAATGGATTTCACATAAATACATGACACGAAGATCAGCTGGTGTTGCAGATAGATTAAGTGATTGGAACTTATCAGGTGGATGTGGTTCACATAATAGACCATTTAGCCTAACATCAATAAATGATTTCAATAAAAGATATGATTTTCAATCTGTTCAAATGATTGGCGAAGAAAATAAAATTACTCCAATATACGCTTTCTCTCATAACTACTTAATAAATAACTGGGGAGAAATATTAAATGAACAACTTAATTTATTAAAAAATAGTATATTATATGAGGAACTCACTATTTTATTCATGTATGTTTACGGAGACGATGATAATTTTTCTAAATTTAACGATATCATTAACGAATATGACGATTTATTTAGAATTAAGGTAATAAGAATAGAAAATAATTTCTACGAATATCCAACTTTACAGGCTCTACAAGAATTTGTAAAAATTGAAAATGCTTATATTTTCTATTTTCATTTGAAAGGAGTTTGGAGTGTTAATAGCGGCGGAAATCCTGTTGCAATAAGAAGTTGGAGAAAATGCCTTGAATATTTTAACATAGAAAGATGGAGAGATTGTGTCGCTAAGTTAGATGAAGGATATGAAGTAGTTGGAGCTCTTTATAATTATAACGAAAAAGAACCTTTATTTAGTGGTAATTTCTGGTGGTCAACTACAAGTTATATAAAGAAACTACCTAAACTTGAATATGTTATAGATAACGATCCTGATCCAAATGATCCTGCGAAAACTTGGTGTAGAGTAGAATGTGAAAAATGGATAAATAGAATTCCAAATAAATTTTATAATTTTTATATTCCAAAAGATTACGGGTTTTATTATGTGCCATTAGAAGAAAGAGATTATAGAGATGATAAGAAAAATATATCTATCTTAATACAAGGACCCTTAAATGATATATCACTATCAAATTTAGATTACTATAAAAGTATTGGACCAGTTATCATATCTTATTGGGATACTGACAATGAATTTCTACTGAAAAAATATAATTTGACTGATGTGGGTCTAGTTAAAAATTCTTATAATAAAGAATTTATTAGAATTTTTAACAATCAAAATATGTACTATCAGATTTACAATACATATTATGGTCTGAAAGAAGTTAAAACAGAATATGTTATAAAAACAAGATCAGATAATAAATTTGAAGAACTAGCTCCATTTATAACAAAAATATATGAAAACTCAGATAAATATATTTGTTCTAATTTACATTTTAGACCACCAACAATTATGCCATTTCACGCTTCTGATAAATTGGTAGGCACTAAAACTATTTTATTATTAAAGGCATTCGAGATTGCTAAATATAGATGTGAGTTTGATCAATTATTATTAATGTCGGGCGTTTATGACGAAACAACATATTTAGGTATAGATAAAAAATTTAAAATGTGGTCAGCTGATTTGAAAAAACCATATACTGAAATGGATGAAGAACCAATTATTGGTGTATCTAAAGTGTTGAAAAATAATCATATAGGTATAGTTTCAGAGGTATTGATGGCAACATCATTTCTTATGGCTAAAAATATAAAGCCTATAAAATCTGAACAGATTGAGCAATTGTATAATAATTTTTATATTGTTAAGGTTGAAGACCTGAAATACACCAATAAAACTTTTTCATCACCTGAACATAATTGGGAAGAGATACATAATATAAACGAAATTTTAGATGAAAAAATATTTAATGATCATTATATAGAATGGAGAAAAAATAGAATAAATGCCATTGTGAATCATTATGGAAAAGATTGGTTCAAAGATAAAAAAATATTAGAGTTGGGTTGTGGATTTGCAGACATTGGAAACTCATTTTATAAATTAGGAGCTGAAGTTACAGTAAGTGACGTTAGAAAAGAACATTTAACTGTCGCTAAAAAAAGATATCCTAAACTAAAAATTGTTCATTGTGATTTAGACTCCGAATGGGTATTTAATGATCATTATGATTTAATTCTACACACAGGAGTTCTTTATCATTTGAAAAATTATAAACAAAATTTAATAGAATGTTTTAAACATTGTGATAATATATTTTTAGAAACAGAAGTAGTTGATTCATTAGAAGACATAGTAATATATGAGGAACAAGATAATAGATACGATCAAGCTTATCATGGTGTTGGAGCCAAACCATCTGATAAAAATTTAGAGAACATTATTAAATATAACGGGTTTGAATTCATTAGATATTTTAAAAGTGATCTAAATAGTGATAGTCATTCTTATGATTGGGTACATAAAAACGATAATAATCATAGAGCTGGTTTAAGAAGAGCCTGGTTTTGTAAAAAATCTGAAAAAAATTATAAAATATCAGTTCTTATCCCAACTTATAATAGATTTAATATTCTTAAAGAAGCTATACAATCTGTTCTAGAACAAAATTATGATAATATAGAAATACTTGTTTGTCACGACGGTCCATCAGATGAATATAATAAATTCAAAGAAGAAAATAAACACGATAAGATATTCTACTCGGAAGTAGAAAAAAGAAATAACTACGGGGCAGCTCAAAGAAATCTAATGTTAGATAAAGTAACTGGAGATTATATTTTACATTTGGACGACGATAACATAATATACCCAGATTATTTTAAAAAGATGATTGCTCAAATAGACGATAAAACTGGAATGGTTATTTGTAGAATACATTATAACGACAAAGAGTGGATTAACTACGTCCTGCCAAGAGAAGACAGAATACAAGATTGTGAAATAGATCAACTTGGAATATTATTTAAAACTGACATAGGAAAACTATTCAAATGGGATGATTATTTTGGTCACGATCATAGATATATTAAAGCTTGTGAATATGCTATAAAAGGAAGAAATTTGGATATAAAATATATTCCAGATATACTAGCTAATCATAGATTTTTTGGTACTATCGTACCAAGAATTATTATTATACATCATTGTTATCTTAGATATAATTGGAAAACTATATTAGAAGAACAAATTCAATTGATGAAAAAAAATGGTCTTTATGAATCCTGCACTGAAATATTTGCTACCATTTACGCTGACGATAAAGAAAATTGTAATAAATTTAGAGAAATTATTAATATAGAAGATAATTTAAAGAAATGGAAAATAGTAGAGTTAGAACAAAATAATTATGAGTTTGACGCTCTTAAATTTTTAAAGAAATATAGTGAAGATAAACACGCTTATATATGTTATTTCCATTTAAAAGGAGTTATAAGCGAACAAATTGAACCTAATATTGGTGTACCAACTTGGAGAAAATATCTTAACTATTTCACTATAACTAAATGGAAAGATAACGTAGAACATTTAAAAGATAATGACGTGGTTTGTGTGGATTGGAGTTTTAATGACATGCACCAAAGATATGTATTGGGCGGGCATTTTTTCTGGACAAAATCAGAATATATTAGAACATTGGGAGAACCAGTGAATGATGAAAATAGATTTCTTTCTGAAATATGGATAACGAGTAATCCTAACGTAAAAGTACATGAAAATTTTAATTATGAAAAAATAGGATATAAAAATCTTTATTTACAGATATTTCCACCTTCATTATATATCAGAGAAGACAGAGTAAAAGAATTATTGAACGAAAGAAGAATGGCTCACATTGAAGACGACGACATCGCTCCTTGGTTTCATGTTGATGGCGTTACTCCAACTGGTGTAAATAGATTGTTTGGACTTAAAGATTTAATAACAGAAAATATAAATGAAAATAGTAAAATTTGTGAAATAGGTTCGTTTATAGGAAAATCATCTGAATTATTGGCTTTATATAGTGGCGAAGTTCATTGTGTAGATCCTTGGTTATTAAACGACCAAGTTGATGATAATGCTATGATTAGTGCTGAACAAAAATTCGACGAAGTCGCAAAAAGATATAAAAATATTCATAAAATAAAAAATACAAGTGAAGGAGCTTCACATTTATTCAATTTCAAAACACTCGATGGTATTTATATAGATGGAAACCACGATTATGAATATGTTAAACAAGATATAATATTATGGACGCCGAAAATAAAAGATAGTGGTTTTATAAGTGGGCACGATTATCATTTTGAAGGAGTTAAGAGAGCTGTGGATGAATTATTCAATGGCATTCCTGTTAAAATATATTCTGATTATTCGTGGTTAGTGAAAATAAAAGATATTCTATACTACGGAGTTTATTTAAATGGGTTTGAATTAAAACCAGTTTATGTAATTACATCACATCCAAATTATAAAATGTCTGAGGATATTACAAAGAGAACATTAACAAATATTAAATCCTTTGGTGAGAAAACTATATTATCTGCTCATTGTCCAGTATCAGAAGAATTACAAAATCTAACAGATTATTTTGTTTACGATAAAAATAATCCATTGATAAGACACGATTTCTTTACAACAAGTTGGTTTGAGGAAAGTAATTATAAAGCCACTCTTAATATAATCAAAAACGATAATAATTTCAATCACGCACTTGGTGTATTTTTAAATTATTATAATAGTTTGATATACGCTAAATCACAAGGATTCAATGTGGCTATATGTACTAACTTTGATATGGTATTTAGTAAAGAAGATAAAAAAGTTATAGATGAAAGAATAGAAAGAATGATAAGTAAAGGAAAACAGGCTTTCTTTATGAATACTTCTGAAAGGGAAGGCACTCACTATAAAACAATATTCTTCATAACAAAAATTGATTATTTCTTAAATACTTTTAAATATATCTTAGACGAGAAAACTTATAACGAAGAAATGAAAAAGGTTAATTCTAACACAAATTGTTTAGAGAATTTCGTTTATCACACTCTAAAAAATAAAACAAACGAACTACTCCTAGAAGAAATAAATGAAGATCAACTTTTTCCAACAAGTCAAATTAATCTATTCTCTTTGATAGAATATAATACAATACTAGCAGATGAAAATGACAGTAATGCTTTTATAGTGTGGTTTAGCTCAGCTAACTCATTGGATAATAGATTATTCAATTTAGAAATAAAGAAAAATGATCAAGTGATATTTAATGAAGATCAATTAATATCTAAACAATTTATATATTTTAAAAAAGTTATATTTGAAAGGGGTGATAATTTTGAATTAAGGTTTAGAACTACAAGTAACGGTGAAGTTTTAAGAGATAAAATTATAAAAGTGAATAATGATATATTTGCAGATATTAAATCTTATGGCACTTTCATTGAAAAAATACCATTGAAATCAATATGAAAAGACTTATATTTTATAATAATCGTCATAATGGAGATATTCATCTTACGAGAGAATTTGTTAAAGACATTATGAAGAAAACTAGTTTTGACGAATATTACTTTCTTCATAAACAAGATCCAAAATTGTTAATGGATATACCCAATCTTAGATACGGTCATTCAAATGAAAATTGTTTCGAAGAATCTCCTTTTCATGTTGTTAACAACGAAACATATATAAATACTCACATGAATGTATATGAGATATTCGTTGATTTTGTAAAGGATGTCAGTTTAGATGTTTTTTATGATTATTTCCAAATAATATTCAATCGTCTTAGAATATCTATGGAGAAAAAAAGATTTTATATTCCTTCTATAAACTATGAAGTTTATGAAATAAATGGCATAAAAGAATATATCGCAGCAAACAAAAAACCCACAAAAGTTCTTGTTTGTAACGGAAATATCTATTCTAAACAATCTATGCCTGTTGATTTTAAATTATTAATAGAAACATTATCAACTGATTATCCAGACATACATTTTATATTAACAGAAAAAAATGGTATAGAAAAACCTAACGTGTTTTATACTAACGATATTATAAAGTGCACCACTGGTGATTTAAATGAAATATCTTATTTATCAACTCATTGTGCTACTATTATAGGAAGATCATCTGGTCCTTCTACTTATTGCATTGTAAAAGATAACGTGAATGACGTGGATAAAACAATAATATCTATTTGTAATTTATTCACAGACGCTTTTTGGCACGATAAGACATTATGTAACAAAGTGTGGATAAATAATTATGATTACGATAATATCTACAATACAATTAAAAATGAATTAAGTAGATTGAATAATTATAATAATATAATTAGTGTCGCTAGTCAAGATAATAGAATAGTAATGACTACATCAGAAGATATTCCTCAAAAAATAAGAGTGGATTTCCTTAAAGGAAAAGATATGTTATATACCTACGACGGACAATTCACAAAAGATATATTTCATTGGATTATACCACACGGACATTACCACACTGGAATGGAAGTAAAATGTAAATTTTATTTCGACGAAACCAATCAGTATTTATTTCAAAAAATAGTTTAAAGTATTCTATTCACTACATCACAAACAAATTCAATCTCTTCTTTTGTAAGTTGATGATTGTTAGGCAAATAACAACCAAGTTGATCCACTTTATCTGCCATATCAAATTGACAATAATAACCTGTTTCTTTTTTCCAGAATGGTTGTTTGCCTATTGAACCACAAATAAGTGGACGTGTTTCTATGTCGTTATCGTTTAAAGCTTTAACTAGTTCTTTTAATTTGGGTGTGATGATAGGATAAGCAAAAGCTGATACATAAGAATCTTCTGTTGGGTTTATTTTCCAATAATCATTTTTAATTAAACTATGATATAATACATAATTCTCGTGTCTTGATTCTACGACATGAGTAATTTTATCCATTTGACCCATACCTATAAATGCCTGAAGATCAGTTGATCTCAGATTAAAACCTGGATAGTAGAATGTATATAGGTCTTTAAATTCGTCTACGTGATAACCATTTTTTAGTTCTGTTTTGAATGGTTCGTCTAGATCTCTATCCCAACCGTGAGCTCTAATAGATTTTAGTACGTTATAAAAATTATCGTCATTTGTACAAACCATGCCGCCTTCAATTGTAGATATGTGATGACCAAAATAGAAACTGAATGAGCTCATTAATCCAAAATTTCCTGTTTTTATTCCCCCGTATGAAGAACCAACACTTTCGCAGGAGTCTTCAAGTAAAAGAATGTTATGTAATTGACAAAGTTTCATTATCTCTCTCATCTTAGCTGGAATACCAAGAACATGTACCATTATCATAGCAGAGGGATTATATAATTCTATAAGTTTTTTTAAATGATCAATATCAGGACCAAGTGTATCTTTGTCACAATCAATAAGTTTAACATCGAAACCAAGTTGCATAAATGGTGCTACTGTAGTGACCCAAGATACTGACGGGGCAAGGACTATATTATTTTTAAGTTTACCAGCTACCTTTAAGGCGTAAGTCATGGCTAGGTTTGCGGACGATCCAGAGTTAACGTAAACAGAATGTTTAACGCCTGTATATAGACTCCATTGGTGCTCGAATTTAGTAGTATATTCTCCTTTTGTAAGTCTAGGATTAGTTTCTAACCACTCTATTAATTTATTAATATCGTTTTTATCTATTGTATCTTTTACTAGTTGTATTTTCATCTTCTTAAATTCTTTATTCTTTCTTCTTGTAAGATAGTTTCTTTTGATGTTTCTTTGCCGTTTTTATAATAATGAGTTTTACTTATAGTTTTATCAATAGTTAATAATATTTTACAAAGCCCTGTTGGTAATGCAAAATTTGTGGAGTCTATATCGTCATCATAACTATTTAAACTTGCTTTGATTACAGTGAATTGTAATCCGTCTTCCTCTTCTATTATTGTTGAATAACTTTCCATATTATTTACCGTATGTTTTTGTTTCTCCTTGTTTATAATTTTTAAAACTGATTTGTCCATTAGCTGCACCAATCAACATTTCGTCTATCTCTTGTATTAAATCAGTTCTTTGTTGATTTAGAATATTAGTTTTTCTTGTAGCGTCAGCTATTTCTTTATCATCTTTAGAATCTCTTTTAATATCTTCACATTTCCATATTTTGAGATTCACTATAGTAAGTTTGTCTATTAAGTTTCCAAATGTATCCATTATACTTCATTCACATCTATTTTTAAAAATTGTTCACTACCTATTCTATTCGATCCATCATTTATGAAATACAAAATATTTTTTCCTTCTGAAATAGCCCACATCACAAACCAATTTAGAACAGCAGAGTCTAATTTTTTACCCATTTCTATCAATTTATAGTATTCTATACCTTCTCTTAATCTTTTAACTACAATAACATCTATGAGATCTGGTCTCATCCACATCGGCATGACTTCTTCACCTAACCAAACACATTTAAAAATTCTACAAGGATTCTCTGGTCTTTGTTTGTATATTGTACAACCTTTTTCCAAATAAAAACAAGGTCTGCCTTTATAAAAAGGAACTCCAAATATTTGACCGTGTACCCATCCCTCACAACATTTTGAGCACTCTCCACATTTTCTAATTGGATTAATAATATCAGGCATATCCTACGACTTCAAATTTTGGGCAAGGAACAATAAATTTTCCTCCACCTATCAAATAATCTTTCTCTCTTTCTTTAAATTCATTAATAAAATGCCAAGGCAAGATTAAAAGATAATCTGGTTTTGCTTTTCTCATTTCTTCTTCCGAATAAATAGGTATATTAGTTCCACTAGTTTTTAATCCCCATTTATAAGTGCTACGTTCGGCTATACCATCAATTAATGTATTATCTAATCCAAAGTATTGTAATAATGTATTGCCTTTCGTGGATGCGCCGTATCCGTAGATAGTTTTACCTTTCTCTTTTTCTTGTTTTATAAAATTGACTGTAGTTTCTTTTAGTTCATTTATTCTTTTGTAGAAATCTAACCAAGTTTCTTCACTATCTAATTTTAAAGTTTTCTCATATTCTAATAAAGAATTAACTCTAAAGTTTGCCACGTCTCTATAAGGTTGAGTGTGAAAATTACATTCAAATCCTTTTTTCTTAGCGAACACCCTGAAACTACCTCCGTTAATATCATTTAATGTACAATCAACAATAGAAAATCCACTCTTCTCTAGAATATTCTTTATATTAAAAAGAGAATAATAATAAATATGTTCGTGTACAATGTTGTCAAAAGCTAATTGTTTCAACATGAGTGGAGTATAACTCATTTGCATCACCAATAAACCATCGTCATCCAACGCCTTATTAACTCCATACAAAAAATCACTAGGTCTATCTAGATCATAAAACATGGCAATAACAGTTATTACTTTAGCTTTTAATTTGCCATATTTTGTTTTACTATAATTATAATAATTGAAATAGTCTTGAATAATTAAATTTGCTCTTTTCTCTGATTCCTTTTTATATGAATCGTCACAAGGATCTACTCCAATTTTTATTATATTTTTAGGCATGTAATCAAACATAGTTCCGTCATTACAATTATGAACTACAACGCCGTTACATACATATGTATTAGATTCTTCCACTTCCATATTATAAACAATATGTTCTTCTTTAATTTTTTTTATGTCTGTTATTATTAAATATTCATCTATTGTTGTATAATCTTTTTTTATTTCAATATTATTAAATATTTTTTCTAATTTATCAACACTAGAATTTCTTTCTACAGTCAATCTATAAATATATCCATCTTTTAAACTAAATCCTCTGTCGTTTCTCACACATTGAACACTACCATGTATGTCATAAGATTTTAGTATATTCCACAAATCGATTATCAATCTTTTCGATACTGTGCTATATACGTAATTTTTTCTATACTTACCATGTCTTGTTTTGTGTGAAGAAAAATGTCCATCTGTAAACCATAAAGAATGTAAAAATGTTGATATGAAATTTTCATTTATTATTTGTCTTGGTATTTTTTTATCAAAAGCTTTATGTCCACATAAATATCTAAAAATAGAAGATAATAATCTAGAATTTACCCTAGCCACTATTCTAGTATCATATTTTATTATTTCTGTTTTTATATTAAATTTTTCAATAAAATATTTTTCGACATCTAATGCTTTTTGTAATTCTTTTTGTCCAAAAGCTAATTGGATTCCGGAACCTCCACTTTCAGACCCCTCCCCAATATAATAACCAATTATTCTAACAAAATCATTATCAATTTCTAACATTTTTGGAAGTTTATTTTTCAACCCATTAGAAATAGAGACTATAAATCCATCACCGTTATCTTTGACTTCAAATTCGTGGCATTTTTTTAATATTTTATATAAATTCAAATATTTTATATTACTTTTCTTGTATTTATTACCCAGTCTCAATTTATCACCGACTAATAAATTTTCAGCTTTTACCCAACCATCGTTTGTTAAAAATTCATGATTATGGGTAACAACAGTATTTAAATTTAAACCTTTTAATTTTATTTTTATAAAATCTCCATCAAATTTCCTTTTAAATTTTTTAATGACTTTATGATATTCCCCATCATGACTCAAAACTCTATCTCCAATTTTTATGTTTTTTATATCTACGTTTCCTTTACTAGTATTAACAAAATTACCTTCTGGAAAACACGCTATATCTAGCCAAATATCATTCTCTTTTAATTTTTGTACCTTTAATATAGAATCAACAACATTTTTAAGTTCGTCTCGCATCGTTTGATTGATTCCACTTCTATACCAATATTTACCATACATAGTATTTAGTGGAGCACATTCATTTAATCTAACAGATCCTGTTTCTTCTTCTAACATTAATTTTAATTCATATCTTTTATTACAAGAAGGAAACATAGAAGATTCTTCTGTAATAAAATCTGATACATTTAATTTACCAAGAGTAAATAATTCTTTCATTCATTAAAATTAATTTTTAATTGGGAATCAGATATAACCATGAATTTCTTTATTTCATCTTTGTCTATCTTATCATCAAAAACTGCGTATTTTCTAACTCCATCTTTCTCTGGCATATTTGATAAATGTTGTGCTACAGTTTTACGTTGATTGTCATCATCAAACACAAGCATTATAGGAGTATCTTGTGTATCATAAATACTATTCTTAATTTTTACTTTCATAACTTTACAATTAATTTTTAATAACTTGTGAAAAATCTATTTCAACTGGTGTACGTCTTCCAAAAATCTTTATAGCCACCTTTAATCTTTTTTTATCTTCATTAATTTCTTCAATAGTAGCATTAAAATTAGCAAAAGGACCTTCTGATATTACTATACCCTCACCGACTACAAAATCCATTTTTGCGGTCTCGCCATCATCACTCAAAATATCTATTCTACCAAGAATCTTCTTAACCTCCTCAGGTCTAATAGGATCTGGCTTATCTTTTGTGCCCAATATACTTATAACACCTTTAGTTTCTTTTATAATATGTTGAATATCAGGAGTCATATAAGTTTCAATAAGAATATATCCTGGATAGAAATTAACCTCACGATTAACTTTCTTTCCATTTTTGATATAGACTTCTTTACGGGTTGGTATAACCATTCTTTTTACAGTCTCATTTATTTTTTGAATATTTATTTCGCTATCAATATGCTTGTAGGCTTTCTTTTCTTGTCCACTTGAGCATCTGATAACATACCATTTCATTTCTTCCATACTATTTAATTATTTTTGTTTAACAAGGACGAGTTCCAGCCACTAGTTTAACTTCATTTATATCAACTTCCATTTTTTCAGCTACAGTTTTAGCATATTCTTGTAATTTATCCATCGACACATCAATATATTCCATGTACTCATTATAAACACCTATAATAACAAAGCTACTTGAGCTTGAGTTACTTACAAAACCATTTCTAATTTTCATATTAACATCCTCCATTTTCTTTTTGATCACAATCCGTAAAATCAAAACCAAAGAATTTTTCATCTGGTTTTACTTCTATCGCACAAGGTGATTCATATAAGTGCATAAACCAATTCACTGCCATTATATCACTATCTAACCCCCAAAATCCTATTTTACTCCATCTTTTTTCATATCCACGTACAACAAAATCATGTATATATTCAGAAGCTTTTAAAAACTCTTTTTTCTCTTCTTCTGTTTTTACAACTATCTTAAAATGAAGATACTCTGGAGATTCTTTATATGTACCTAAAGGAGCTCCTTCTACTTCATAATCTGAATGACGTCTATAGTCTTTGCCGCTTTTAGCTGAAATACCAACGGCTGAATCAATCATCTGATGTTTATTTGTTTCTTCTGTTTCCATATATTTTTATTTTTGTCCGTATCTTAATTTTATTTGATCGTAATCTGTATCGTAATAATCCCCGTTAGCTTCTTTATGTTCTTTTATAATCTGGTATAATAGAATTTCACAAATTCCTACTTCTGAACAGTCACCCTTATCCCAAGATCTATATAACATATTTATTTCTGGATCATCCAGATTTATCAACTCTTCTATTTTATTTCTTCTATTCATCTGTTTATTAACATTTTATCAATTAATTCAGTTCTTTTTAGATTTATCATTTCTTCGTCTATTTTTATTACTCCTGGATATAAATGCATTGGAAAAGTAAAGGAATTATTAAGATCTAGTATTTTATGCCAATGTTCGTCAAATTTTATAGTAATATTAATATCATTAATATCTTCAATTATTCCCATCCAGTAAACTCTTGTTCCTAAAATTCCTGTGTAAAGTTTTCCTTCTTTTCCAAATTTAATTCTATCACCTACTTTCATTATATTTTATTTTTTATATCTTTTATTGTATCCTTTAACAATATATCATAAGTATAAACTTTTGTTTGATAAGAATAAAATAATTTTTCCGCGTGTCTGGATTTAGTATCTATATTCTCTGTTACATAATCTTCATAAGACATATCAAATGCTTTATATAAATCTCTTATAAAATCATTAACGAAAAATAATCTTCCACTTCCAACCATTTCATCTTTAGTAGCATTAATTGATCTTTCAACCATATACTTTGTATGTACCATATCTCTGTAGAAATAAGTATTTCCTATTTCTATTTTCTTTTTATTTATAATAGAATCAAATATTTTACCAAATAAAAAATCTGGCCTTCTATAAGTAGAATTAAAATTAAATGGATGTATTATAATAACATTGTTCCATAAACCATGTGATCTCTCACTATTTATACCATTCAATAACATGTGTTTAGAAAAAACATATTTATTTTTATAAGTATATTTGGGTTTATCTTCTATCGATACCACACCAACATAATCATTCCATAATTCACATGTGGTATATACAACTATTCTCTTTACTTGAGTTAAATTTTTAATAATTTCTATAGTATATTCAAAGTTAGGCGTGATATAATTTATATCATCCATGTGAACACGTTGCTCTGCAAATGTTATATAAACACTATCCCATTTGTTTCTATTAAGATATTTCATATCTATGTCACGTGAAGATATTCTTTCATAATCATCTGGGAAAAAATAAGATAATTGTGACGTTGAACCTATTATTAAATTCATAAAATTTTATATTTTTCTATGTTATCACTACAAATACCATAGCAAATTTTCAAGTCTTCGTTTGAGTAATTTGCGGTTTCAGGCAAAACACAAATTGAATGTATTGTCAGTTCTTTACCGGGATAAGTCCATATATATCCGTTAGAAGTAAGAGTAAAATCGTCAGTTTGATGCCAGAAAAACTTTAGCCAATAAATATTTAGATAATTAAAGTATTTGACTATCTCTCTTAACGCTTCGTGGTTTTTTGCGTGTAACCACAATTTTTTATTATCATATACTAATTCATAAAAATTTATTTGATAAGTAGGTGAGTCGTGTCCAAGAAACCATTTTCCATTATTCCACCAAACATCAATTTCCACATCATATCCTTTTTCTATTGCCTCTAATATATAATCAGGTGAATTTTCACGTTCTGGATTTTTACCATTTATATTTCCTCTATGTGATATGTATATCATTTATCCCTCCACATTTCTTCATTTAAAAATCTTAAATTATCTACTATTTTTCTTTCTTCTAATGAATTTTTTTCATAACCCATTACATTTTTATCATCGGATTCACTTATAGTTTTATAATTATAAAACATTTTATTTAAAAAATAAGGAACATTCAATAAGTATTTATTTAAAATTAGAACATATTTAGTATCTATGTTGTTCATATCATATTGCACTTTTCCGTATTTGGAATAATATTTTATCATTCTTTCTATATTATCACATTTAACCACAATAGTCAAATCTTCCTTTTTATAATTTTTACTTTTGTTTTTCGGTTGTTCTTCTTCAGAGGATTCATCAGTATTGTTTTGCTTTTTAGGTATTTTAGGCATCTTATTGTAAATAAATAAGAAGTTATTTTTAAGTATCAATTTTATTTCATATTTAATATTATAACTTATTTATTTAAGTTATAATATAAAAAACACATTAAACA